>Ga0214471_10000746_pt1 | contig 26623 bp, 26 predicted proteins | sample RVTome_5_FD_207665 | JGI IMG/M metagenome (GOLD analysis project Ga0214471, IMG submission 207665) | Soil microbial communities from uranium-contaminated site in the Upper Colorado River Basin, Wyoming, United States - RVT142D155 | ecosystem: Environmental > Terrestrial > Soil > Contaminated >... | reverse complement strand
ACTCGGTCTTCGTCTCCGGCACCTCGGTCAGGTCGAACTCGTCGACCTCAACCGGCACTTCGCCCCGGTAGACGTAACCCACCTCGCCCTCGGCGCAGGACACCGTGACGATCGCCTCGTCCTCGAGACTCTCGGTGCCGATCTCGGTCCCCACCACTGCGGGGATGCCGAGCTCGCGAGCCACGATGGCGGCGTGACAGGTGCGCCCGCCCCGATTGGTCACGATCGCCGACGCGGTCTTCATGACCGGCTCCCAGTCCGGTGTCGTGATGTCGGCGACGAGGACCTCGCCGGGACAGAACAGGGCCAGATCCTTGGTGCCTTGGACCACACGGATCGGCCCAAAGGCAACGGCGCTGCCCACCGCGCCCCCTTCGACCAGTGGCGGGGCGTCCGGATGGACCCGGTAGGTGCGCATCACCGCCGAGATCTTCTGCGAAGCAACGGTCTCGGGTCGAGCCTGGACCAGGTAGAGCTGCCCATCGAGACCATCCTTGGCCCATTCGATGTCCATGGGCATGGGATGACCTGCTCGTTTGCTGTAGTGCCGCTCCACTTCGATGCCGTAGCCGGCAAGGGTGAGGACCTCGTCGTCGCTCAGGCAGAACCGACCACGATCGGCTTCAGGCGTGGGCAGGTTGGCCGTGTTCTGCCCACCTCTTCCCTGGGCGTAGATCATGCGCACCTGCTTGCGACCCAGCTTCCTCTTGAGGACGGTCCGATGACCGAGCTCGTAGGTGGGCTTGTGCACGTAGAACTCGTCGGGATCGACCGCCCCTTGCACCACGTTCTCTCCCAGACCGTAGGACCCGGTGATGAAGACGACGTCCCTGAAACCCGAGTCGGTGTCAAGGGTGAAGAGAACACCGCTGGCGGCGAGATCGGAGCGCACCATCTTCATCACCCCGACCGAGAGAGCGATGCTCAGGTGGTCGAACCCCTTGTCGATTCGATACGAGATCGCCCGATCGGTGAACAACGAGGCGAAACAGCGTCGGCACGCCTCTACCACCCTCTCGGCGCCGTGAACGTTGAGGAAGGTCTCGTGTTGGCCGGCAAAGCTCGCGGTGGGCAGGTCTTCGGCGGTGGCCGAGGATCTGACCGCGACACTCAGCTCGGGGCCGTACTCGTCGACCAGCTGTTGGTACGAGGTGACGATCTGATCCCGCAACGCGTCGGAGAGCGGTGAGCCGTAGACCAACTCGCGGGCGCGGCGGGCGCGGCGGGCCAGATCGTTCACATCGGTCTTGTCGATGTCACGAAGGATTTCCTCGAGGCCCTGCCAGGTCCCAGACTCGGTCAAGGTGTCCCGGTAGGCAGCCGCGGTGATCGCGAACCCGTTGGGGATGTTGACACCGAGCGGGTTCAGCTCCCGGAACAACTCGCCGAGGGAGGCATTCTTCCCTCCCACCTCGGCGACATCGGCCACACCCAGGTCACCGAACCACCTCACGTAGACCGGCCCGGACTGCATGCGAACCTCTCTTCGTCGCTATCTCCGAGCATCGCCGAGAGGCTGCGAGCCGTGAAGGGGACAAAGTCACAATTGGCTCTGCCGTCCTTGCCCAATATGCCCAAGTCAGGACCGATGACAGGCATTTCGCCCCTAGGCAGGGGGACGGCTTCGCCGGAGAGTTGTAAGCGCCATGGAAACTCCCTACCCACCGATCGAGAAGACGGGCCCGTTTCGCCTGCCCCCCAACCTGCCGAACTACGCTCGGGGCCGAGCCGAATTCTCCTGGGATGAGGCGGAGTCGTTCCTTTCCGGGTTGCGCGGCGGGAAGATGAACATCGCCCATGAGGCAATCGACCGTCACGTCGACGGCGACACCGGACACCGTGTCGCCATCCGCTGGTTGGGTCGCCACGGTGACATCGAGGACTACACCTACGCCGAGCTCGCCGAGGCCACATCCAGGTTCGCCTCCGGGTTGCGCAACCTGGGCGTGGGCAAGGGAGACCGCGTCTTCACCCTGTCCTCGCGCATCCCCGAGCTATACATCGCCACTCTGGGTGCCCTGAAGAACGGAAGTGTGGCCGCACCTTTGTTCTCGGCGTTCGGCCCAGAGCCGATCCAAACCCGGCTCAACATGGGTGAGGGACGGGTCCTCGTGACCACCGAGACGCTGTACAAGCGGAAGGTTGCGGCGATCCGGGACCAGATGCCCTGGCTGGAGCACATCATCGTCGTCGGAGGAGCGATCGACGGCACCATCTCATTCGATGCCATGCTCAAGAGCGGGGACCCCGGCTTCCCCGCCGAGCCCATGGACGGCGAGGACATGGCGTTGCTCCATTTCACCAGCGGGACCACCGGGGCGCCGAAAGGAGCGGTTCATGTCCACCGCGCCGTCCTCCACCACTATGTGTCGGCGCTCTATGCCCTCGACCTGCATCCCGAGGACATCTACTGGTGCACCGCTGATCCGGGGTGGGTTACGGGAACCTCGTACGGGATAGTCGCACCCCTGATCCATGGGGTGACCTCAATCGTCGACGAGGGCGAGTTCGACGCCGAACGGTGGTACCAGACCATCGAAAAGCAGAAGGTCAGTGTCTGGTACACCGCACCCACGGCGGTGCGGATGATGATGAAGGCGGGGCGGGAGTTGGCTCAGGAATCCGACCTCTCCTCGCTCCGTTTCGTGGCCAGCGTCGGCGAGCCGCTCAACCCCGAGGCCGTGATCTGGGGGCTCGACGCCCTGGGCCTGCCCATCCACGACAACTGGTGGCAGACCGAGACCGGCGGGATCATGGTGGCCAACTATGCCGCCGAGGAGATCCGACCCGGGTCGATGGGACGCCCCCTCCCCGGTGTCGAAGCCACCATCCTCCGGCGAACGGAGACCGGGTCGATCCGGCTCAACCCCGACGGGACCGCCGAGGAGGAATCTGAGCCTCTGACGGAGGGAGAGCTCGCCTTGCGGCCGGGATGGCCGTCGATGTTCCGGGGCTATCTCGGCATGAAAGAGCGATACGAGAAGAGCTTCGTCGGAGGGTGGTACCGGACCGGGGACCTCGCGGAGAGGGACGAGGACGGTTACTTCTGGTTCGTGGGCCGCGGCGACGACGTGATCAAGTCGGCGGGCCATCTCATCGGCCCATTCGAGGTTGAGTCGGCGATGATGGAGCACCCTGCTGTCGCCGAGGCCGGCGTGATCGGAATGCCCGACGAGGTCGCCGGCGAGGTGGTCAAGGCGTTTGTCTCCCTCAATCCCGGCTTCACCTGGTCCGATGAGCTGGCCAAGGAGCTCCTGGGCTGGGGCCGGGTCAAGCTCGGTGCTTCCGTCGCCCCCCGCGAGATCGACTTCGAGCCCGACCTGCCCCACACCCGATCGGGAAAGATCATGAGACGGTTGCTCAAGGCCTGGGAGCTGGGGCTTCCCACCGGTGACCTCTCCACTCTGGAAGGACAGGAGACAGAATGAGCGACTCCCACGATCTCGACCTCCTCCGGCAGATGTTGCGGATACGGCGGTTCGAAGAGAGATGCGCTCAGCTCTATCAGGCGGAGAAGATCCGCGGCTTCCTCCATCTCTACATCGGCGAGGAGGGAGTCGCCGTCGGTGTCATCGGCTCCCTCCTTCCCGACGATGCAGTGGTCGCCACCTATCGGGAGCACGGCCATGCCCTGGCGCGAGGCATGGACCCAGGAGCGGTGATGGCCGAGATGTACGGCAAGATGGAAGGCTGCAGCCGAGGGCGGGGCGGCTCGATGCACCTGTTCGACGCGTCGAGACGTTTTTACGGGGGGAATGCGATCGTGGGCGGGGGTCTCCCCCTGGCCGTAGGCCTGGCTCTGGCCGACCGTCTCCGCGATCAGCCTCGGGTCACCGCAGTCTTCTTCGGGGAGGGGGCGGTGGCCGAGGGCGAGTTTCACGAGTCGATGAACCTGGCTGCATTGTGGAATCTCCCGGTCCTGTTCTGCTGTGAGAACAACCTCTACGCCATGGGGACCGCCCTTGAGCGCTCCGAATCCCAGACCCGGCTCACCCTGAAAGCGGCCAGCTACGAGATGCCGGCATGGGAGGTGGACGGGATGGATGTCCTCGCCGTCGAGGACGCCGCCCGCAAAGCAATCGAGTCGGTTCGATCCGGTGGCGGCCCCCACTTCCTCGAGATGCGCACCTTCCGATTTCGCGCTCACTCCATGTTCGACCCCGAGCTGTATCGGTCCAAGGAGGAGGTTGAGGTCTGGAAGGAGAGGGATCCGATCGAGCTGTTCACGAGGCGACTCATCACAGACGGTGGCCTCACCGAAGACGACCTGGCCACGATGGAGAGCGATGTCGCCGAGGAAATCGAGGCCGCGGTGGCATTCGCCGAAGCCGGCACCTGGGAGCCGGTCGAAGAGCTGACCAGATTCGTGTACTCGGAGGTAGTTCCCTCATGACAAGTCTCGCCACGCCAACCAGGACCATCACCTACCGGGAGGCGATGCGCGAGTCGATGAGCGACGCAATGCGCAACGACCCTCGGGTGTTCCTCATGGGCGAGGACGTCGGCCGGTATGGCGGTTGCTACGCGGTGTCCAAGGGCATGCTCGAAGAGTTCGGGCCGGACCGGGTCCGTGACACACCGCTCTCGGAGGCGGCGTTCGTGGGTGCGGGGATCGGAGCGGCCCTCGCCGGCCTGCGTCCCATCGTTGAAGTGATGACGGTCAACTTCTCCCTGCTCGCCCTGGATCAGATAGTGAACACCGCGGCTCTCTACTCGCACATGTCGGGAGGACAATTCAACGTCCCCATCGTCATCCGCATGACCACCGGCGCCGGGCGTCAGCTGGGGGCCCAGCACTCGCATTCCCTGGAAGTCTGGTACGCGCACGTCCCCGGGCTGAAGGTGGTGACCCCGGCCACGGTCGAGGACGCCCGGTGGATGCTGCCCACCGCACTCGAGGATCCGGATCCGGTGATCATCTTCGAGCATGCCGCTCTCTACAACTCCGAAGGCGACCTTCCCGAGCAAGGAGCCCCCGTCGACCTGGACCGAGCCGTGGTGCGACGCCCCGGGCCCGACGTAGGCCTGATCACCTACGGGGGGAGTCTCCCCAAGACGCTGGCCGCTGCCACCGAACTCGCCGAGGAGGGCATCTCCGCACAGGTGCTCGATCTCAGGTCACTTCGCCCCCTCGACACCGAGGCAATCCTGACCACGGCGGCGTCCACCCATCGCATCGTGATCGTCGACGAAGGCTGGAAGACGGCCGGGATCTCCGCCGAAATCGCAGCATCCATCGCCGAGGGAGCGATCTGGGAGCTGGATGCCCCCATCCGCAGAGTGTGCTCGGTGGAAGTGCCTATCCCTTACGCCCGCCACATGGAGGACGCAGCCCTCCCCCAAACGGCCGGGATAGTGGCCGCGGCGCGAGAGCTGGTCGGTCGATGATCGATTTCCTCCTTCCGTCGCTCGGGGCCGACATGGACCGGGCCAAGCTGAATCTGTGGTTGGTCGAGCCCGGTGACACCGTGCACAAGGGCCAGATCATCGCGGAGGTGGAGACGGAGAAGGCCGTGCTCGAGGTGGAATGCTGGGACGAGGGAGTGATCGAGGAGCTTCTGGTGCAGCCGGGGCCCGAGTGGCTGTCGGTGGGTACCCCAATTGCCCGGATCCGAGCCCTGGAGTCGGCCGACACGCCCGGGCCGGTCGAGACTCCAAGGAGCCCGGGGCAGAAGCCGCTGCCGGCCCGGCCTCCGGCTGGTCGCCCGGAGCCGGCGCCACCGATCCGGCACCTGGCCCATGAGCTCGACGTGGATCTGTCCAGCCTGCAGGGGACGGGCGAGGGCGGCACGATCACACGTAGCGACGTGCGTGCTGCCGCTGCGCCTACCGGTAAGCCTGCGACTGCCATCCCGATCAGCGGGGAGCAGCGGGTCAAGGCATCACCGCGCGCCAGGTTCCTGGCCGACCGTCTCGGGCTCGATCTGAGCGACGTGGCCGCAACCGGGTCCGGCGGGATGGTCAGCGCAGCCGATGTCGAGGCTCAGCCCGTGCCCGCACGGGAGCCGGAGGACAAGGTCGCGGCGATGCGTCGAGCCATCGCCCGCTCCATGGCCCATTCCAAGCGGGAGATACCCCATTACTACCTGGCGACACACATCGACCTCGATGAGGCACTGCGCTGGCTCGAGATCCAGAACGCGGAACGCTCGGTTGCGGAGCGGATCCTCCCGGCAGCCTTGCTCCTCAAGGCCACCGCGCTTGGGCTGCGCGAGATCCCCGACCTGAACGGGCATTGGATCGACGACAGCTTCAGACCCTCATCTTCGATCCACCTGGGAGTCGCAGTCTCCATCAGGGAAGGCGGGCTGGTGGCACCGGCCATCCACGATGCCGATCAACTCGATCTGGGCGAGATGATGGCCAGGCTTCGCGACCTGGTGAACCGGGCGAGATCCTGGAGGCTGCGCAGCTCAGAGATGTCCGATCCCACGATGACCGTCACCAATCTCGGGGACCGGGGCGTGGAGACCGCATTCCCGGTGATCATCCCGCCCCAGGTGGCCATGGTCGGTTTGGGCAAGGTAGTTGACACAGTGGTCGCCGTAGACGGGTCGCCGGCGGTCCACCCCGTGATCCACGCCACCCTTTCTGCGGATCATCGAGTCACCGACGGCCACCGGGGAGGGCTCTTTCTCGCAACCATCGACCGACTATTACAGGAGCCGCAGTCACTATGACACCGGAACAGGCAAGAAGGGTCATCTTCGAGGTCCTCGCCGACATCGCACCCGAGGTTGACGAGTCGACAGTCGACGACCATCACGACTTGACCGAGCAACTCGACCTCGACTCGATGGACTATCTCAACTGGATGGTCGGCATCAACGAGGAAACCGGGGTCGACATACCTCAGCGCGACGTATCCGAGTTTCTCACCATCGCCGGCGCAGTCGCATACCTGGTCACCCACAGCCCGGAACCGGCCGGGGCGACGACCGGGAGCCCTGGGGGCCTGGCCGCGGGTTAGGCGCGGCCGAGGGTCGAGCCGGGTAGCCCGCCCCGCGTCGGCTCCGGTCACGGACGTACTGCGTTCGATTCGCGGGGACTTCTCAGGTGCGCCGCTGCGCGGACGACCTAGCCGCTCACCGTAGGTCGAGGCGCATCAGCACGCGATGGAAACCGTCGAGAACCGAGTCGGTATCGGCCACTTTGGCGAATCCGGCTCGTTCGAAAAGAGCCAGCGTCCCTACATATCCCATCGTCAGGTCCACACGCTCGCCGCGGTTGTCCACCGGATAACCCTCGATCACAGGGGCCCCGTAGGAGCGGGCAAAGTCCACCGCCCCGGCAAGCAGTGCGTGGGCGATGCCCCGTCCTCGGTTGCCGGCCCGTGTCCGGAAGCACCAAACGGTCCACACGGGCAGGTCGTCGACGTGGGGGATCTTGCTGCTCGTGCGGGCGAAGCTGTTCAGGTCGGCGCGGGGGCGACGCCGGCCCAGCCGACCGGTGTGCCCTCGTCGGAGGCCAGCACGCCTGGTGGTGGGTCGCGGCGGCAGAGCTCTTCGACGAGCTCTCCTCGCTTCGGTCCCTGCAGCTCGCGATTCAGCCGTGACGGGATGCGGTACGACAGACACCAGCACACGTTGGCGTCGGCTCGCTTGGGACCGATCACCTGGCTGACGTCTTCGAAGACGTCAGCGGGTCGGACGTCGAAACCCATGACGAGATGATCGCATGCCGGAGCCACGACTTCCTTGACCCATGCTGACACTGCCGCTGCGCCGACCGGGCCCGGCCTACCTGAAGTGGGAAATGAGCCGGTCCATCGCTGCGTCGAGGTCGTCGTCGAAGATGCGACGGGCAGCGTCGGCTTCGTGCCACTCGATGATCTCGATGGCGCCTCTCCAATACGGGATCTCCGCCTGCCAGCCGGGAACCGCCGCCTTGATCTTGGAGTTGTCGAAGAACAGCGAATGGGCCTTGTCACCTACCAGGCTGTCTCCCCAATCGGCATCGACGCCGGCCGCGGCGATGGCGCTGGAGGATATGTGGACGATGTTCGCGTCAACCCCGGCGGCCGTCCCGAGGACCTGGGCTATCTGATCCCAAGTCAATACCTCGTCGGAAGTGATGTGGAAGGCATCCCCGTGGTTTCGGACGTCGCCGAAGAGGCCGACGAACGCCCCGGCAAAATCGCGATGGTGAGTGAGGGTCCACAACGAGGTCCCATCGCCGTGAACGATGACCGGTTTGCCTCGCCGCATCCGCTCGATGTGGGTCCAACCACCGTGAAAAGGAAGGGACGTCCGGTCGTAGGTGTGGGAGGGACGCACGATCGTCATGGGAAATCCGGTGCGGCGGTAGGCGCCGACCAGCATGTCCTCACAGGCGATCTTGTCGCGCGAGTACTGCCACACCGGATTGTGAAGCGGCGTCGATTCGACCACGGGGAGCCGAGCGGGGGGCGTTTGATATGCCGAGGCCGAACTGATGAAGATGTAATGGCCGACCTTGCCGGCCCAACGATCGATGTGGCTATGGACATGGTCGGGTGTAAAAGACAGGAAGTCGGCGACAACATCGAAGGTCTCCACCCCGAGCGCCCGGTCCAACGAGTTGGCGTCGCGCACATCGGCGGTGATCACCCGCACCCCGTCGGGGAGCGGCCGGTGGCTTGTCGTACCGCGGTTGACCACCGTCACCTCATGCCCAGCCACCAGGGCCTCACTGACACAGGCCGAACTGATGATCCCGGTTCCGCCGAGGAACAATGTGCGGAGGCGGTTCACGGTCTGCGGCTGCGGCCTACCGATGGGTGTGATCAGACGAGGTCGAACTCGTTGGGGTGGGGGCCTAGGCGCCGACCCACATTCAGCTCGGTGAAGGTCTCCATGTCGGTCTCGTCGAGCTCGAAGTCGAAGATATCGATGTTCTCTCGTATCCGGTGCGGAGTGACCGACTTGGGGATGACCACGTTGCCCACCTGGATGTGCCAGCGAAGGACGACTTGCGCCGGGGTGCGTCTCTTCTTCTCCGCCATCTCGACGATTCGGGCATCATCGAGCAGACCTCGGCTCTGCCCCAGAGGCCCCCAGGACTCGGTCAAGATCCCGTGTGACTCGTGATATGCCCGCAGTTCCTCTTGCGGGAACTCCGGGTGCAGCTCGACCTGGTTCAGGGCGGGGGTGATGTCGGTCTCGTTGGCGAGCCGCTCGAGGTGCTCGATCTCGAAGTTGGACACGCCGATCGAACGAACCCGGCCATCGGCCAGGAGCTGTTCGAGGGCCCGCCAGGTCTCGACGTACAGATCGAACATCGGGAGCGGCCAGTGGATCAAGAAGAGATCGAGGACCTCGATTCCCAGCCTCTCCAGACTGTCGTCGAAGGCGGCCAGGGCCTCATCATGACCGTGCTGGCCGTTGACGAGTTTCGTGGTGATGAAGATCTCGTCGCGCGGCACGTCCGTCTGAGCGAGGGCATCACCAACACCCTTCTCGTTTCGGTATCCCTGAGCGGTGTCGATCAGCCGATAGCCGGCCTCGAGAGCGGTCGTGACAGCCGTGGCAGTCTCGTCGGGTGGGACGAGAAACACACCGAAGCCGAGTTGCGGAATGGGGATGCCGTTGTTGAGCGTGAGTGAGGGAACTGGATTGGTCATAGCCCGAATATAGACCGAATTGACTGAGAATACGTGTGCAGTAATTCGATCCCGGACGGTGGGCGCCTCGAGTTGCACACCAAGCAGCCATTTGAGTCAGGGCAGGTTTGCCCAGATCGATGGGTAGGCTGCGCGGATGAAGGCCGATATCGAGGAGCTGCGTCGGCTGCGCCAGGCCCGGGATCGCATGGACCGCGAATACGCGGAACCACTCGACGTTCCGGCGCTGGCCCGCACGGCGCTGATGTCGCCGGCGCACTTCAGCCGCCGCTTCCGGGCGGCGTACTCGGAGACCCCTTACTCGTACCTGATGACCCGTCGTATCGAGCGGGCGAAGGCGCTGCTTCGCCAGGGCGATCTGAACGTGACCGAGGTTTGCTTCGCGGTCGGCTGTTCGAGTCTCGGCTCATTCTCAGCCCGATTCACCGAGTTGGTCGGCGAGACGCCGAGCACCTACCGCGCCCGGAATCACGACGAGCTGAGTGGGGTGCCTCCATGCCAGACGATGGTGGCGACCAGGCCGCGCCGGGGCGGGCGCATCAAGGAAGAAAGCAGTTTTGGAGAAGCATCTGTCGCTGCGCCTTCGTAAGTTGGTGCCATGACCGTTTCACTCAGCACAGTGCACATCTATGTCGACGATCCCGATGCCGCCCTCGGCTTCTACCGCGATACCCTCGGTCTCACGGTGAGCGACGAGGTCGCCAACGAGGGCTTCCGCTGGATCACCCTCGTAACCGACAGCCAACCCGAGATCAAGATCGTCTTGTCGCAGCCGCATGCGGGCCGATCCCAGGACGACGGGGACGCCCTCGCTGCTTTGCTCGCCAAGGGCGAGCTGCCCGGTCCATTCTTCCGTACAGACGATCTCAACGCGACCTTCGACAAGACCGCCGCCGCACCCGGGGTCGAGGTGCTGGAAGAGCCTGCCGATCGGTTCTGGGGCGCCCGTGACGCCGCCGTTCGCGATCCGGCGGGCAACATGATCCGCATCGAGCAGGGCTGAAACCGGATGGTTGTAGAGCGCGAGGTGCGCACCGTGCACGTCGCCGACAGCCACGACTACATCCGAGTCACAGGTGCACGGGAGAACAATCTCAAGGACATAAGCGTCGAGATCCCGAAGCGCCGGCTGACGGTGTTCACCGGGGTCTCGGGGTCGGGGAAGAGCTCGCTGGTCTTCGACACCATCGCCGCCGAGTCGCAGCGGCTGATCAACGAGACCTACAGCGCCTTCGTACAGGGCTTCATGCCGACGCTGGCGCGGCCCGAGGTCGACGTACTCGACGGCCTGACGACGGCGATCATCGTCGACCAGGAGCGGATGGGTGCCAACGCCCGCTCCACGGTGGGCACGGCCACCGACGCAAACGCGATACTGCGACTCCTCTTCAGCCGGCTCGGTGAGCCGCACGTTGGGCCGCCGGTTGCCTACTCGTTCAACGTCCCGAGCCGGAAAGCGAGCGGGTCGATGACCGTCGACAAGGGCAAAGGGGAGCGGATCGCGGTGCGCAACGTCGTCTACCACGGCGGCATGTGCCCGCGCTGCGAAGGCATGGGCTCGATCAACGACATCGACCTCACCCAGCTGTACGACGAGAGCAAGTCGCTCGCCGAGGGCGCGATCACCATTCCTGGCTACAAGGCGGGCGGATGGTCGGTTCGCCTCTTCACCGAGTCGGGTTTCCTCGACCCGGACAAGCCGATCAGCAAATACACCAAGAAGGAGGTCCACGACTTCCTCCACAAGGAGCCGGTGAAGGTCAAGGTCACCGGTATCAACATGACCTACGAGGGGCTGATCCCGCAGATCCAGAAGTCGTTCCTGTCCAAGGACATCGACGCGCTCCAACCGCACATCCGGGCGTTCGTGGAGCGAGCAGTCACCTTCACCGCCTGCCCCGACTGCGGTGGCACCCGACTGAACGAGGCGGCCCGGTCGTCGAAGATCAAGGGGATCAACATCGCCGAGGTCTGCGCGATGCAGATCAGCGATCTCGCCGGCTGGGTGCGCGACCTCAACAAACCGTCGGTGGCGTCACTGCTGAAGACGCTGGGGGAGACCCTCGACTCTTTCGTGGAGATCGGCCTCGGCTACCTCTCGCTCGACCGCCCGTCAGGCACGCTGTCGGGCGGCGAGGCACAGCGCACAAAGATGATCCGCCACCTCGGCTCTTCGCTCACCGACGTCACCTACGTCTTCGACGAGCCCACCATCGGACTGCACCCCCATGACGTCCGGCGCATGAACGACCTGCTGCTGCAGTTGCGGGACAAGGGCAACACGGTGCTCGTGGTCGAGCACGAGCCGGAGACGATCGCGATCGCCGACCATGTCGTCGACCTCGGTCCCGGTGCCGGGGCGGCAGGGGGCACCATCAGCTTCGAGGGCAGCGTGGAGGAGCTGCGGGTCAGTGACACCCTCACCGGCCGCCATCTCGACGACCAGGCCTCTCTCAAGCCCACGGTGCGCACGCCGACCGGCGCGCTCGAGGTTCGGGGCGCAAACGCGCACAATCTCCAGGACGTCGACGTCGACATCCCGCTTGGGGTGCTTGTCGTCGTCACCGGCGTGGCCGGGTCCGGCAAGAGCTCGCTCGTGGAGGGGTCGATCCCCGCCGGCGCGGGTGTGGTGTCGGTCGACCAAGGTGCGATCCGCGGATCACGCCGGAGCAACCCGGCGACATATACCGGACTGCTCGAACCGATCCGAAAGGCATTCGCCAAGGCCAACGGCGTGAAGCCGGCGCTGTTCAGCGCCAACTCCGAGGGCGCCTGCCCCAATTGCAACGGTGCCGGCGTCATCTACACCGACCTCGGTTTCATGGAGACCGTCGCCACCACCTGCGAGGAGTGCGAGGGGAAGCGGTTTCAGGCGCTGGTGCTGGATTATCACCTCGGCGGCCGCGACATCAGCGAGGTGCTCGCAATGTCGGTCTCCGAAGCCCGAGATTTCTTCGCTGAGGGCGAGGCCGGGGTGCCGGCCGCTCACGCCATCCTGGAGCGGATGTCCGCCGTGGGGCTCGGCTATCTGAGCATCGGTCAGCCGCTCACCACCCTCTCAGGTGGCGAGCGTCAACGGCTCAAAATGGCGATCCACATGGCGGAGAAGGGAGGGATCTATGTGCTCGACGAGCCGACCAGTGGGCTGCATCTCGCCGATGTCGAACATCTGCTCGGTCTTCTCGATCACCTCGTGGAATCGGGCAAGTCGGTCATCGTCATCGAGCACCACCAGGGGGTCATGGCCCACGCCGACTGGATCATCGACCTGGGCCCCGGCGCCGGGCATGACGGGGGTCAGGTCGTGTTCGAGGGCACACCGGCCGATTTGGCTGCCGCTCGTTCGACCCTGACCGGCCAGCATCTCGCCGAATACGTCGGTACCTGACGGGCAGGCGGCGCGTGTCGACCCCAGGATCTCAACTGACGATCAGCTGGGGTGAGTTCGCCAAACGTGAGGCGGAGCTGGCACGGTTCGGGGCAGCCAGATTGACCGCAGCACCTGCATATCTGGCAACGGTGCGTCGGTCGGGGACACCTCGAGTCCATCCGGTGACACCGATCTTCACCGCCGTCGGGCTGTTCCTGTTCATGGAGCCGACCTCTCCCAAGAGCAGGGATCTTCGGGAGCGGGGATGGTTCGCGCTGCACAACGGGGTCCCGGACAATGCCGGCTCCGGTGGCGAGTTCTTTATCGCCGGCCGAGGCCTTGCCGTGGACGATCTCGACGTTTGGTCCCACGTGGCCGACTCGTCCAGCTATCCCCCCGCCGACCGCTACATCCTGTTCGAGTTTCAGTTGAGCGAGGCCCGCTCTCATGGGTACGGCGACGTGCAGATGCCCTCCACTCGGAAGTGGTCGGTCGACCAATAGGCGTCCCGTCGTAGGTGGCGGTCTGTCAGAGATCGGTGTGGACCGTTTCAACCGGAGCCAATGACAAAGCATCGGGGCATCGAGCCTGGCGCTCGCTTTCCATCGGGCGCGGTGCTCTCCCTATACTCCCCGCCGCCCCGAATCGGTTCCCTGCGGAGGTTTCTTTCGAATGTCGGACATGATCCTGTACATCGCGCTTGCAGCCGGTGGATCAGCACTCCTGCTGGCCTTGTACTACTCCCGAGTGGTGTTGGCCGCCCCCCAGGGCAATGAGCGCATGGTGGAGTTGGCCCTGGCGATCAGACAGGGCTCGATGGCATTCCTGCGACGCGAATACATTTGGGTGTCGGTGTTCGTGGTCGTCATGGCGACGCTCATCACCGTGTTCCTCGACTGGGGTCGGCCCTGGGGTGCCATCGCGTACGTGTTCGGAGCACTGCTCTCCGCCCTTGCCGGCTTCGTCGGGATGCGAATCGCAACTCAGGCCAACTCCCGCACCACCGAGGCCGCCCGGACCGGGGGCATCCCCGCCGCCCTGCCGGTGGCATTCCGGGGTGGTGCAGTCATGGGATTCACCGTTGCCGGGCTCGGGTTGCTTGGAGTCGGTGTCGGGTTTCTCGTCTTCAACCAGTGGCTCGAGCTCGAGTCGTGGGCTGACATCATCACCGCCATTGGTCTCGGCGGCTCGTCGATCGCCCTCTTCGCCAGAGTCGGCGGCGGGATCTACACCAAGGCTGCCGACGTCGGTGCCGACCTGGTGGGCAAGGTCGAGGCCGGAATCCCCGAGGATGACCCACGCAACCCGGCCGTCATCGCCGACAACGTCGGGGACAATGTTGGAGACGTCGCCGGTATGGGTGCCGACCTGTTCGAGTCTTACGTCGGATCGCTGGTCGCTCCCATTGCCTATTCCGCTCTGGTGTTTGGCGGCGCTGCCTTCGTCGAAGAGGCGATCATCTTCCCGTTGGCCGTGGGCGCGTTGGGAATGTTCGCCGCCATCATCGGGTCGTTCCTGGTGCGGGCGAAAGGCGATGACGATCTCGCCGCCGCCCTGCACCGCGGCACCAACTTCTCGCTGATAGCCACCGCAATCGGTGTGCTTGGCCTCTCCTACTGGGTTTTTGGGGACGTGGCCGACAATCCGCTAGGGCTGTGGATCGCGGTGGTGGCCGGTCTGGTCGTGGGCTGGTTCGTGGGCAAGATCTCCGAGTGGTTCACCAGCGACCACTTCAAGACCGTCAAGGAGATCGCTCGTCAATCCGAGACCGGCCCGGCCACGGTGATCATCGCCGGCATTGCCGAAGGAATGCGCTCGGCCGCCTTTTCGGTGATCGTGGTGGCCGCCGGCATCGGTGTCGCCCACGCCGCCGGCGACTGGGCGTTGGGGGCCGGTGGCGGGATCTATGGAGTGGCGATCGCCGCTATCGGTGTCCTCGCCACCCTCGGCATCACCATCTCCGTCGACGCCTATGGCCCGATCGCGGACAACGCCGGGGGCATTGCGGAGATGGCGCATCTCCCCCCCGAGGTGCGTCAGGCAACCGATGCCCTCGACTCACTGGGCAATACCACAGCTGCGGTGGCCAAGGGCTTTGCCATCGCCTCAGCGGCGGTCACCTCTCTCGCCCTGTTCTCAGCCTTCACCAAGGCGGTCAATCTGACTGAGATCAACCTGACCCGGGCCGAGACCGTGATCGGGCTCTTCCTCGGGGGCATGTTCCCGTTCCTCTTCGCGGCGCTCACCATGAATGCGGTGGGGCGGGCGGCACACAAGATGATCGACGAGGTTCGTCGTCAGTTCCGGGAGATCCCGGGGTTGAGGGAAGGCGATCCCACCGCCAAGCCTGACTACACGACCTGCGTCGACATCGCTACGGCGGGCGCGCTGCGCGAGATGGTCATTCCCGGTTCTCTCGCCATTGCCTTGCCTTTGGTGGTCGGCTTCATCGACGTGGAGGCCTTGGGGGGTCTATTGGCCGGTGCGCTTGTGACCGGGTTCCTGCTGGCCATCTTCATGGCCAACGCCGGTGGGGCGTGGGACAACGCCAAGAAGTTCATCGAGTCGGGTGCCTACGGCGGCAAAGGCTCGGACAGTCACAAGGCGGCGGTGATCGGGGACACGGTGGGTGATCCGTTCAAGGACACCTCGGGCCCGGCGATGAACATCGTGATCAAGGTGATGACCATCGTCTCGTTGATCTTTGCCTCTGCTTTCATTGGTTGAACGGGTTTGACCCAGCCGACAAGACGTCCTGCCAAGGGACTTCCTGACGTGGGTGTGACCCTGACTTCGCAGAACCCAAGACAATCATGTAGAACGCAGTGCCATCGATAACCCTGATCCGTCATGCCGAGTCACAAGCCAATCTCGAGGGTTTCTGGAACGGCCGGCTCGACGGTGGTCTGAGCGCCGCGGGCGAGGCCAGCCTCTACGCCGTCGGCAAACGTCTTCACGACCAGCAATTCGACGTGGTGGTCAGCTCTCCGCTGGAACGGGCGCGTCGCACCGCCGAGACCTTCAGCTCCGACTATGAGATCTCTGAGGACTTTCTCGAGCTCGACATCGGCAAATGGGAGGGTTTGAGTCGAGAGGAGGTGCTGGCCGAGGCGGGTGACCAGCTACGGGAGGCGGTCTTCGGGCGTCAGCTCCCCATGGGCGAGACCGGTGAGAGTCTGAGCGACCTCGAGCAGCGGGCCACGGGCGCAGTCGACGCCCTCGCCGAGCGACTCGGTGAGGACGGGCGTGCCGCGGTGGTCACGCACGGCGGATTCATCCAAGAGGTCCTCCGACGCCACCTGGCGGGTGGGAGCCGGCGGATCCACACCTTCGTCGGGAACACTTCGCTGACCCGGTTCGTGTGGTCCTTCGACCGGCCCCGGCTCGCTGTGTTCAACGACATAGGCCACGTCGGGCCACGATCCGCCGGGGTGCAATCCCATCTCGACCAGGGCGAGCCGGTGATCGCCCTCATCCGCCACGGGAGGACCAGGGCCAACATCGAAGGCAGGTGGCAGGGACAGGAAGACTGGGGGCTCGACGAGCTCGGCCACCGCCAAGCCGCGGCGCTCCGCGATTGGTATGGCCCGGCGGGCACGGTCTATTCGTCACCGTTGGGTCGCGCCCGGAGCACCGCGGGTTACCTCGCCAGCAACGGCGTGGAGACCGTCGACGGGCTGAAGGAGATCGCTATGGGGCGTTGGGAAGGCCTCACCTCGGAAGAGATCTTCGAGACCTGGCCCGAGCAGATGGCCACCATCTATCGGGATGGAGTGGACCTGAAACGGGGCGAGACCGGGGAGAGTTGGGGAGAGCTCACCCGCCGTTTCCGCGCCACGGTCCATGGGGTCGACAGGTCACCCAGCGAGCCGACGCTGGTGGTTGCCCATGGCGGTGCAATCCGCGCCTACGTGTCTTCTCTAACCGCCACCACCGATTCCCACTCCGAATCGCTATACACCCCGGGCAACACATCCGTGACCCATGTCGCCATGACTCCCGATGGCCCGCTGCTGCTCGACTACGGGGTTGCATCTCATCTCGAGAAGCTTCCGCCGGAGGCGTGATGTCGCAATACGACTCCAAGCGCTACGCCAGCGTGAACCGTTGGGACCCCTGGCATCTGAAGCGGATCGATCGTCTCCTCCCCTTGCTCCCCGGCCAGCGAGTGCTCGAGGTCGGGTGTGGGCAGGGACATCTGACCATTCGGCTCGCCGACCGGGGGATCAACATCGTGGGCATCGACGCCAACTCCAGTGCGCCAGCCATCTCAGGATCCGATCGGGTCCTGGTCATGAGAGCCGAAGCTCTCGACTTCGGCGATGCCGAGTTCGACGCGATCGTGTCGGTGCATGCCATCGAGCACATCCCGCCGCTCGATCAGGCGATGGCCGAGATGGCGCGGGTGCTCAAACCCGGCGGTCGGGCGCTGTTCATCTACCCCGCCGAGCCGATCCGGGGTCTGTATGCGGTCCCGACTTCGGTGATCCTCCACGGCACCCCGTTCCGGGCGCGCGAGGTCCATTGCCACAAGCTCACCCCGTTGAGGGTGCGTAACTTGTTGGAGCCGCACGGATTGGTTGAGACCCATCACGAGTTCAACCTGGTCAAGTCCCCCCAGTTCATCTCGGTCTTCTCAAAAGGGCCCGCCGGCGATGCACCCGAGGCAAGTTGAGATCCACAAGGGACACATCCGGTCCCAATCATGGGGGAGTAGCGTGACCGGGTCCTTCACCTGCCAGATCTGTGGCACGGAGTTCGACTTGAGTCAGACAGTGCTCGATCGCTACCCGGGTTGGAGCCCCCGCCTCTGCCTCGACTGCAAGAGAGCCGAAAGCCGAGCCATGGCTACGACCAAACCCCAGGCCAAACCGACGGCGACCACCAGCCGCACCAAGAGCAAGGACCTGACTACGGCCGAGGTTCTCGCCTCTTACATCGACGGTCCCGACACCGGTGTGTTCACCGACGGCGCCTCGGAGGGCAACCCCGGGCCGGGAGGATGGGGCGCGGTGCACGTGATCAACGGGGAGATCGTCGACGAGGCCCACGGTTCAGAGGCTCACACCACCAACAACAGGATGGAGCTGGCGGCGCTGATCGCAGGTCTTCGCATGCTGCCCGTGGACGCCGAGACCGACGTCTACACCGACTCGCAATTGGTCGTGAACATCGTCACCAAGTGGGCTACAGGGTGGAAGGACCGGGGTTGGACCAAGAAGTCAACGGGGCCGATCGCCAACCTGGAACTGGTCAAGGAGGCATACGCCTTGTCCCAAGAGCGCCCGGGGGTGCGCATCAACTGGATCAAGGCTCACAGCGGGAACCGATGGAACGAGTACGCCGACGCGTTGGCCACCTCGTATCGGCGGGGGACCCATTGAACACCATCACGCCTGAGATGATGCGGGCGTGGGGGCGCCACACCCACGGCTCACCCTTGTATGAGCACCTGGTCGGTGTCATCGCCGACGACCCGGAGCTGATGCGGGTCGTCTCCCGGATCGAGCACCTGCCCCAGGCCAACCTGCTCTTCGCCGGGGTGCAATTCCTGCTGATGACCGGGAATCACTCCGAGCTCGCCTCCTACTACCGGTCGTTGACCACCGAGCCGCTTCCCGTCGGCGGGTCCGGGCCTCTCTTTCGGGACTTCGTCCTCGATCACGAGGAAGAGATCGTGGAGATCGGCAAAACCCGATACACCCAGACCAACGAGTGTCGCCGCTGTGCCGCCCTGCTGCTCCTGGTGATGACAGCTCCCTTCGATCGCTTCTATCTGATCGACGTCGGCACAAGCGCGGGGCTCAACCTGGGACTCGACCGTTTTCACTATCACCTCGGTGACCTCGAGTGGGGTCCCGAGGCGCCGGTGGTGCTCAGCTCGGATCTGCGGGGGAGACCACCCCAGCTTCGAGACATCGAGGTGCTGGGGCGGATCGGCCTCGATCTCAACCCGATCGACCCGTCCGACGAGGAGGCATTTCTCTGGCTGGATGCCCTCATCTGGCCCGAGCATGTGGAGCGGCGGGAACGTCTGCGCGGGGCTCTCGACCTGGTCTCCGGGTTGAACGTCGAAATGGTGGCAGGAGACGCCCTTGCCACCCTGCCCGGTGTGCTGGCGAACCTTCCTCCAGGTGAGCCGGCGATCGTGCTCAACTCGTTTGCCTTGATCCAATTCAGCCCGGAGGAGCGAGACGTGCTCGAGTCGATCAGCGACGAGGCTCGCTCAGAGCGCCCGCTGTTCCGGGTCTCGATGGAAGTCCTGGACAAGGACGACGACTGGGCGCGGCTTGTCGTCGACGACGGCTCAGGCCCCAGGCATGTCGGTGAGGCGCATCCCCATGGGGAATGGGTGGAGCTCTTCGAGTCTCACGCCCGGCCGTAAACGGGAATCTCGGCCCCGTTGATGACTCCGGATTCGTCGCTGAGCAAGAAGTGAGCGACGGCGGCTATCTCATCAGGTGTTGGCCAGGTCACATAGTCGGCGTAGGGGAGTGACTTCCGGGTGGCAGGAGTGTCGATCACCGAGGGCATGAGGACATTCGCCGTCACGCCGGTCCCGTCCAACTCCTGGGCGACCGACTTGGTCAGAGCGACCACGCCTGCCTTGGCCACGTTGAACGCACCCTGCCCGGTCGGCGAGTCGACCGCGGCCCGGCTCCCAACCGTCACGATCCGGCCCCATCCGGTCTCGACGAGGTAGGGCACCACCGCTCTCACCGCGTAGAACGCGGAGCGAAGGTTGAGATCCAGCATTCGCTCCAACCGGACATCGTCGGTCTCGGCGACGTCGCGACCGCCGGCCCATCCACCCACCAGAGAGCACAGGCCATGGATCGATCCCCACTTGTCGGCCACGTCCTTCATCAGGCTGTTGATGGCTTCGGCGTTGGTGGCATCGACGCGAACCAGGAGCAGCCGGTCTTCGTCGACGTCGAACTCCTCCTCGAAGGCGGTTGCCTCTTCGGGCATGAGATAAGTGACCGCCAGCCGATAGTCCTCATAGATCAAGCGCCGAACCAGGGCGGAGCCCAGACCACCGGTGCCACCGGTTATCACGAGTGTCTTTTCCATGCCTTCCAGTTCTCGGTGGGGCCACTTTACGTTGGGACCGGGGTCACCGGCGCCACAGAATCCAGATATCCGACACATTTGTCCCGGTCGGGCCGCATCTCAAGAGGTCCGAAGTGGTCGACAGGTAGCCGGCAGAATCGAAGTCGGCGAGGGCTTGATTCGGGTCGCCTCCCCGTCTGAGAGTCGCTCCGTCGACGATGGCGCCTGCCGCTCCCGACCGACCGTCGAGTCCGTCGGTGGCGAAGGCGGCGAAAACGCCGTCGGTCCCCTGCAACCTCTCGGCGGCGACCAGCGCGGCATGAGTGTTTCGCCCTCCCTTGCCGCTGCCGGTGACTTCCACCACGGTCTCCCCCACACCAACGGTCACTCCCGGGCCCGCTTCGGCCAGAAACCGGTCGAGACACGACACGACGTCCCCGGACAGCCAAGCGGGGCGAACCGAGACCGGGGGTGGGGCGGATGCGGCCACAGCCCGGGCGGCATCGGTGCCGTCGGCGAGAAGGGTCAAAACGGGAATCGGTAGCCGGCCAACAGTGGCCGACATCGCGGACATGACCTCATCGGGGATGGGTATCGAGGCGTGGCGCATGATCTCGACCGCCGACTCGGGATTGGGAGGATGGGGCATGGTCGGCCCGGAGGCCACGACACCGGCATCGGCTCCAGCCACGTCGGAGATCACGTAGGTGTCGATCGCTCGCCCGGCGGCTCTCGATACTCCGCCGCCCTTGACAGCCGAGAGATGTGCCCTGACCATGTTGAGCTCCTCGATCGACGCCCCAATTGCCAGGAGTCTGCGGGTCACCTCGGAGAGATACTCGAGAGGGACTCCTTCGCGTGGTGTCTCGCACAGTGACGACCCGCCACCGGAGATCAGAGCGAGCATCGTGGTCGACGTCGGAACGCTCCTGGCAAAATCGAGAACCGCGGTCCCGGCCCGGAGGCTGGCTTCCCCTGGCACCGGGTGATCTCCGACGATGAATGTGAGCCGCTCCGACGTGGGCTCTTCATGATCGGAGACACAGACACCTCCGACGATGTCGAGCACCGCCGCCGCCCCGCGGGCCATGGCCGGCGCCGCCTTCCCGATCGCTATCACCGCCGTCTCGTTCGGTGACCTACCCGAGAGGGCATCAGCGGTGAGGCGTTCCGGGTCAACTGCAGCCAGGCCTGCCTCGAGCCAATCGAGGAGCTGATTCCGGTGGACCGGATCGGGGCCGAGTACCGACTGCTCGAATCGAGCGCTCACTCGGGGTCACTCAACCAGGCCCCGTGGGGGTGTCGCCGCGCCGATTCCAGGTCGGCGAACGAGTCGATGTCGTGGAGCAGACCCGGGCTGGTGACGACCTGGCATTGGGGATGGCGTCCCAGGTGTCGCCGAAAGCTCCCCCGCCCGTAGGCAAATCGCGCCTCCCCACGACCTCCGAGTGCGGAGGTGCCGCCATCGGCCGACGGGGCGATCACCCAGCCACCGCCGCTGACAACCGCCACCACCTGGTCCAGCTCGGGTCGGGTGAGCAGGGGGAGGTCGCTGTGCAGGACAATCCATGAGCTCGACGCCACGGTGGCCCAACGGGCGCCGGCAGCTGCGGCCCCGTTCAGAGTGTTGTCAGGGTCGGGAATGCTGGGAAACCCGAGCTCTAAGGCCCAACCGGCGACCTCTGCGTCACCGGCGACCATTACCGGAACCATCCCGGCTTCAGCGGCCAATTGCGCGGTGCGTTCGGCAAACCGACGACTGAGATGCGACCGTGTCTCGGGGGAGAGCTCCGTGGCCATTCGACCCTTGCCGAGCCGGAAGGACTTGATCGGCAACACTGCGACGGTGGGCACCCGGCGATGCTAGAGCCGATACCCGGGAGCCCGGGCCGCGCGGATTAGTGCCCTGTCCGGCAGATCGTGCTCGTATTTCAACGGCCCTTGTCCCCCCTGGCAGCGTCCTCGTCCTTGACGAACGGAACAGTGCGCCTGCGTCCTGCGTCCTTGCCAGGAACGACAATTGCTCGCCGAAATAGCAAGCGAATCCACCGGACAGGACACTAAGGGATGACCATCACCGGGACCGGGGAGCCGTGACACAGCTGGTCGGCAACCGACCCCAACATGATCCTCTCGGCCAACCCGGCTCCGCGCCGACCGATCACGAGCAAGTCGACCGTGCGCTCCTCGATGACGTTGATGATCTTCGATGACGGGTCGCCTAGCTCCTGTATCGTTTCGTAGTCGATTCCGTCCAGGGAAACGGCTCCTTCGACCTCTCGCAGCACCTGTTCCTGACCCTCGACCAGGGCGGCGGATAGAGCTTCTGGCGACGGTGGGGCGCCTCCGATCCCCCACCAGCCCTCGGGTGTCCTGACCACGCTGACGATCAGCAGTTTCGCCTTCCAGGATCGCGCCATCGCGGCGGCGATCTGGGCGGCTTTGAAGCTGGTCTGCGAACCGTCGACACCTACGGCGACGGTCTTTGGCTGCCATTCCATTGATTACCTCCAGATGGAGACGATACGCCACCTGGGGGACAGCTCGCGACGATCGCGAGCTAGTGGCCCGTCGCAGAAATACTGGCGGTGTCTCTCCGGCCCTCGACGCGCCTGGCTGCGTCCAAAATGCTCGCCGCAGCTTCCGGCTGCGACTGCGCTTTTCTCCTTGCCAGATCACGCCGATGACTCGGAGACACCCTCGCCCTATTTCAGCGACAGACCACTACAAGACAGTGGCTGCGAGCAGGTGCCCAAGGGCGAGTCCGTAGAGCGCGGCGAGGCTGTCGTCCACGGTTATGCCGAGAGAGCCCGGCAGATTGTCGGCCTGGTGAACTCCGGGAAAAGGGCGTTTGGTGATGTCGGCGATGCGGAAGACCACGAATCCGATCATGGCCGGCCACCCCAGCAGCCCGATAGTGGCGACAAATGTGCCGGCCGCCTCATCGATCACGATCCAGCTTGCGTCACCCACATCGGTCGCCAAGGTGCGGGCAGACCACAATGAGGCCAGAGTCAGGGTCGCCGCTCCCAGCAGCTGAGCCTGCCAACCCAGACTCGAGCCGGCCCAGAGCGAGAATGGGAGCGCGATCAGACCGGCGAGAGTTCCCGAGCCGGTATCTGATCCACGGAACCGACGGAGCAGCAGACCCGAGCCGAAGAAAGACGCGACCAGTCGGTGCATGGTGGCGAGCCTAGAACTGGTTCCGCGTGCCGGCCTGCCGTCTACCGTGAAACCCTTACGTCTCACACTGAGCAGAGGTTCACGTCTCCGACGGTTTCTCTTTTCGCTCCAGCAGTTAGCCTCTCACCATGGAACCGGCATCCAAGATATGGGTTGACGGCGAGTTCGTCGATTGGGGCGACGCGACCGTCCACTTCCTGGCACATTCCCTCCAATACGGAACGGGCGTCTTCGAAGGCATTCGGGCCTACAAGACACCAGAGGGAACCGCGGTATTCCGTCTTCACGAGCACATGGTCCGACTCGTAGCTTCCGCTCGCGCCTACGGGCTCCCGATGAAGGAGACCGCCGAGGAGATGGATGAGGCGTGTCTGGAGTTGTTGCGTGTCAATGAACTGGAGTCGGCCTACATCCGGCCTTTCGTGTTCTACGGGGCGGACAAGATCGGGATCAACCCGGGATCGGCCCCGGTCCACACCTACATGGCGGCGTTCTACCTCGGCAGCTACATGGGTGAGGAAGGGGTTCAGAACGGGATCACCGCCTCGGTCTCCAGCTGGCGCCGCATATCGCACTCCAGTTTCATCCCGACAGCCAAAGGCTCGGGTCAGTACTTGAACTCGGTTCTGGCCAAGCAGGAGGCCCTTCGTCATGGATACGACGAGGCGATCATGCTCAATGATGTGGGGTCGGTGTCGGAGGGCAGCGGGATGAACCTGTTCACCGTGAGCGGGGGCAAGGTCTTCACTCCACCGGTCTCGTCGGGGATCCTCGAGGGGATCACTCGCAACTCGGTGATCGACCTGCTCGAAGACGAGGGGATGAAGATCGTCGAGATCGACCTCGCTCGGGGGAGTCTCTACACCGCCGATGAGGTCTTTCTCACCGGCACGGCGGCAGAGGTCACACCGGTTCGTGAGATCGACGGCAGGACAGTGGGCTCGGGCGAGCCTGGACCCGTCACCCGCAAAGCCCAGGACCTGTTCTCCGACCTCGTCGCAGCCAAGCTCCCTGAGTACCGCCACTGGCTCAGTTTCGTTTGATGGGCCAACAGCCGAATATCGAGGCGACCGAGGCGACCCGGCCCCGGTCGGTGCCACAACCGCCGCCTGCCCGACCGTGGCGCCCTATCCGACCCGGTGACTCCAGTAGGCCAGACCAGGTGCCCACCGGTGGGATGTTCGGCACGGCCGCTCCCGACGGTGGCTGGGCGCTGCGGATCATCAGCGCTTCGGACCTTCCTGACGACCGTGCCGACCTCAGATTGGTGCTTGCAGCGCTAATGGTGGCGAGAGCGGGAGCCTTGGGCCGCGGCCCGACGCGCGAAGACCTCGACGTTGCCTTGACTCTCTGCGGGTACGGCTTTGAAGCCAAACCCGAGGTGGTCGAGCGTCGCGAGCGTTGGCTGAAGGCAGTGCATCACGATCTGCGGCCCGGCGAGACCGCGGTGGCCGAGGTCGACGTCGAACTGATGCTGAACAAACCGGAGCAAGTGCGCTGGGCGCTCTCGCATTCGGGCGAGCAACAGGCCGAACACTAGTGCTCCGGGTCGTAAGTTCCGTGCGTGTAGCGCAACGCCGAGGGCCGGCGGGACATGCGTGAGACTTGCGAGTCGGTGCACCAGGTTCTGCTCTTCTCATGAAAATCGTTCGGATGAAGGCAGGGGACGACATCGCCTATGGCGTAGCCGACGCCGAGGGCGTTCTCGTCTACCGAGGCTCGCCATTCGTGGCGTGGGAGCCCACCGAAACCGTCGTTCCCTGGGATAGAGCGCAGTTGTTGGCGCCGGTCCTCCCGACCAAGGTGGTCGCGGTCGGACGCAACTATGTCGAACATGCCGACGAGGGCGGTGTCCCGGTCCCCGACGAACCAATGATCTTCCTCAAACCGGCGACGTCGGTGGTGGGGCCGGATGCCGATGTCGTGTATCCCCCGATATCCAACGAGATTCATCACGAGGCCGAGTTGGCGGCGGTGATTGGCAAAGTGGCTCGTCATGTCAGGGCCGAGGACGCCTCGGGCTATGTCATCGGCTACACCGCCGCCAACGATGTGACCGCACGCGACTTGCAGGCAACAGACGGGCAGTGGACCCGGGCCAAGGGGTTCGACACGTTCTGCCCGTTGGGCCCGGCCATCGAGACCGAGCTCGACCCGCTGGAGAAGCTGGCCATCATCTGTCGGGTCAATGGTGATGTGCGACAGGCAGGCTTCACCTCGGACATGGTGTTCGGCGTGGCCGAGATCCTCGAGTATGTGTCGGCGGTGATGACGCTGCTCCCCGGTGATGTGATTCTCACCGGAACCCCATCGGGTGTCTCCAAGGTGGAGCCCGGTCAATTGATGGAAGTGGAGATCGACGGGATCGGGACCCTTTCCAACCGGTTGGTGAAACGGTGACTGTGAGGGTGCGGGTCGCCCCGTCACCCACCGGGTACCTGCATGTGGGCAACGCCCGGGCCGCCCTCTTCAACTGGCTCTTCGCCCGGCGCAACGACGGTCAGTTCATCCTCCGCGTCGACGACACCGATCAGGAGCGATCGACTCCCGAGTTCGAGGCGGACGTCCTCGAGTCGCTGCGATGGCTGGGGCTGGACTGGGACGAGGGGGTCGGGGTCGGGGGGCCTCATGGCACATATCGCCAGTCGGACCGGCTCGACCGATATCGCGAAGCCGCCCAAGCGTTGGTCGAGGCGGGTGCTGCCTACCACGACGATCGGTCCCCGGAAGACCTCGAGCCGCTTCGTCAGAAAGCACAGGAGGAGCGGCTGCATCCGGGCCACTACATCCGACGCCCGGAGACCCCGGCGACAGCAGGCGCGATTCGAATGGAGATTCCCCAGGGTGAAAGCGTGGTCTTCGACGACCTGGTGAGAGGCACGGTGAGCTTCGAGTCGAGAGATCTCGACGACTACGTCATTCTCCGCAGCGACGGCACTCCGACCTATCACCTGGCATCGACGGTGGACGACATCGACTATTCGATCACTCACGTCGCCCGCGGCGAGGATCTGCTGCCGTCGACGCCCAAGCACATTCTCCTCACAAGAGCGCTGGGTGGGCCCGAGCCGATCTATGCCCATCTCCCGCTGCTTTTCGGGCCCGACGGCAAAAAGCTCTCCAAACGTCACGGTGAAACCGCGCTTTCTCATTACCGGGACGCCGGCTACCTGCCCGACGCGGTGTTCAACTACCTGGCTCTGCTCGGGTGGTCGATCGACGGTGAGACCACCATCTTCTCCCGGCAAGATGCAATCAGAGCTTTCGACCTGACCGACGTGTCCAGCAACCCGGCGGTGTTCGACCCGGACAAGCTGGCCTGGCTCAACGGCGAGTACGTCCGCGCGATGGACGCTGCCGACTTTCGGGCGGCCGTCAAACCTCACGTCGAGGCTGCGGTGGGCAGGACTCTCGAC
>Ga0214471_10000745_pt1 | contig 26665 bp, 25 predicted proteins | sample RVTome_5_FD_207665 | JGI IMG/M metagenome (GOLD analysis project Ga0214471, IMG submission 207665) | Soil microbial communities from uranium-contaminated site in the Upper Colorado River Basin, Wyoming, United States - RVT142D155 | ecosystem: Environmental > Terrestrial > Soil > Contaminated >... | reverse complement strand
TACGGTGTGGATCTGCACCCGATGGCTGAGCAGAACCGGATCGCCCGCGAGCTGTTCGGCGTCGAGGGTGATCGCTTTTTCCAGTACGACGGTCTGACGCTCCCCTTTCCCTCCGGCGTGTTCCACTTCATCTACAGTGAGCAGGTGCTCGAGCACGTGAAGGCGGATTACCTCCACGCGTATTACCGGGAGGGCGCCCGCGTGCTGGCGCCCGGCGGAGCCTGTCTGCACCAGGTGCCCCATCGCTCGATCCCCTACGATTCGCATTCGCAGACGTGGCTCATCCATTATTTCCCGCGTGCGTTGCGCCGTCGACTGTACGCGATGATCGGGCGGGACGCGGCGTATTTGGACGAGCTGCTCTCATTCCGCTCGCCGGGGTTTCATCTGCGCATGCTCGGGCGTTACTATGACCGCTACGAGGATGTGACGCTTGAGCGGGTGTTGGACTACAATCCGACGCAGTTCTATGACGGCCCCCAGCGGCTGCGGAACCTCCTGCACGCCTTCATGCGGCGCCCGGTGCTGCGCCGGCTGATCGCCCCGCTGCTTCGCTACGGTGTCATGCTGGATACGCTCGCGTTCCGCAATGGCAGCGCCATCGGCGCGGGCCCCGGACCTTGCGCTTGGGACGCGGCTGAGACAGTGAACGCCAATGCTGATCGGGAGCAGTGCTGAATGTGCGGTTTTGCAGGCATGGTGCATTGGGATGCGGAGCCGATCCCGCCGGATGACCCGGCGGCGATGGCGGACATCTTGCGCCATCGTGGCCCTGATGAGCGCGTGGCGGCATCGCCGGAACCCGGCATCGCCCTGGCGCATGCCCGCTTGAAAGTCATCGACTTGAGTGACGCGGCGCGGCAGCCGATGGCGGACACAGACTCCAAGGTCTGGCTGGTCTACAACGGAGAAATCTACAACTTCCGCGAGCTACGCTCGGAGCTCGCCGCTCGAGGGCATCGATTCCACAGCGCGTCGGATACCGAGGTCGTGCTGCGGGGGTACCTCCAGTGGGGACCGGACGTCGTGCGGCGGCTGGATGGCATGTTCGCGCTGGCCGTCTGGGATGGAGGGCGTCGCACGCTGCTGCTCGCCCGAGACCGGATCGGCAAGAAGCCGCTGTTCTATTGGACGGACGGCACGTGCCTGACGTTCGGCTCCGAAATCAAGGCGCTTCTCGCGCATGCCCACGTGCCGTGCGACGTCGATGAGTCGGCGCTGCCGGGGGTGCTGGCGTTCGGGCACGCGCCCGAGCCGCGCACCGCCTATCGAGGCATCCGGGAAGTTCCGCCGGCGACCATGGCGCGATTCGGGCCCGGGGCGTCCGAGCCGGTTCTGGAGCGGTATTGGCGGCTCGAGTGGAAGACCCGCGGACCGGTGACCGATCAAGAGGCCGCGGGGCGTCTTCGGGAGCTGCTCGCGGAGGCGGTGCGCCGCCGCCTGGTGGCTGACGTGCCGGTCGGGGCGTTCCTGAGCGGGGGAGTGGATTCCAGCATCGTGACGGCGCTCATGAGCTCAGCTGAGCCGGCACGCCCGGTGCGGACGTTCAGCATCGCCTTTCCGGACGATCCGCGATACGATGAAAGCCGGTATGCGGAGGCGGCCGCGCGACGGGTGGGCGCCCTCCATACCACGTTCCCGGTCGGTCCGCAGCCCATCGAGCTGGTGGAGCGGCTCGTGCGGCAGTACGATCAGCCCTTCGGCGACACGGCGGCGCTCCCGCTGTATCTGCTCTCGGAGCTGGCCAGGCGGCACGTGACGGTGGCGCTGACCGGCGACGGCGGCGATGAGCTCTTCGCCGGATACGACCGGATGCGGGCGGCGCTGTGGGCCGAACGGATGCCGCGCGCGATGGCCCGGTTGGCGGCGCGGGCGGCGCGTCTGCTGCCTGACGGACACGAACGCAGCCTTGCGGCCAGGGTCAAGCGTTTCGCCCGCTCTGCGGAGCGTTCGCTTCCGGAGGCGTATTTGGAATGGACCGCGTACGTGCGAGATCCGTGGGCATGGCTCGCCGAAGGATTGGATTCGGTCGGAACTCGCGGCGGCTTGTCCGGCATGGTCCGCGAGCGCTGGGCCGAATCGGCGGGGTGCACGACGCTCGGACGGCTCCTGCATTTGAATTTCACCCACTACCTGCCGTCGCAGCTGCTGGTGAAGGCCGATCGCTGCAGCATGGCCCACGGCCTTGAGCTGCGCTCCCCGATGCTCGATACGGCGCTGATCGAATTTGCGGCGGCACTGCCGGATCGGATGCGCATCAGGGCGGGCCGGACCAAGTGGCTCCTGCGCCGCGCATGCGCGGATCTCATCCCGCCGGAGACGGCCGGCCGCGGCAAAGCCGGATTCGGCGTGCCGGTCGGTGCCTGGTTCCGCGGGAGTTGGCGCGACGCAGTGCAGGACCTCCTGGGTTCGGGCCAGGCCGAAGTGTCGCGCTATGCGAATCGCGCCGGGCTGCTCGCGCTGCTTGACGCGCATTGCCGCGGCCGGGTGGATGCGGGCGGGGCGCTGTGGGTGTGGCTGACGACTGAGCTCTGGCTCAGGCAGACGGCGGCTCGCCGGAAGGCTCGGCGCGTCTGGGCGCACGCGGGAGCTGACGCATGACTCCGGCGGAGGAGTGGCTCATTCGGCAGACCGTGCCGCAGCGCCGCAGCGCGCTGCGCGCGGCGCCGGCCGCGGAGCCCCTGCGCATCATGCGGATCCTCGCGCGCATGAACATCGGGGGGCCCGCGGTCCACGCGATCGTGCTGGGCGAAGGGTTCAGGGGGCCGAGGTACGAGTCGCTGCTGGTGACCGGGGTCGCCGAGCCTCACGAGGGGGATCTCCGACTCACGGCGATCCGGCGGGGCGTGCGCGTGGCCGTCGTGCCGGCGATGGGCCGCGCCGTGCGGCCGCTGGCGGACCTGCGGGCCTGGTGGCAGATTCTCTCGCTGATGATCCAGGAGCGGCCCCGGATCGTGCATACGCACACGTCCAAGGCCGGCGCGCTCGGACGCACCGCCGCGATCGTTTACAACGCCCTCTGGGGGCGCGGGGGGCGCCGGTGCCGGGTGGTGCATACGTTTCACGGGCACGTGCTGGAAGGCTATTTCAGCCCGGCGCGGACGAACGCGTTCATTCAGATCGAACGGCTGCTGGCGCGAGGCAGCGACCGGCTGATCGCGGTCAGCGAGGCCGTGCGCCAGGACCTCCTGCGGCGCCGGATCGGACGGCCGGAACAGATTCTCGTCGTGCCGCTCGGGCTTCCGCTGGAGGAGCTGCTCGCGATGCCCCAGGCGCCGGAGGACGGCGAAGAAATCCGCGTGGGGCTCATCGGCCGCCTCGTGCCGATTAAGCACCACCGGATGTTCCTGGAGGCCATCAAGGTTAGTGAGCGCGATCCGGTCCTGTCGCGGGTGCAATTCGAGATCGTCGGGGACGGGGAGTTGCGCGGCGAGCTCGAAGCGGAGGCGCGCCGGCTGGGCGTGGCGGATCGCGTCCTGTTCACGGGGTGGGAGCAGGACACCCGTCGGCTGTATGGGCGGATGGACGTGGTGTGCCTGACGTCGCGCAACGAGGGCACGCCGGTGTCGCTGATCGAAGGGATGGCTGCCGGGCGGCCGGTGCTGGCGACGGACGTGGGCGGGGTCGCTGAATTGCTGGGGCCGGGTCCGGGGGAGACCCACGGGCACTGCCTGAGGATGGCGCATGGGATGCTGGTCCGGACGGGGGACGTGGAGGGGTTGTGTGAGGGGCTGCGCTACCTGGCCACCTACGGAGGCGAGCGGAGGCGGATGGGCTCGGCGGGACGGGCGTTCGTCGCCGGGCGGTATGCCGCCGCGCGCCTGGTGGGCGACTTGGAGCGCGTGTATGAGGAGCTGTGCGCATGAGGGCGTTGATTACGGGCGGGGCGGGGTTCATCGGATCGCACCTGGCGGAGGCGCTGGTGGCCAGGGGAGATCAGGTGACGGTGCTGGATGATCTCTCGACGGGCCGGTACGAGAACGTGGCGCACCTGGACGGCCACGGGGATTTCCAGATCGTCATCGGCAGCATCCTGAACGAGCATCTGGTCGATAAGCTCGCGGAGCGGGCCGACGTGATCTTCCACCTGGCTGCGGCGGTCGGCGTGGAGCTCATCATCAAGCGGCCCCTGGAGTCGCTCATGACCAATATCCGGGGCAGCGAGATCGTGCTCGAGATGGCGCACCGGTACCGGAAGAAGGTGTTCATCACCTCCACGTCGGAAATCTACGGTAAGAACTCGACCGGACCCCTGCGCGAGGAGACCGACCGCGTCCTGGGCTCGCCGCTCAAGACGCGCTGGAGCTATTCGACCTCAAAGGCGGTGGATGAAATCCTCGCGTACGTGTACTGGAAGGAGAAGGGCGTGCCAACGGTGATCGGGCGGCTGTTCAACACGGTCGGCCCGCGGCAATCGGGCGCGTACGGGATGGTCATCCCCCGGTTCGTTGCGCGGGCGCTCGCAGGGGAGCCGCTGCAGGTGCACGGGGATGGCGGACAGTCCCGCTGTTTTCTGCACGTGCGCGATCTGGTTGAGGCGCTGCTGGAGCTGATCGAGCACCCTCGAGCGGTCGGACAGGTGTTCAATATCGGCAGCCAGGAGGAAGTGACGATCGAAGAACTCGCCCAGCGGGTGATCCGCGCGACGGGCAGCGCGTCGCCGATCGAGTACATTCCGTACGCGGAAGCGTACGAGGAAGGGTACGAAGACATGCCCCGCCGCGTGCCGGACATCAGCAAGATCCGGGACCTCATCGGCTTTGAGCCGACGCTCGGGCTCGACGAGATCATCGAGAACGTCGTCGAGGATACGCGAGCGCGCCTGGCCGCGTCGGGCGCCGCGGCCCGGTGAGGGCGGCCGGAGGGAAGGAGTCGGCAGGGGAGGGATGACGGTGGAGGGACTCGAACACGCTTGGACGCCGCTCGCGGCGAGCCTGACGGCCTTCGTGGCGACACTCGTGCTCACGCCGCTTGTGCGCATGGCCGCAGTGCGCGCGGGATTGGTGTCGCGGCCCGTGCAGGACCGATGGGGGCGGAGGGCGGTGGCGCGCCTGGGCGGCGTCGCCATCTTTTTCGGATTCCTTGCGGGCGCGGTGCTGTGGCTGCCCCTGCGGGGAGCCGGCGGGGTGCTGATGGCCGGGGCCGGGGCCGTCTTTCTGCTCGGGCTCGGCGATGATCTTAGGCGCATGCGGCCGTATGTGAAGCTGGTGGTCCAGCTCCTGATCGGCTGCCTGATGGTCCTCGCGGGGCTTCGGATCGAGCTCGACCAGGCGCCGTGGCTCTCCATTCCGCTGTCGGTGCTGTGGTTCGTCTTCGTGATGAACGCGTTCAATTTGCTGGACAACATGGACGGGCTCGCCGCCGGAATCGGCGGCATGGCCGCGGGCTTCTGCGCCGTCCACGCCTGGCTGCTGGGGGACTGGACGCTCGTCGGCTACAGCGCCGTCCTGTTCGGCGCCGCGCTCGGCTTCCTGCAGTACAATCTGCCGCCCGCGAAAATCTACATGGGCGATTCCGGAAGCCACGTGCTCGGCCTTGTGCTTGCGGCACTCTCGGTCATGGGAACATGGCAGCCTTCCGCCCAGCTGCTCAGCGTGCTCGCGGTGCCGGTGTTGGTGCTCGCCGTGCCGATTTTCGACACCCTGTTCGTCACCATTCAACGGCTGCGGCACGGGCAGCATCCGTTCGTCGGCGGCACGGACCATGTCTCCCACCGGCTGGCGATTCTTGGTCTGTCGACGAGGCAGACGATGGGCGTCCTGTACCTCCTGAGTGCCAGCCTGGGCGCGCTCAGTATTCTCGCCGGGCTTCTGAACGCGCTGCCGGTGCTCGCGCTGGGCCTATTCACGATCGCCGTGCTGCTGCTGCTCGGGCGGTATCTCTCGCGGGTCAAGGTGTACCGGATCGCCGCCGGCGCCGCGGTGCCCGCCGAGGCTCGCGCGGTCCGGGTCACCCGCATCGACACCATCCTCCTGCACAAGCGCCGGTTGTTCGAGATTCTGGCGGATTTCCTGCTGCTCAGCGCGGCGTACGTGCTGGCGTATCTCCTGCGGTTCGAGGGGGGGCTGAACCCGCCGCTGTCGAGGCAGATCGCGCAGTCGCTCCCGCTGATTCTGGTGATCAAAATCGCCTGCTTCGCGGTCTGCGGCCTCTACCGGGGGCTGTGGCGGTACGTCAGTCTCGCGGACCTTGTGGGGCTGGTCCGCACGGTGACGCTCGCGTCCATGCTCTCGGCGCTGGCGGTGCTGTTCCTCTGGCGTTTCGAGGGCTACTCCAGGGCGGTCTTCGTCATTGATTGGATGATCACGCTGCTGGCGGTGGCGGGCGCGCGCGTCACGGAGCGGCTGCTGGATGAATGGATCCGGCGCGCCGCCTCGGGCGGGACGCCTGTCCTCGTCGTCGGCGCGGGGGACGTCGGCGCGGCGATGCTGCGCTCGCTCCGGTCGCTGCACGAAGGACCGGGAGGCCTGCGCGTGGTGGGGGTGCTGGATGACGATCCGGACAAGCTGGGGAGCCGCATTCACGGCGTCCCGGTGCTGGGGTCGCGCGAGGACCTCGAGCAGGCGATCAGTGCATGGAGGGTTCAAACGGTATTCGTCGCGATCGCGGACCCGCCGGCGGATCTCCTCGAGCACATCCGGCGCGGTTGCGAGCCGCGGGGCGTCGCCTGGCGCGTGGTGTCGAGCGGGCTGGAAAGTCCCGTATGAGCGGATCTCGGCGAGTGGGCCGGCGCCTGCAAGAGGGCACGCTGTACGTCGTGCTCTTCATGCTGCCGTTCTCCAAGTCGGCGGTCGAAGTCGGTTTCGGCCTGCTCTTGGCCGGGTGGCTGCTCGAGCACGCGGGCGGGGAGCGTCCCCTCTTCCTCCATCGCCGGAGTCCGGTGCGCCCGGTGGCGCTGGCGCTGGCGGCCTACGTCGTGATCTGCGGCCTCTCGTGGCTGTGGAGCACCAACCCGGCGCTCTCGATCGACGGCTGGATCGGCAAGACGCTCGAGTACGCGTTGTTCACGGTCTTCGTGGCGGACGTGGCGCGGCGGCCCGGCGTGGCCACGCGGTGCGGAATCGTTCTCGCCATGTCGGCCGTGGTCGTGGGCCTGGACGGCGCGGTTGGGCAGTACCTCGGCGCCGACCCGCTGCGGGGGATGCGTTCGCACAATTATCAGGACATGCAGGGCCCGTATGAAAATCCCATCGATCTCGCGGTCTATCTCATGACGGTCCTGCCCATTGTGCTGGCGCAGCGCTGGAGCGGGCCGCGGATTGTGCGGGTCGCGCGCTGGGTCATCGTGGGATTTCTCGGCTGGTGCCTGATCGAGACACGCGCGGAGGGGAATTGGGTCGCGCTTTCGGCCGGCCTGCTCTTTCTCGCGGTGGTCGACAGGCGACTGCGGGTCCCGATCGCCTGGGCGGGCGCCGCCTTCGGTGCCGCGGCGCTGGTGCCGCTGGTGCGCACGGGCTATCTGGCGTCGCTCCTGACGTTCAAGACAGGTGGAATCCAGGATCGCGCGTACATGTGGGGCACGGCCTGGGAAATGATCAAGACGCGTCCGTTCCTCGGCCATGGGCTCAATACGTTCATGGATAATTATCTGGCGTTCTGCGTCGGCGGGGAACGCATGCCGCGGTACGCGCATAACTGCTATCTCCAGATCTGGGCGGAGACCGGACTGGCGGGACTGGCGGCGGTCGGCTGGCTGCTGAGCGGGATGCTTCGGCTCTGGGCGCGCGCGATCCGGATGGGGCGCGATGTGGTGGAGCGGCCCATGCTGGCGGGCACGGCGGCGGGGCTGGTGGCGTTCATGCTGCATGCGGTGTTCGACACGAACTTCTACGCGCTCAGGCACGCGGCGCTCTTTTGGATCCTGGCGGGTCTGGCGTGCGGGCGCGCGTCGGTTGTGCTGGCGGACACGGGTCCGGTCGGTGAGAAAGGCGCATCGTGAAGCGCATTCTGTATGTCAGGACGGACCGCCTGGGAGAAACAATTCTGAACATCCCGGCGGTGCTCGCGCTGCACGCGGCGTATCCCGGCGCCGCCGTCACCTGGATCATGGATCCCGCGCTTATCGAGCTCCTGAAGCAGGCGGGGCCATGGCGAGCCGTTCCGGAGCCGCGCCCGGCGGGCTTCTGGCTGCGGCGCGTGCGGGTGCTGGCGGACGCCTTCAGAGCGGAACGGGCCGATGCGATCGTGATCTCAAATCCGCAGAAAGACTACCATCTGGCCGCGTGGCTCGCGGGCATCCCGACGCGCGTGGGGTACGCGAGAAAATGGGGACGCTGGCTGCTGACGCACCGAGTGCCGGGGCGCAACCGTCTTGGCGGCCGCCACGAAGTCGAGTATAATCTTGACTTGGTCCGCACGCTCGGCATCGACGTGCACGCGTCGAGCTGGCGTCTCACATGCCCGCCGGAGCACCTGAGCGCGGTGACGGATCTCCTGGCGGCCGAGGGGCTTCGGCCTGACGACGCGCTCATCGTGGTGCATCCGTGGTCCGCGCGCCGCTTCAAGGAGTGGCCCGCCGAACGGTTCCGTGCGCTGATCGAGCACCTGGCATCGTCAGGGCGCCGGGTCGCCGTCATCGGCGGCGCGGAGGAGACCGCCCGAGCGCAGGCGCTGATCGGACCCGGGGGCACCGTCATCAACCTGACCGGGCGCCTCAATCTCCAGCAGCTCGCGGCGCTCCTGTCCCGCAGCCGCTGCCTGGTGACCAACGACAGCGGCCCCATGCACGTCGCCGCCGCCGTCGGCACGCCGGTCGTGGCGCTCTTCGGCACGAGCAATGCGGGCTCGCACCCGAAGCGGTGGGGGCCGTGGGGCACGGAGCACGTGGTGCTGCACCAGCCGCTGGAGGCGCTGGCGACCGATGAAGTGCTGTCGGCAGCCCTGAATTTGCTGGCCGGGCACAGTCCCGCGGGGACGTGAGCCGGATTCGCCATGCCCTCGGCGGTGTCGAGCATTCTCATCATCAACCCGTTCGGGATCGGCGACGTCCTGTTCTCCACGCCGGTGATCCGGGCGCTGCGCGCGGCGTTTCCCCGCGCGCGGTTGAGTTACCTCTGCAATCGCCGGACCGAAGCGGTGCTCCGGCGCAATCCGCATCTTGATCAGCTCTTCGTGTACGAAAAGGACGAGCTGGACGCGCTGTGGAAGTCGCGTCCGCTCGCGGCGCTGGGCGCGCTGGGGCGCCTGCTCATCGGCATCCGTCGCGCGCGCGTCGATCTCGCGCTTGATCTGTCGCTGGTGGAGCAGTACAGCTTCATCCTGTCGCTCCTGGGCGTGCGTCGCCGGATGGGCTACGCGTACCGGCGGCGCGGCCGGTTTCTGACGCGCCGGATGCGCATCGCGGGCTTCGACGGCCGCCACGTGATTGAGCATCACGCGTCGCTGATGGCGGCGCTGGGGTTCAAGCTCGACGACCGGCGGATGGAGCTGAGTCTCACCGATGAGGATCGGCGGCGGGCGGATGCGCGGCTGCGAGAGATGGGCACTCCGGAGGGGAAGCCGTGCGTGGCGCTCATGCCCGCGGGCGGAGTGAGCTGGGGGGCCGAGGCGCAGTACCGGCGCTGGCCCCAAGCGCATTTCGCCGCGGCCGGGAGGGAATTCGCGCGGCGCGGCTATGCGGTGCTGGTGCTGGGCGAAGAGGCCGACCGCACGGTCTGCGCGGCCATGACGCGCGCCATCGGCGAGGGGGCCCTCGATGCGAGCGGCCGCACGACGCTCGGGGAGTTCGTGGCGATCTTGAGCCGGTGTCGCCTCGTGCTCGCGAACGACGGCGGTCCGGTTCACCTGGCGGTCACGCAGTCGGTCCCGACCGTGGCGATCTTCGGGCCGGTCGACCCCAGGGTGTACGGGCCGTATCCGCCCGGCCCGAGCCGCCGCGCGGTGCACATCCAGGGCTTGCCTTGCCGGCCGTGCTATCACCGGTTCCGGTTCCCGCCGTGTCCGTACGACCGGGCGTGCCTCAGGGAGCTCAGCGTGGAGGATGTCCTGGCGGCCTGCGACGAGGTCATGGCGACAACCGCGGATCGCGTCACGCGTAACGCGTAACGCGAAACGTGGGAAGCAAACGAGCGCGATCATGATTGAAGACGAGTCAGATGGCCGGAACGGTGGGGCGAGGCTCATGTCCAACATGAAGGCGCGTTACGCGTTTCACGTGACGCGGCGTAGTGAGGAGCCATGAAATATCACATTCCCTTGATTGATCTGGCCGGGCAGTATCGCTCGATCCAGCGCGAGATCGACCGCGCCGTGAAAACGGTCCTCGCGAGCGGGCAGTACATCCTGGGGCAGTACCTCCAGGCGTTCGAGCGGGCGCTGGCGGAGCGCTGCGACTGCGACATGGCCGTCGGCGTCAATTCCGGCACGGATGCGCTTGAGCTGGCGCTTCGCGCGTGCGGCGTGGGCCGGGGGGACGAGGTGATCGTGCCGGCCCTGACGTTCATGGCTACTCCGCTGGCAGTGACCACGATCGGGGGGATTCCCGTGATCGCAGACGTGCGGGAGGACGATTTCGGCATCGACCTCGAGGATGCCGCGCGCCGCGTGACCTCGCGCACGCGAGCGATCATCCCCGTGCACCTCTTCGGGCAGCCGTGCGATCTCGACGGCGTGCTGGCGCTGGCGAAGGCGCACAAACTCGCGGTGATCGAGGACTGCGCGCAGGCGATCGGCGCGCGCTATCGCGGGCGGCCGGTGGGCAGCTTCGGCCAGGCGGGCTGCTTCAGCTTCTATCCGACCAAGAACCTGGGAGCGGTCGGGGACGGGGGCGCGATCGTCACCAGCGATCCCGGCGTCGCCGAGCGGCTCGGCCTGCTTCGCAACTACGGCACCAAGGACAAGATGACCTATTCCGGATACGGCCGGAACAGCCGGCTCGATGAGCTCCAGGCGGCGATCCTGCTGGTCAAATTGAAATACCTCCAACCCTGGAACGCCGCCCGGCGCGAGCGCGCGGGGTGGTACCGGGACTCGTTCGCCGCGGAGGGGCTGGAGCGCGTCGGGTTGCCGGCGGAGCTGCCGGGGCGCGAGCATGTCTATCACCTCTTCAGCGTCCGCGTGCCGGAGCGCGACCGGATGCTCGCCGATTTGCGCGCGCGAGGGATTCAGGCGATGACGCATTATCCTCGGCCCATCCATCTGGGCTCCATGTACGAGGGCCAGCCGCTGAAGCGGGGCGACCTTCCCGCCGCCGAGCGGATCGCGGATGAGATTTTAGCCCTTCCATTGCATCCACAACTGACGCGCGAGCAGGTCGCAGAAGTGGTGGAGCAGACGGGCGAGCTGCTTGAGATCTACGGGTTGGCGCCGTCGCGCGACGTGCGCCTCAAACGCAAGCAGGCGTCTCGGGCATGAACGGGGCACGGGGCGAGGGGCGCGTGACGTGAGCCGAGCATGAACCTTGCCAAATGCGGAATGCGGAATGCGGAACGCGGAATATCAGATCCGCACATGCAATTTCGCATTCCGAACTCCCAATTTCGAATTTGGCACGAGCGGCAATGAGCACGTCAGCAAGGACATCACCATGGGTCGAGGTGGGGCCCGAGTGCGTGATTGGCGAAGGCGTCGAGCTCGGGGTCGCATCCGGCCGGCTGATCGCGCGAGAGCCGGCAAAGATCGGCCGGGGAGCCCGGCTGCGCAGCGAGACGGTCGTGCATGGTGAGACCGATATCGGCGGGCGGTGCGAGTCGGGCCACCACGTCGTAGTCCGGGACGAGACGGTCATCGGGGACCGCTGCTGGATCTGGAGCCACTCGACGGTGGATGACGGCTGCCGGATCGGCGACGACGTGGCCGGAACTCCGGTCCGCGTCCGGGGACCCCGCCCGTGAGCCGGCCTCGCGTGGTCCTGTCGCTGGTCGAGCGCGGGTGGGGGCCGGCTCGGAAGTGCTCGCTGGATTTGGAGGATGCGGGCGTCGAGATCATCCACGTGGTGAAAGGCCGGCTCGGGCGCGGGGTGCGTTCGCTGATCGCGCCGAAGCCGCACGTGCGGATCTGGGACGTGCCGCGCGGCTGGTTCTGGCCGGCGGTGTGGAGCCTGCTGGGAGTGCTGTCCGCTTCGGGACGGCTGGCAGGAGTGCTGGTGGACAACGAACGCTCCCGCCGCCGTTTCGATGGCTGGCCCGGGTTCTGGGAACGCGCCGGCGTGCGGATCGCCTTCATCGGCGAGGTGCGCGGCGGGTACGAGCTCGCCGCAGGAGCCGGGCCGGTCGAGCGCGAGGCCTGGGTGCGGACGCTCGGAGTCGCCGTCCCGCCGGCGGATGCAGGCGCGGGTCCGGTGTCCGCGCGATGACGCGGTTGAGGGGTCGGGAGGCGGCCCTGCGCGGGCCGGGGGTCCCTCAGCGGCCGGGTGCATGCGCATGGCTCCAATGAAGATTGCGCTCATTTTCAACACGACGAGGCCGGACACCACCGGCGGGTATCTCGAGCGCGCCTGCGACGCACTGGGCGTGGCGCATGATCATTGGAGCCTGAGCGAGGCGGCGCGCATTCCTCCGCCTCCAGAGTACGATCTGTATCTTCGGGTGGACCATGGGGACGATTACGAGGTGCCGCTGCCGAAGATGCTGCGACCCGCGGTGTTCTACGCAATTGATACGCACCTGCCGCACAGTTTCAGGAAGATCCGCCGGACGGCGGGACGCTACGATCTCCTTCTGTCGTGCCATCTCTCGGGGGCGGAACGGCTGCCAGGGGCCGAGTGGCTTCCGGTGGCCTGCGACCCCCGGGTGCACGCCGCGCCGCCGCAGGGTGCCGTCTGGGACGTCGCGTTCGTCGGCAATGACGGCGGCGTGCCGCGCAAATTCATCCTGCAGGCCTTGCGCGAGCGCTATCCGTCCAGCCGGATTGGGCGAGCTCCCCACACGGACCTGGCGCACATTTACGGGCGGGCCAGGGTCGGCTTCAACTTTTCCATCGCCAATGACGTCAACATGCGGATGTTCGAAGTGATGGCCGCGGGCGCGCTCCTGGTCACGAACGCGCTGGACAACGGGGAGATGGAAGCGCTGGGCCTGGAGCCCGGTGAGCACCTGGTCACGTACCGGCGGCCCGAGGAGCTCTTCGAGGTCATCGATCGGTATCTGGCGGATGAGCCGGCGCGCACGGAGATCGCCCGCGCGGGCTCCTCGCTCGTTCTGGAGCGCCACACGTACGCCCACCGGCTGAGGCGGCTGCTGGAACTGGCCGAATCGCGTCTCGGCCTCGCCAATCCTCTGAAGAATACGGTAATTCGGAATGCGGAATGCGGAATGCGGAATCTCCACGGTCCGCAATAATTCCGAATTCCCAATTCCGGATTCCGCATTTGGCACGATCGACGTGGCGGGAGGATGCGGCGGTGTGATGCCACATCCTGGAGAGACAGGATAGCGGGCGATAGAAGGAGCCGAATGCGAATGAGGATTCTGGTGACGGGGGGCGCGGGATTCATCGGTTCCCACCTGGTGGACGCCCTGGTGCGCGACGGGCACCGGGTCCGGGTGCTGGACAGCCTGGACCCGCAGGTGCACGAGGGCAAGCAGCCCGACTACCTCAACGCCGGCGCGGAATACCGTTGGGGAGACGTCCGCGATCCGAAGGCCGTGGAGACGGCGCTGCACGGCATCGAAGCCGTATTCCATGAAGCCGCCGCCGTCGGCGTCGGACAGTCCATGTACCAGATCGAGCGGTATGCCGCCGCGAACGTGCTGGGGACCGCCGTGCTGCTCGAGGCCGTCATCCGCGCCCGCCGCGACCTGGCGAAACTGGTCGTGGCAAGCTCCATGAGCATTTACGGGGAAGGGCGGTACCGCTGTCCCGCGTGCGGCCCGGTGCATCCGAGTCTGCGCCCGGAGTCGCAGCTGGCCGGTGGGGAGTGGGAGATGCGCTGCCCGTCCTGCGGCGCCGGCGCCTCCCCGGAGACGACGCCCGAGGAGAAGCCCCTCGCCCCCACCTCGGTCTACGCGGTGACGAAGCGCGACCAGGAGGAGTTGTGCCTCTCGGTCGGGCACGGCTATCGCATCCCGGCGGTCGCGCTCCGCTACTTCAACGTCTACGGGCCGCGCCAGGCGCTCTCGAATCCCTACACGGGGGTCTGCGCGATCTTTTCCGCCCGCATCAAGAACCGGCACGCGCCGATCCTCTTCGAGGACGGCCGGCAGTCGCGCGACTTTGTGCACGTGAGCGATATCGTCGCGGCCAACCTCCTGGTCCTGCGCGAGGCGGGCGCGAACGGGCGGGCGCTCAACGTGGGCACGGGCGCTCCGACGACGGTCGCCGGAATCGCGCAGGCGCTCGGGACGCTCTACCGGGTTTCGGTGGAGCCGGAGATCACGAAGAAGTTCCGCGCGGGCGACATCCGGCACTGCGTGGCGGACATCTCGCGCATCCGCGCGCTCGGGTTCGCCCCCCGCGTCGGCCTGGAGGAGGGGCTGGCGGACCTCGCCGCCTGGGGAGAGACCCAGCACGCCGTCGACCGCGTCGAGGCCGCGACCCGCGAGCTGGAACAGCACGGTCTGACACGCGGCGACTAGTCCACACGCAGTCCACAGTCCACTGTCCACAGACCACAGCCTGACACGCGAAGTTGGTGCTTGAGCACGCGACGAGGGATAATGGGATTCAAGTTTGAAAAGCAGGAATTTCGGCAGCACTACGAGCATGCCGAGGTGCTGGTCAGGATGATTCAGGGACTGCGAAAGACGTTGTGATGCCCGGTGACGCTGTGGTCAGTGGACCGTCGTCTGTGGACAGTGGACCTGGGGTGGCGTGTGATCTGGTGTTGCTGAGCTGGAACCATCTCGAGGAAACGCGGCCGTGCCTCGAGAGCCTCTTCGCGACGACCAGGGTTCCCAGCCGGCTCCTCATCGTGGACAACGGGAGCGACGCGCCCGTGCGGGAGTTTCTCGCGGGCGTGCGGCCGCAGGGCGCGATCACCGACGTCGTGCTGCTGCAGAACGAGACGAACGAAGGCTTTCCGAAGGGCATGAACCGGGGCATCCGCGCCTCGCGCGCCCCGTACGTGGTCCTGCTGAATAACGACCTGCGCTTCACCCCGGGATGGCTGGACGAAATGGTCGCTGTCGCGGCGGTGAACCAGGACGTGGGCGTCGTCAATCCCGGCAGCAGCACCTTCGGCGACGTGCCGGCGCGGGGCGTGTCGCTGGACGAGCACGCGGCGGTGCGCGCCGGGCGCAGGGGGACGTACACCGAGGTCGGGATGTGCATCGGGTTCTGCATGCTCATCAAGCGCTCGGTCCTGGACCGGACGGGGGGGTTGAGCGAAGAGGTTGAGCGGATTTTTTTCGAGGACGAGGACTTCTGCATGCGCGCCCAGCGGGCGGGGTTCCGCTGCGTCGTCGCCGAAGGGGCGTACGTGTTCCATGCCGAGCACAAGACGGTGAAGAAGATGCCCGAGCGGGAAGCCTTGTTCCGTCGCAACCAGCGATGGTGCGACGAGAAGTGGGGCCGACGGATCCGCATCGCGTGGCCGCAGCGTGAGAGCGGCGCGCCGGAGTCGGAGGAGCTCAAGGCGTGGCTGGCGCGCGTGCTCGCGTGGGCCCGGCGGCGCACGCACGTGTACGTGTTCGCCCCGCTGCCGTCCGGTTTGACGCCGCAGGCGATGATGCGCTCCGTGGGGCAGATTCCTCACGCGGACATCCATTGGATGCGCGTCCCGGCGCGCGGGGGGAGTGTGGCGGCGGCGGCGCGGGTCCTCAAGCGGCGCAAGAAGCGCTACGACGTGATCGCGGCGCCGGGCGAGGGGTGGGTGCGGGCGATGCGCCTGTTGCGGTGGGCGCACGGCGCGGAGGTGGTGCGGCAGGACGATGAGGCAGGACTGACAGCGGCATGGGCGCGGCGGTCCCGCTGAGCGTCGTCATTCTCGCCAAGAACGAGTCGGCCCGGCTCGCCGAGTGCATCCGGAGCGTCTCGTGGGCGGACGAGGTGCTGGTGGTGGACGATGAGAGCACGGACGGCACCGCGAGCCTCGCGAAGACCCTGGGCGCGCGGGTCGTGTCGCGCGCGATGGATCTCGAAGGGCGGCATCGCAACTGGGCCCACGCGCAGGCCAAGCACGATTGGATCCTCAGTCTTGACGCGGATGAGCGGGTGACGCCCGAATTGGCTGATGAGATCGGCACCCTGCTCAGCGCCGTTCCCGCGGGGGAAGTCTTCGCCATTCCCAGGCGGAATTTCGTCGGGGAGCGCTGGGTGCGATACGGGGGCTGGTATCCGAGTCCTCAGATCAAATTGTTCAAGCGCACCGTGTTCCGCTGGGAAGAGACGACGGTCCATCCACGCGCCATCTCCGATCGCCCATCGGTGTTGCTGCGCGGCGACATTCTCCATTACAGCTACCGCGATCTTCATGATTTCGTCGAGAAAATGAACCGCCAGACCAGCCTCGAGGCGGCGAAATGGATGGCGGATCGCCGAACGATGACGGTCGGAAAAGCCCTGTGGCGGTCGCTCGACCGTTTCCTCAGGGCCCTGATCGGCAAGCGCGGCTTCCGGGACGGCATGCTGGGGTACGTGCTGGCGGTCATGGCGGGGATGTACCAGTTCGTGAGCTTTGCGAAGTATTGGGAGCTGCAGCAGCAGGCTCATCAGTCCGCCTCGGGGCCTGGCCGATGACGAAGGTCGCGACGGATCCACAGGCGCACCGAAGCTCCTACGAGCGGCTCTACGCGTCGTCAGGGCTCCACGATGAGCGCGGCTTCTACCGCTGGGCGCTGCGCCAGTTCCCGCTGCAGAAGGGGGCTCGCGTCCTGGATGTGGCGTGCGGGGAAGGGGGCGTGCTGATGGCCGGCGCCGAGCTCGGACGCGACGTGTGGGGAGTGGATATCGCGTTCAACGCCGTGAGCCGGATCCCCTCCGCAGGCGGGCCGGGGCGGGTCCTTGTCGCCAGCGCGGAACAGCTGCCGTTCGCCGAGGGCGCGTTTGACGCCGTCACGTGCTTCGGGAGTCTGGAGAATTTCGAACAGATGGCGCCGGCCCTGGCGGAAATGCGCCGGGTGCTGACCGGCGACGGCTGGCTGTGCGTGATGATGCCGAATAAATTCTGGCTGGGGGACATTGTGAGCGTCTGCGCCGGAAAGGAGGAGCAGGTCCCCTTCCAGCACGTGGAGCGCGTGGCGACCATCGGCCAGTGGCGGAACTTGTTGGAGGCGCAGGGCTTCAACGTGGTGCGCGTGCGGGGCTACGTGAAGCGGCCGCCGCTGTGCAGGAACGGAAAGCTCAGGTCGCTTCGCAAGTTCCTCGCCAGCCGCCTGATGTCCGCGTGCTGCCCGACGGCGTTGAGCTGGTCGCTCCTGTACGTCTGTCGACGCGGGCCGATCGCCTCCCGCCCGGAAGCGGCGCGCGTGTGGATGTGGAGAGCTGAATGACGGCCGCGCGGAGCACGCTGTCGGTCCTGGTGCTCGCGCGGAATGAGGAGGCGCGGATCGCGTCCTGTTTGGAGCGCGTGCAGTGGGCGGACGACATCGTCGTGGTGGATGACATGAGCACCGATCGCACCGCGGAGCTCGCGCGCCGGTCTGGCGCGCGGGTGGTGCGGCGGGCCTTCGATGATTTCTCCAGTCAGGGAAACTTCGGACTGGACCACATCCAGGGGGACTGGGTGTTGGCGCTGGACGCGGACGAATGGGTCACTCCCGCGCTGCGCGATGAGATTCTCCGGATGCTGCAGCAGCCCACCGTCTGCCGGGGTTTCACCTACAAGCGGCTGAACTTTTTCCTCGGACATCGCATGCGCTACGGAGGATGGTATCACGATATCCTGCGGCTGTTTCGGCGGGACGGGACGCGTTTTGCGGGGCGCGTGCATCACACGCCGCAAGTGCAGGGGGCGGTGGGCCGGCTGTCCGGGGAGGTGGAGCATCGCCCGTTTCGCAGTCTGGAGCAGTTCATCAGCCGGCAGAACCGGTACAGCTCCGACCAGGCCCGGGAATGGTACGAGGAACAGGGGCCGGGACTGGTGCCGCGGGTGCGGGAGCATCTCATCTGGAAGCCCTGGAAGCTGTTCTGGAAGTTCCTGGTGAAGAAGCAGGGCTTCCGGGAGGGGATGCACGGTGTGGTCTTCGCCGGCCTCTTTGCATGGGTGCACTTTCTGGAATGGGCCAAGTACTTCGAACGCGTGGAGGGCTTCGCGTCCGGAGCGCCTCGTCCGTCCAAGGCGTTGCAGGAAGCCGGAGGAGGGCCTGACCATCACGCGGTTCTATGACCGGAGGCTCGAGCAGGAGCTCAGCCTTGGAGGGTTGGATCGGGGCGCGGTCCCCCTGGTGTTTGGGGATCTCACGGAGTATCTGCGACAACCGATCGAGGAGATCGCCCGGGAGTATTGGGCATACCGTGAGGGCGCAGACCGGTCCGCGCAGGAGCGCGTGGCTAACGCGACCAATCCCGCGGACGTGTTGGCCTATTATGCGGCGACGCCGCACTATCTCTACGAGCTGAGCTACTGGGAGGCGTCATTGGACAAGCAGGCCTGGCTGCGGGTGGCGGCTCTGGCGTGCCGCAGATTCAAGTGCGGCCGCGTTCTGGATTTCGGCGGGGGGGTCGGAGGGACGGCGCTCACCCTGAACCGGTGCGGAATTCCGTGCGCGTATCTGGATGTCGCCGGGAAAACCTTCGAGTATGCGTCGTGGCGCTTCGCGCGGCATGGCGTGGCGGTGAGGATGGTGGATGCCGCCGGTTCCGGACAGCGGCGTGATGGATCCTATGACGCGATCTTCGCCTGGGACGTCCTTGAGCACCTGTTCGACTTGGAGGAGGCGCTGGGAACGATCCACGGGATGTTGCGTTCAGATGGCCTGTGTATCAGCAAATCCACGTTTGCCACCTCGGGCAGTCCGCATGAGGCGATCCATCTCGCGCAGCATGCCTGCTACGACGATGTGAACACCTTCAACGGTCTGATGGCGCGATGCGGGTTCCGATTCGCGGGTCAGCTCAAACCCAATCGTCTCTCTCGTTTGCTGCGCGCCTGCGGATGGCGGTACGCGGTTGCAGGGATCCGCATTGCACCGCGGTTGAAGCACGGGGGGAACTTTCTGCTCCATGTGAAGGCATCCCTACCGGCGGCGGACGGGGCGCGGGAGGTTCCGGAGGAATCGGCGAACGGTGTGGGCGATGCCGCACGCCGATGAGCCATTGGTGCCGCTCCGGCCGCCGTTCGTGGACGAGCGGGGAGAAATCCTCAACCTGATCGAAGCGGTCTTTGCGAGCGCCGTCGTCATCCGGTCGGTCGCGGGCGCCGTGCGCGCCCAGCATTACCACAAGACGGATTACCATTATTGCTGGCTCCAGGAGGGCGAGATGCACTACTTCCAGCGCCCGGTCGGCGAAACCGGTCCGGCGCAGCGCTGGCGCATCTCGGCGGGGCAGGTCTTCTTCACGCCCCCGATGCATGAGCACGCCATGGTGTTCACGAAGGACTCCGTGATGCTGGTGTTCGCGCGCAACAGCCGCCAGATGGAGCGCTACGAGGAGGACACGGTGCGCGTCCGCATCCCCGGCGTGCCGGGGGAGGGCACGGCCCCATGAGCGGCCCGCGCTGCCGGCGCCGGACGGACTGCCGCCTGTGCGGCTCCCGTCGAGTGGAGCCGGTGCTCTCTCTCGCCGCGACCCCGCCGGCGAACGCGTTCGTGGACGCCTCGGCGCGCGGACGGGAGCAGGAGCGCTTTCCCCTGGACGTGCGGCTGTGCCGCGAGTGCAGCCACGCGCAGCTGCTCGACGTCGTGGATCCGGAGCTCTTGTTCCGCAACTACGTCTACGTCTCGGGCACCTCGCCGGTCTTCGTCGAGCATTTCCGCCGCTACGCGGCCGCCTGCATCCGGGACCTGGGGCTGGCGCCTGGCGATGAAGTCCTTGAAATCGGCAGCAACGACGGGACGTTCCTCGGGTTCTTCAAGGAGGCGGGCCTGAAGGTGCTCGGCGTGGACCCGGCGCGGGCGATCGCGGAGCAGGCGGCGGCCAGGGGCATCGAGACGCGGCCCGAGTTCTTCGATCAGGCTCTGGCGTCGCGCCTTGCCGCGGAGGGCCGGCGGCCGAAGCTGATCGCGGCCAACAACGTCTTCGCGCACGCGGACGATTTGCACGGCATCGCGGAAGGCGTCGCGGACCTGCTCGCGCCTGACGGGGCGTTCGTCTTCGAGGTATCGTATCTCGTGGATGTCTACGAGAAGACCCTCTTCGATACGATCTACCACGAGCACCTGAGCTACCACAGCGTGAAGCCCCTCATCGGGTTTTTCGCGCGCCACGGATTGTGCCTGACGGACGCGCTCCGGGTCGATCCGCACGGCGGGTCCCTGCGGGGCGTGGCGCGGCCCGCGGCCGCCCACCCGGCGGCGTCGCCCCGGGTGGAGGAGCTGGTGGCGCTCGAGCGGCGGATGGGCCTGCACGGCTCCGAGGCGTTCGTCGAGCTGATGAGCCGCATCGAGCGGCGGGGCGCCGAGCTCACGGCGCTCCTGTCCGAGCTGAAGGCCTCCGGCGCCCGCTTCGCGGGGTTCGGCGCGCCGGCGAAGGCGACCACGCTCATGTACCAGTTCGGGCTCGGAGCGGAGACGCTCGAGTACATCGTGGACGAGAGTCCCTTGAAGCAGGGCCTGTTCAGCCCGGGACTGCACATCCCGGTCGTGCCGGCGTCGGTGCTCCAGGACCCCGCGCGGCGCCCGGACGTGCTGGTCATCCTGGCCTGGAACTTCGCGGAGCCGATCATGAAGCAGCACCGGGGATTCCTCGAAGCGGGCGGGAAGATGATCGTGCCGCTGCCGGAGGTGCGCCTGTGGGGCGCGGCGGGCGATCTCACGCCCGCGCGGGAGCGGACCCGATGAGCGGGAAGGCGGGGGGGCACTGCCTCGAGTCGGACATCGCGGAGATCGCCGAGGGGCTGGGCGAGGACGCGCAGCGCTTCGCGGGCCGGCATATCGTGCTCTGCGGAGGCGCGGGTTTTCTCGGCCGGTATTTCACGTCGGTCTTCGCGCACCTGAATGACCGCGTGCTCAAGACACCCTGCCGGGTGCTCGTCTACGATAACCTCATCACGAGCGGAGAGCTCGGCGCGGACTGGAAAGTGCAGAACGGCATCCGCTTCATCCGGCACGACATCATCGCCCCCCTCGCGCTCGAGGAACCCGCCGATTACGTGATTCAGGCGGCGGGGATCGCCAGCCCGTATTATTATCGGAAGTACCCGCTGGAGACGCTCGAGGTGGCGATCAGCGGGACGCGGAACATGCTCACGCTGGGCCGGGCGCATCCGCTGCAGGGGTTCCTGTTCTTCAGCTCGAGCGAGATCTACGGCGACCCCGACCCGCGCCACGTGCCGACCGGCGAATCGTACCGGGGCAACGTGTCCTGCCTGGGCCCGCGGGCCTGCTATGACGAATCGAAGCGGCTGGGCGAAACGCTCTGCGCGGTCTTCCATGAACGCTTCGGGGTGCCCGCGAAGATCGTGCGTCCGTTCAACGTGTATGGGCCCGGCATGCAGGAGACGGACTACCGCGTGCTGCCGAACTTCGCCAGCCGGATCATCGGGGGCCGGCCGCTCACGGTGTACGGGCAGGGCACGCAGACCAGGACCTTCTGCTACATCACGGACGCCATCACGGGGTTCCTCAAGGTCCTGCTGGACGGGATCTCCGGGCAGGCCTACAACATCGGTAATCCGGTGCCCGAGATTTCGATGAAGGAGCTTGCGACACTCATGGAGCAGGTGGCGGGGCGTCCGCTGGAGATGCGCCTCATCGAATACCCCGACGCCTACCCGGCCGATGAGCCGCAGCGGCGCTGCCCCGATATCGCCAAGGCGGCCCGGCAGGTCGGCTACCGGCCCCGGGTCGAGCTGCTGGAGGGGCTCACGCGGTTCATGCGCTGGGCCGAGCAGCGCTACAGCGGCGCGCCGATCGTGTGAGCGATGACGGGCCCCGTGCGGTTCGGCTTGATCGGCGTCGGGCGGTGGGGGAAGGTCTACGTGAAGACCCTCCGCGCCGTCGGGCCGGAGTTCGCCCGCCTCACGCACGCGGCGACAAGCCGGCCGGAGAACGCCGCGGCGCTCCCCGAGGGCGTGCGCGTTGAGCGCGACTGGCGGGCGCTGCTATCGGCCGGCTGCGACGCGCTCATCATCGCGACGCCTGCGCCCGCGCATGCGGACATCGTGGAGGCCTGCGTGGAGGCCGGCATGCCCTGCATCGTCGAGAAGCCGCTGTGCCTCGACGTGGAGACGGCCGAGCGCGTGCACGCCCGCGTCACCGCCTCGGGCGCGCCCGTGCTGGTCAACCACACGTACCTCTTCAACCCCGGCTATGTCGCGCTCAGGGAGTCGGTGCGGCGCGACGGCACGCCGGTGCGCCTGATCCTCTCCGAAGGCGTGGGGTTGGGACCGTTCCGCCCGGAGACGCCCGCGGTCTGGGACTGGGGCGCGCACGACGTGAGCCTCTGTCTCGACCTCATGGGTCGTCCGCCCGAGTCCGTCGAGGCGCTGGGCCTGAAGCCAGAGGGCGGTGCGCAGGCGGCGGAACAGGCCTGCATGCGGCTGGGGTTTTCAGGCGGCGCGCAGGCGTGGATCCACATCGGCCGCCTCTCGCCCTTCGACCGGCGGACGTTCAGTGTCTTTACCTCTCGGCGCCTCGTGGCGTTCGACGAGTTGGACGCGAAGCGCGTGAGCGCCGGTCCGTTCGCGTTCGACGATCGCGGCTCCGGCGCTCCGGCGCCGCGCGGCCCCGTCGCGCTGGAGCCGGGCCGGCTGCCGATGGAGGAAATGCTCAGGTACTTCGTCCGGGGGTTGCGCGGGGGGCCGCGCGAGCACTTCGGCACGGCATTGGCCCTCGATGTGACGCGCGTCCTGGCCCGCGCGGAAGCGGCGTTGTCGTCTTCATCGGTCTGAAGCTCGAAGCTGGACGTTAGATCATTCAGGTGGAAGCCCAACGATACCCGTTCCAGCTTCCAGCCTCCACCGTCCAGCTTCCGACCAGGCGGATGGTAGGGGAAGCGTGCATGGGAGGTGACTCGATATGAACCAGTGGAGGTACTACGTCCCGATCCTGGCCTATCACAGGGTCGGCGGGATGCGGGGGGATCACGTGCCGACCGTCTCTGCGGAGGCGTTCGAACAGCAGATGGGGAGTCTCGCGCGCAGCGGCCTCCGGGTTCTGCCGCTGGGTGAGCTGGGCGAGCTCGTGAAACGCGACGGCGCGATGCCGCGCCGGAGCGCGGTCATCACCTTCGATGACGGCTATGAGGAGACCTGGAGCATCGCATGGCCGATTCTGAAGCGCTTCAATCTGCCCGCGACCGTGTTCATCTCCTCCGGGGAGATCGGGCTGCCGGGGTTCATGAGCTGGGAGCAGGTGAGCGCGATGGCGAACGGCGGCGTGACCATCGGCAGCCACACCATGCATCATCAGTATCTGCCGATCCTGGAGGAGTCCCGGCTCGAGGAAGAGCTGGCCGGCTCCAAGCGCGCGATCGAGGAGCGGATCGGGATGGCGGCCGACTGGCTGAGCTACCCGATCGGCGGCTACTCCTCGAAAATTCAGGAGATCGCCAAATCGGCTGGCTACCGCGGCGCGTGCACGACCAACCGCGTCGCCTTGCAAGGCCCGCTGGACCGCTACGCGCTGCGCCGCATCAAAGTGACCGACCGCGACGCGCATCCCCTTCTGATGCGGGCCAAGCTGAGCGGCTACTATGACGCGTTCCGGCGGCTTGAGAAGCCGAATTGACCTCTGGGCGGAAGCTGGAGGCTGGAAGCTTGAAGCTGGAATGATCGGATCGCTCGTTCCATCATCGAGCTTCTAGCTTCAAGCTTCCCGATGGCGGATGGATTCATCAAGACCTCGGATTCTGATTGCGTACGCGACGGCCGGGGCCGGACATCGCCGGGCGGCTGAAGCGCTGGCGGACGCGGCGCGGCGGCGCTGGCCGGACGCCGACGTTCGCTGTCTGGACGCCCTGGCATGGACTCCGGGCTGGTATCGGAGCGGGTACGCCCGCCTGTACTTGTTCCTGGTGCGCGCGCTGCCGATGTGCTGGAAGTTTTCGTATCGCGCGCTGGATCAGGCGGCGGTGTTCCGGTGCATCCAGCCGTTCCGGCGCGCCTGGAACCGGCTGATCGGATACCGCATGCCGGCCGTCCTGCTCGCGGAGCAGCCGGACGTGGCGGTCCTGACGCACTTTTTCCCGGCCGACCTCTTGGGGGCTGCGCGGACCGCGGGGCGGCTGCGGGCGCCGGTCGTGGTCGTCGTCACCGACTGGCATCCGCACCGGCTGTGGCTCGGCGCCCGTCCGGACGCGGTGGTCGTGGCGAATCAGGCGGGGGCGGACCGTTGCGTGGAGCTCGGCGTGCCGCGCGAGCGCGTGGCGGCGCTTGGGATTCCGACGGTCGCCGCGGCGCCGCTCACCGAGACGCGCCGGCGGGCGCTCAGGGAATCGCTCGGTCTTGCGCACGACCGGCTGACCGTGCTGGTCACGAGCGGCGGCACCACCGTCGGCCGGTTCGCAGACCTCGTCGAGCGGCTGTTGAGACTCGAGGCCATGGTGCCAGGGCGGCTGCAGCTCATCGTCGTCTGCGGGGATGACGCCCGCACGACGGCGCGCCTTGAGGCGGCGGCTGCGGCGGCGCCGATGCCCGCGAGGGTCTTCGGATTCGTGCACAATATGCTGGACTTGATGGGAACGGCGGATCTGGCCGTGGCCAAGGCGGGTGGCCTGACGGTGGCCGAGGCGCTGGCGTGCGAGCTGCCCCTGGTCTTCTATCACGCGATTCCTGGGCAGGAGGAATCGAATGCGCGGTACGTCGCGCGGCAGGGGGCGGGAGTGATCGCGCTGGGCCCGGAGGCGGCCGCGGAGTTCGTGCGGCACTGCGCCTCTTCGCCCGAGCTCATGGCGAAGCTCAGAACGGGCGCGCGCGACGCCGGCCGGCCGAACGCGGCGAACGATATCATCGAGCAGGTCGTCGAACCGCTTCTCACGCCGCGTAACGTGTAACGTGTATCGTGTAACGTGGGGTTTCGGTCGGATGCTGGAAGGTGGAAGCTGGAACCTGGAACCTATGTGCATGTGTTCCTACAGGACACGTTACACGGTCCACGATCAATGGACTTACGGTTCATGTCCCGTGCCTCCCGCCCGTTGCCCCAATCGCAGGGTGAACCCATGAATGACGAGCGACGAGCACTCGCGAAGGCGGCGCGGCTCCACGCCGAGGGATTGAAGCTGATGGGGCTGGAGGCACTGCCGCGCGGAGGTGATCGCGGAGGTCGAAGCGAGCGGCTTGCGGCGCTGGCGCGGGCGGTCGAGCAGTGCCGGAAGTGCCCCCTGTACAGGACCCGCACGCACGCGGTCGTCAGCGATGGCAGCCAGGATGCGGAGCTGATGTTCATCGGGGAAGCTCCCGGGAGGGACGAGGACCTGCAGGGCAAACCGTTCGTCGGGGCCGCGGGCAAGCTGCTGACGAAGATGATCGAAGCCATGGGACTGCATCGCGAGCAGGTCTACATCTGCAACATCCTGAAAGACCGTCCGCCGAACAACCGCACGCCGGAGCCGTCCGAAGTCGACGCGTGCCTGCCGTACCTGCTGGAGCAGATCGAGATCATCCGGCCGAAGGTCATTTGCACGCTGGGGGCGGTGGCGGTGAAGGCGCTCTTCGGGCCGCACATCGCCATCAGCCGGGTCCGCGGCTCGGTCAAGGAGTATGAAGGCGTGCCGCTTGTGCCGACGTACCATCCCGCCTATCTCCTGCGCAATCCGGCCGCCAAGCCGCAGGCGTGGGAGGATCTGCAGGTCGTTCTCAAGGTGCTCGGGCGGGAACCGCCGACGAAGACCCGAACGCGTTGACACTCCCGATGTCACCCAATTCGTCTCATTCGTCTATCCGTCAGGTCTGGGGCAAGGGGCGGGGGGCAGGGGGCACGTCACGCGACGCTATGCCAAGTGTGGAGCGTCTCGAGGAGAGTGGGGAGTGAAGCCAAATTCGGAATGCGGAATTCGGAATGCGGAATGAAGGCCCGAACGCGCGATTCCGAATTCCCGATTCCGAATTCCGCATTTGGCATCATGTGCTGGTGGGCGGCGGATGAGTTCTGCTCCAAGGCGAGTGCGCATTGATGACGCCACGGCGGACGCCGCGCTCCCGTACGCCGAAGTCGTGTTCAGCCTGCCGATCGAGCACCCGTTCCACTATGCCGTGCCAGGGGCATTGCAGCAGGCCGCCGTGCCGGGCACGCGCGTGGCCGCCCCGTTCGGCCGCAGGGAACGCCAGGGCTTCATCCTCCGGCGCAGCGGGGTTGCTCCGTTTCCCGGCCTGAAGGCCATCCGGCGCGTCCTCGATCCGCAGCCCGTCGTGTCGGAGGACCGCTGGCGGCTGGCCGAGTGGCTCTCGGGCTACTACGGGTGCAGTCTCGGCGAAGCCTTCGGCGTCATGGTCCCGGCGGCGCTTCGCGTCGGTCCGGCGGAGCCTGACGCGCCGGATGAGCCGGTCCGGGGCGCCGTCGCGCCCTTCACCCACGTGCTGACATCCCACCAGGACCTGGCGCTCGGACGTCTCTTCGCGGCGCTCGAGGCCGGGCGCGCGCGCGCGGCGCTGCTCCACGGCGTGACCGGATCGGGAAAAACGGAGCTGTACCTTCGCGTGATCGACCGGGCGCTCAGGCGGGGGCAGGGAGCGATCTGCCTGATACCG
>Ga0214471_10000744_pt1 | contig 26690 bp, 25 predicted proteins | sample RVTome_5_FD_207665 | JGI IMG/M metagenome (GOLD analysis project Ga0214471, IMG submission 207665) | Soil microbial communities from uranium-contaminated site in the Upper Colorado River Basin, Wyoming, United States - RVT142D155 | ecosystem: Environmental > Terrestrial > Soil > Contaminated >... | reverse complement strand
GTGTTCTTGGAGTTGATGAACACCTCGAACGGCCGCCGTCGGCCCTGGTCGTCGATGATGTCATTGAGGGTGATGTAGATGGCGTGGTCGCTTTCCGGCCAGCGGACTTTGTAGGTTTTGCCGGGCAGGTCTTCGGGCCGGTCCAAGGGCTGGAACAGCCGCGTCACCGGCCCGGCGTCGCCGAGATCGCGGGGCCGGGCCTGGGCGGTGGGGCGTTCCAGCGGCAGCTCGGCCTGCTTGGCGCCTTTCGCCTTCTGCCCTTCCTTGACCTCGAGCACGGCGCCGGTGACCTCGTTCGGCCGGTAGGTCGTGCAGCCCTTGCAGCCGAGATCGTAGGCCTGCTGGTAGACGTCCTTAAACGCCTCGAAGGAGATGCTCTCCGGGCAGTTGATGGTCTTGGAAATCGAGCTGTCGATGTATTTCTGACACGCCGCCTGCATCACCAGGTGGTCGTTGGGGGTCAGCTCCTGGGCGTCGACGAAGGCGGCGGTGAGGGGTGCCGCCTCGCCGAGTGTCCGTTTGTAGAGGCGATAGGCGTAGTCGCTCACCTCTTCCTCGCGGCGGCTCCCATCCGGCATCAGCACATGGCGCGAATACTTGAAGCTGAACACCGGCTCGAGGCCCGACGACACGTTGTCGGCGAACAGCGAAATGGTGCCGGTCGGCGCGATCGAGGTCAGGAGCGCATTGCGGATGCCGTGCTCGGCGATCAAGGCGCGCACGTCGGCGTCGAGCGTCACGATCGACTCGCCCGCCAGATACTTTTCCTTGTCGAACAGCGGGAATGCCCCCTTCTCGCGGGCGAGATCGACGGACGCCAGGTAGGCGGTGCGCTGTAGCGCCCGGAGCCAGTTTTCGGTCAGAGTCACCGCGGTGGCGCCGCCGTAGCGCGCTCCGCACATGATCAGCGCGTCGGCAAGCCCGGTGACGCCGAGGCCGATGCGGCGCTTGGCCTTGGCCTCGTGAGCCTGTGCCGGAAGCGGGAAGTTGGAGACGTCGATGGCGTCGTCCATCATCCGCACGGCCGTCGCCACCAGCTCCTCGAACGCTCCGAGGTCGAGCCGGGCCGAGTCGGTGAACGGCTTTTCGATCAGCTTCGCCAGGTTGAGCGAGCCCAAGAGGCAGGCGCCGTAGGGCGGCAGCGGCTGTTCGCCGCACGGGTTGGTGGCGTGGATGGTCTCGCAGTAATAGAGGTTGTTCTTGGCGTTGATGCGGTCGATGAACACCACCCCCGGCTCGGCGTAGGCATAGGTGGCGCGCATGATTTTCTCCCACAGCTCGCGCGCCGGCAGGCTCCTGTACGTGGTGCCGTTGAACTTCAGCTCCCAGGCCGCGTCCTCCTTCACCGCCTGCATGAAGGCGTCGGTCACCAGCACCGACAGGTTGAACATGCGGAGCCGCCCGGGTTCGCGCTTGGCCTCGATGAAGGCCTCGATGTCGGGATGGTCGCAGCGCAACACCCCCATCATGGCGCCGCGCCGGGAGCCGGCGCTCATGATGGTGCGGCACATGGCGTCCCAAACGTCCATGAAGCTGAGTGGCCCCGAGGCGTCGGCGCCGACGCCCTTCACCTCAGCGCCCTTCGGCCTCAGCGTCGAGAAGTCATAGCCGATGCCGCCGCCCTGCTGCATGGTGAGCGCCGCTTCCTTCAGGTGCTCGAAGATGCCGGTCATGTCGTCGGGGATGTCGCCCATCACGAAGCAGTTGAACAGCGTCACCTTGCGGCCGGCCCCGGCGCCCGCCAGGATGCGCCCGGCCGGCAACAGGCGGAAGTCGTCCATCGCCTCGAAAAACTTTTGCTGCCAATAGGTTGCGTCGGCCTCCGGGGCGGCAAGCGCATAAGCGACCCGGGTCAGGCTGTCGGCCATGGTTTTGTCCACAGGGTGGCCGTCGGCCGTTTTCAGGCGGTATTTCATGTCCCAGATCTGCTGGGAGATGGGCGCTGGCTTGTTCATTGGCGACCCCGCCGACACCGGACCGGCGCGGCCCGGCTACGGCCGAACCACCGATGCGTCGGCAATCCCGATGGTTACCCGGATTTTACACGGAATCCGGGGGTTTTCGTTTCCTAATCTAGGCTCGCCGGCGTCCCCGGTCAATCAAAAGTTCTTGTTATGTTTCCATAAGAATTATTCTGATTCTCAGGCATTTCCAGGGCCTTGAAAGGCAAGGGCCTGGCGATTCCGTACCCGCTTTCCACAGTCCTTTGATCAGAGGTTTTCCACAAATCGGTCCACAACCCGGGGGGTAGGCGGCAACGGTCTCGAACAGCCGTTCAGTCGCCGCCAGCGAGATGCGGGAAGCGCGCCCGGGCCTCGGCAACCAGCGCGTCGGTCGCGGTCTCGATGCGTTTTTCAAGCTCGGCCATGAAGGCGTCGCGTTTCAACCCTTTCGGCATCGGCGCCAGGAACTGCAGGGTCACCACGCCCGGTTGCTTGCGAAAGCTGCGGCGACCCCAGAACAGCCCGGAATTGACCGCCACCGGCACCACCGGCGCCTGGGTCTGCTTGTAGATGGCGGCGATTCCGGGTTGGTAGGGCCGGCGGGTCCCGGGCGCCGTGCGGGTGCCTTCCGGGAACACGATCACCTGGCGGCCTCTGGCCATTCGGTCCTCGACGTCGCGCACCATTTTCTTCAGCGCCGCGGCGCCGCCCGTCCGGTCGACGGAGATGGCGCCGCACTTCCGCGCGTACCAGCCCCACAACGGAATCCGTATCAGTTCCGTCTTCATGATGTAGTTGGGGTCGTTGAGCAGCAGATAGAACACAAAGGTGTCCCATGCCGACTGGTGCTTGCACGCGATCACCGCCGAGCCGGCCGGCCGGTGCTCGAGGCCGCGCGCCTCGAAATCGAGTCCGACGATATGGCGGAGCCCGGCCCGGATGGTGTGCGTCCACAATCGCACCGTCGCCTGCATCCATCGCCGTGGCAGCGGCAGCAGCGCCAGCATACCGACCAGCAGGATGACGTGCAGGACGATCGAGAAGACGTTAAACAACAGCGAGCGGAAAAATGCCATCGGCGCCTCAGGCCCGCGCCTTGGCTTTGCCTTCGATGGCTTGACCGACGTTGCCGAACAGCCCTGCAATCTTCAGCCGCGACCACGCGAACAGATACTTGACGTATTCGCCGACCAGCAGGTTGGCTGTTCCGGGCCACGTCCACCAGCGGTCCTGCTTGACGTGGCCGGGGAACACCGGGTGCGGCACCAACGTGACGGTGGGCATGGCGTGACGGAACTCGAGCAGGCTGCGCGGCATGTGGTAGGCGCCGGTCACCAGCCGGAGCGAGCTGTATTTCTGTTCCGTCATCCACGCCGTGGTCTCGATCGCGTTGCCGGTGGTGTTGGTGGCGTTGCCGATGGCGATCCGATCCTCGAGTCCGCCGGGGCGCCGCTTCACCGCCTGCAACAGGGCGCGTACGTCGACACCCTGATAGACGCCGGAGACGAACAGCTTTTTGGCCAGGTCCCGGGACAACAGATCCAGCCCCGCGCTCAGGCGTTGGGTGCCGCCGGTCAACACCACGATGCCATCGGTCGGCGTCGTCGCGTCGGCAACAGTGGTCGGGATCGCGTCGACGAACCGGAACAGGCCCCACGTCCACAGGCCGACTACGACGATCAGCACGACGGTCAAATTGACAAGGACCCGCCGAACCCGCCGTTCGCGACCGGCGCGCATCATCGGCTTTGGCCGTCGCCGCCCGGGCGGCCGCCCGTCGAATGCCGCGAGGGGATGGGGACAGGCACGGCGCTAAAGCATCCGCGACAGCGTCTTCAGCACCGTCAGGCGCGCCGTCATCATGGCGATGATCGCTACCACGACCGGCAGCAAGCCGACGATCGCCCAGTGCACGGTGCCGAGCCGGACGGTGGGGACCAGGCTGGAATCCAGCTGCTGGGCGAAATAGCCGATCGCCAGCAGCGTCGGCACCGCCAGCGCCAGGCCGATGACGCCCCCCTTCAACCCCAGCGCCAGCGCGCGGCCAGCGAACTGCCGGGCGACGTAGGAGTCCTGGGCGCCGATCAGATGCAGCACCTCGATCGCCTCGCGGTGAACGGCGAGGCCGGTACGGGTGGTAAAGATGACGGTACCGACGGTGGCCAGCGCGATGAACATCAGCACCAGGGTGGCCAGCCCTTGCACCGACTGAATCAGCCGCACTAGGCGTTCGAGCCAGACACGATGGTCGTCGATGCTGGCGCCGGGCACGCGGCCGGAAAGCCGCCGCGACAGCGCCTGTACGTCAAGCGACGCCTTCGGCTTCAACTCGACGTCGACGAGTCGCGGCAACGGCAGGTCGCGGGCGCCGGCGGCAGCGCCGAGCCACGGCTCCAGGAGCTGCATCAACCGGTCGTCGCCGAGCGATTCATAGCGTGCGATCTCCGGCGTCGCGGCGAGTATGGCGAGCACCGCCTGCAGCCGTTCCGCGTCCTTCGCCGGATCGTCGACGGGCGTGATCTGCACGGTCAGCGTGCCGCTGATACCGCGGTCCCAGCGCTGGGCGACCGTGTTCAGGGCCAGCATCCCGGCCATGGCGAGGACCGCCAGGAACACCATGAACGCGATCAGCCACGGCAGGAAGCGGCTGAGCGCGTCCTTATCGAGCGGCAGGTCGGAGCGTCCGGAAAACATTCAGATCAGCTTCTCCAGGTTGGGTTTACCGTCGCCGGGCCCGTCGCCCGGGCGCGGGTCGCCGGGCTTCGTCTGCGCCGATCCCTGTTGAGGCTTCCGCGGGCTGCCGTCGATCATCTTCAGCCAGCCTTCGTCTAGGTGCATCTTCGGATAGCCGAGCCGCTCGACCAGATGGTTGTTGTGGGTGGCGATGATGACCGTGGTGCCGAGCTTGTTTAGTTCCTCGAACAGGTGCATCAACCGCATGCCCATCCGGTCGTCGACGTTGCCGGTCGGCTCGTCGGCGAGCAGCAGCTTGGGCCTGCCGATCACCGCGCGGGCGATGGAGACGCGTTGCTGCTGGCCACCGGAAAGGGTCGGCGGCCGCGCGTCGAGGTGGTCTTTGAGGCCAACCCAGGTCAGGAGCTCGACGACGTGTTTTTGGATATCGCTCTTGCGCGCACTGGCGACCCGCAGCGGCAAAGCAACGTTGTCGAACGCGGACAAGTGGTTGAGCAGCCTGAACTCTTGGAATACGACGCCGACACGCCGGCGCATCGCCGGCAGTTCCCGCCTCGGCGTCGTCGCGATGTCGCGGCCGAACAGCGCGATCAGGCCGCGCGACGGCTTCAGCGCAAGATAGATGAGCTTAAGGAGCGAGGATTTGCCGGCGCCACTATTGCCGACCAGGAAATGAAACGATCCCGGCGCCAGCGAAAACGTCACGTCCTGCAGGACCTCCGGACCGAGCCCATAGCGGAGGCCGACGTTTTCAAATCGCACCATCGGTTCGATATCGTCGGTGGTCACCCCGAAATCGCTCCTTGGCCGCCCCGGGGGACGCGTCAGGACGCGTCGCGACGTGTCGGCGCGCACGCCCCCGTTGGCCCGGGACAATGCCAGTTAAAAGTCCGACCGTCCAGCCTCCCGGCCGGGTCTTCCGGGCTCGGGCGCGGGTTGCGTTGATGCCGAGATATGCCTATAAACGACAGTCGTTTACGCAAGCGGCCGGCGATGATTATAACCTGTCAGAACTGCCAAACCCATTATTCGGTCGATTCCCGCGCCATCGGCGCCGGCAAGACCGTGCGCTGCGGCAACTGCGGTAATTCATGGAATCAAAATCCGGTCAGGACGTCGGCGCCGCGGATGGCGCCGCCGCCGATGCCGCAGTACGCGCAACCGATGTCACCGTACGCGCAACCGATGCCGTACGCGCAGCCGATGGCCGATCCGCAAATGGCTTACGCCCAGGCGGGATACCCGGCCGCTGCTCCACCGCCGCCTCAGCTGCCGATGCCCGAACCGGAGCCGGAACCGATACCGGAACCGGAACCGATGCCGGAGCCCGAACCCGAGCCGGCGCCGCAACCGGCGGCCACGCTGTCTCCCCCGACCCCCGAGGCAGGAGCACTGTCGCCGGAGCAACTCGACGAAATGTTCGGCGACGAGCCGGAGCCGGAAGCGATTCAGTCGCTGCAGGATACCGGCGCGGGCGAGAACGTCGAAGACCTCAACGCGCTCGAACAGCTTCCCGAGCCGGAGCCGATTCCGCAGGTGTTCCAAACCGACGCCGAAGACGAAGCGGGCGCCGCGGAGGTTGAAAAAGGCGGCATGGGCAAGATCATCGGCATCGTCGCTGCGGTGCTGGTTGTGGCGATCATCGCCGGGATGTTCTTCGGCCGCGGCTTCATCGTCGGCCTGTGGCCGGGCGCCGCTGGCATCTACGCCATGGTCGGACTCGGCGGCGAGGAGCTCGGCGCCGGTCTCGAGATTCGCGACGTCACTTCGGCGCGTACGGTCGAGGGCGGCGTCGATGCGCTGGTGGTGTCCGGCGTGGTCGCCAACGTCTCCAAGGACGACCGGCAGGTGCCGATGCTCCGCGTCGGACTGCTGGACGGCAGCGGCGTCGAGGTTCAGCACGTTGTCGCAGCGCCGCTGAAGAACCGGCTGCCGGCCGGCCAGAACATTGCCTTCAAGGCGCAACTGCCGGAGCCGTCGGCGCTTGCCCGCCGGCTCGAAGTCACCTTCACCAAGGAAGACAAGCCGGCGGCGAAGAAGAAATAGTCGGCCGCCGGCCCGCGGCGTCCCCGAAATTTTCGCGAAGTCCCGTGAAATCGCTTAGAAACGCCTGAGCAGCCGGTTGATGTAGTCGCGCTCCGGCTCCGGGCGATAGCGCTCGCCGGCGCGGCGGCGCAGCTCCTGAAGAATCTCGCGGGCGCGGCGTTGTTCCATCTGGTCCGGAATCTTGACGTCGCCGTCGTCGATGGCGGTACCCAGCGCACCCGCCGGGTCACGGCCGAACGGGTCGCGACCCTCGCCCGGTTGCTGGCCCTGCTGGCCGCGGGCCACGCCCATGGCGCCGCCCATGCGTCGGGCGATCTGCTCGGCCATGTTCTCGGTGCCCTGCTGCAACTGATTGAGCGCCTCGGTCTGCAACGGCACCGCGTCGCCGGGCTGGTCGTTCCCGAGGGCGCGGGCGGCGCCGCGCATGGCGCGCTCGGCTTTGCCGAATTGTTCCGGGATGCTGCCGAAAAATTCGTCCATCTGCAGCATCAGCCGGCCGAGGTCGCGGCGCAGCGCTTCCTGCTCGGCGGCGCCCTTTCCTTCACCCTCGCCCTTGTCGCCGCCGCGGCCTGAACGGCGCTGCTGCTGCGCGTCCGGGCTCTGGCCGCCCTGTTGCGGCGGCAAGGTGCGCATCGCGCCCTCGCGCTGTTGCATCCGCTGGAAGGTCTTTTCGAGTTCCTTCTGCTGGCGTTGTGTCAGATCGCGCAGCCCGTCCATCAGCTTCTTGGCCTGGGCCATGCCTTCGCGCGGCTTGCCGGCCTGCATGCCGCTGCGCAGGCTGTCGAGCATCCGCTGCAGGTTCGACAGCATGCGCTTGGCGGCGTCGAGCGCACCGGTGCGGGCAAGCTCGCGGGCCTCCTCGATCATCCGCTGCAGATCGGTCGCATCCATGAACCGCGACGGATTGATCGGCAATTCTTCCAAGCCCTGCTTCTTCAAGTGCTCGGCTAGCGCCGACATGTACTTGTCGAGCGCTCTCTGCAGTTCATCCATCAGGCGCTCGATCTCGGCCGAGTCCGCCTTCCCCTGCAGCGCCCGCATTAGGCTTTCCTGGATCTTGCGCAGGTCGCGCTCGGCGATGGCGAACTCGCCGTCCTCGATACGGAGCGCGGTTTCCCACAACAACTCCTGCACCGCGCCGATGCCGGCTTCGGTCTTGTCGTGCGACAGCCGGCTCGCCGAGACCGTCAGCGCCAGGAATACCACCGTGTCGTCATAGAAATGCGACGGCCGGGTGGCGAGGTCGCGCAGTGCCGTCACCACGTCGCGAACGACCGGCTCGGTCGGCGTGTTCAACTTCTTACGTGCCTCGGCGATGGCACGCGCCACCGGGTGATTGAAGATCCTCTCCGGCAGGACGATAGCGATGGCATCGCTTTGGCCGGCCTGACCGCGGGCGTCGATCGCGTGCAACTGGATCAGCACCTGCAATCCAGCCCACGGATGGGCGCTGAAGTCCTGGATGCTCGAGCTGGCGATGCGGTTCGATCCCGGGTCCGGCAGCGCCAGCTCGGCGCGGATCGACGGCTGGCCGCCGGGAACGAAGCGTCCCTCGGGATGGCGGATCACCACCTGCACACCCGCGAGGCCGTAGTCATCGCGGGCTTCGTAATCGACGCGCACCTGCGCGCGCCCGGTGCGCGACGGCGCCTGCAGGAACTCGACGCTCGGCGGCGAATCCGCGACCACCTGCACCGCCCAGCGGGCGACTTGCCGGTCCCTGACCAGAACCTCGAGCAGATCGGCGCCCTGATCGGCGTCCTCGACGACGGTTTCCAGCCGGTAGCTCCCGGTATCGCTCGCCTCGCTGATGGCGGCGAACTGGATCGTCCGGCCGCCGACCTTCAGAACAGGCGCGGCGCGGGCGCCGCCGGCCTGCGCCAGCAGTGTGCTGCCCACCGGCACCCGCACCCGCGCCGGCACCGCGTCCTCGCCTTGGCCGGCCGAGGCCACCATCGCCGAACGCTCGAGGAATATCGGCGCCAGCCCGGTATAGGCAGGGGGCGTGATCCAGACGTCGAGCTTCATCGGGCCGTCGGCGCCGACGGCGATCTTCGGCACCAAGGCGCGCTCCAGCCGCGCCGTCGCCTCGCTGCCGCCGGCGGCGGCGGCGATCACCAGCAACAGCAACAATACCGCCCGGAGCCCATAGGGATCGAAGCGGGCCAAGCCCGGCGACGGCCAGCCGAGACGCAGCTTGCGGACCGCGCCGGCCATGCGTTCGATGTGTATCCGCCACAGCGACTGGGCGCCAGTGTCCGATAGGCCGGAAGCCAGCCGGTCGTGGATCGCCGTCAGCGGGCGATGATTGAGGCCACTGTCCCGCTCGAGGCGATGGCGGGTCGCCCTCTCGTCCACCGGATCGAAGCCGACGACCGCGTCGCGAACCAGAAAGCCGAAAGCGGCGGCGAACAGAATCAATATCAGCGAGTGCAGCCAGAACGGCAGCAGCGGCAGCAGATCCAGCAGCGCCACCGCCACGAACAGCAGGGCGACGCCGACGGCCGGCCACACGCACGGCCACAGCCGCTCCCAGGTCAAGGCCGCCCGCGCCAGTTCCATCAACACCTGGTAGCGCCGGCGCCAGCCCTTGCCGACGGTCGTGGCGACGTTGTCCTGGTCCGGCGCCGCGTGTCCGCTCATCGGCCAGCCTTCCGCTTCGCGCGTGTGCCGGCGGCCAGCCACTTGGGCAGCGTCTCGCGCGCCAGCATGTCGTCGACGGAGATGCGCTCGCGGACGACGGCGTAGGCGTCGTCGCGGACCAGGACTTCCGGAACCAGCGGCCGGGTGTTGTAAGCCGATGCCATGACGGCGCCGTAGGCGCCAGCGGTGCGCAAGGCAATAAGATCGCCCGCGGCGATTGCCGGCAACCGGCGCGTCCAGCCGAAGGTATCGCCCGATTCACACACCGGACCGACCACTTCAACCTCCTTCGAGACTGCGCCATACGCCGATTCCCTCACCGGCACGATGGCGTGGTGGGCATTATAAAGCGTCGGCCGGATAAAATCATTCATCGCCGCATCGACGATGACGAAATCATGGGTAGCGCCGACCTTGACCAAAAGCACCCGGCTGACCAAGACCCCGGCGTTGCCGGCGATCAAGCGTCCGGGATCGAGTATCAGGCGGCAGCCGAGGGGGCCGATCACCGACTTGACCAGGGCGCCGTATTCCGCCGGCGTCGGCGGCGTCTCGTTCTCGTAAGGGATGCCGAGGCCGCCGCCGAGGTCGACCCATCGGATGTCGTGGCCGTCGGCACGGAGCGCCTGCGTCAATTCGGCGGTGAGCCGAAACGCCTCGCGGAACGGTTCCAGAGTCAGGATCTGCGAGCCGATGTGGACGGCGACGCCGGCGACGCGAATGCCCTTCATCTTGGCGGCGCGGCGATAGAGCTCGCGCGCGTCCGCCAGCGGCACGCCGAACTTGTTCTCGCGCTTGCCGGTGGTGATTTTGGCGTGCGAGTGGGCGTCGACGTCCGGATTGACACGAATGCCGATCGGCGCCTCGCGGCCGAGCGAGGTTGCGACTTGGGCGAGCATCTCCAACTCCGGCGCCGATTCGACGTTGATCTGCAAGATGCCGGCCTTTAGCGCCGCCGCCATCTCGTCCGTCGTCTTGCCGACGCCGGCGAAGACGATCCGGTCGGCGGGCACGCCGGCGACCAGCGCCCGTTTCAATTCGCCGCCCGAGACCACGTCGGCGCCGGCGCCCAGATTGGCGAGAGTGGCGATCACCGCCAGGTTGGAATTGGCCTTCACCGAGAAACAGACGAGGGCGTCGAGGCCGGTAAGCGCCTCCGTGAACACCCGGTAGTGCCGCTCCAGCGTCGCCGTCGAATAGCAATAGAAAGGCGTATCGACGTCATCGGCGATGCGTCGGACCGGAACCGCCTCGGCGCACAACTCGCCGTCCCGGTACTGAAAGTGATCCATGGTCGGGCCCGCCCGTGGGTGTCAGCGCGACGGCGGCCGATTGGGATATTCGTAAGGGAAGCCCAACGGCGAAACGCCGCCTTCCCTGGCCTTGTCTGCGGGCGCGGACTTGCCGTCGCCCGGCGCTGGATACTCGCGGGGATAGGTCGAGCCTTCCGGATACTGCGGCGACGATTTGACGCCGCACGCCGCCAACCCCAGCGCCACCGCGAGGACGGCCGCGACCGTCATCGATGCCGATCCGTGGATTCGCCGGGCGCTCATTGCAGGAACCTCTTGCGCGCCGCCTTGGCCGCCGCGCGTACGCGCTTCGGCGCCGTGCCGCCGTCGCTTGAGCGGCTTTCCACCGCGTTCTTGACGCCGAGCACGCCGTAGACGGCCTTGGTGATGCCGGAACAGACGGAGCGCATCTCGGCCAGGGTCAGACGCTCCAAGTCGACGCCTTTCTTCTCGGCCATCGCCACCAGCCGGCCGGTTGCATGGTGAGCGTTGCGGAACGGCATCCCGAGTTCGCGCACCAGCCAGTCGGCGAGATCGGTGGCGGTGGCGAAGCCGCCGACGGCATCGGCCTTCATACGGGCCTTGTCAAAATGCATTCCATTCACCATCCCGGTCACCGCGGCGAGACAAAGCGTGAGCGTGTCGGTTGCCCTGAACACCGGAACCTTGTCCTCCTGCATGTCCTTGCCGTAGGCCAGCGGCAGGCCCTTCATCGCCACCGCCAGCGCCATCAGCGCCCCGATCACCTCGCCGGCCTTGGCGCGGATCAACTCGGCGGCGTCCGGGTTGCGCTTCTGCGGCATGATCGAGCTGCCGGTGGAATACGAATCCGGCATCCGAGCATAGGCGAACTGCGCGGAACACCATAGCACGATCTCCTCGCCCAGCCGCGACAGATGCACCGCCAGGATCGTCGCCATGCTCAAATATTCGAGGGCGAAGTCGCGGTCGGAGACGGCGTCCAGCGAATTCGCCGCCGGCCGGTCGAAGCCGAGCGCCGTGGATATCATCTGGCGGTCGATCGGGAACGACGTGCCGGCCAACGCCGCCGCGCCGAGCGGGCATTCGTTGAGCCGCCGCCGGCAATCCTGGGCGCGGGCGCGGTCGCGGCCAAGCATCTCGACGTAGGCCAGCAGGTGATGGCCGAGCGTCACCGGCTGCGCCACTTGCAAGTGCGTGAAACCGGGCATGACGGTGGCCGCATGCTCTTCCGCGCGCTTGATCAGCGCCGCCTGCAGACCCTTGATGTCGGCGTCCAGCCGGTCGATGGCATCGCGCACCCACAGCTTGAAGTCGGTCGCCACCTGGTCGTTGCGCGAGCGCGCGGTGTGCAGCCGTCCGGCGGCGGCGCCGATCAGTTCGCCGAGCCGGGTCTCGACGTTCATGTGAATGTCCTCTAGCGCCCTCTTGAACGAGAAGTTGCCGCCCTTGATCTCCCTGGCGATGGCGTCCAGACCCTTGACGATGGCTTTGCCGTCCGCCTTCGATATGATACCGGTCTTGGCCAGCATCGCGGCGTGGGCCTTCGAGGCGGCGATGTCCTGGGCATAAAGGCGGCGGTCGAAGTCAATGGACGCATTGATCTCCTCCATCGCCTTCGCGGGTCCGGCCCTAAACCGCCGGCCGCGAACGGCATGCGCGCTCGGTCGATTGCCTGCGGGCGTGGTTTTCTTGAGCTTCTTGGCCATCGTCCAAACCTGCCAAAACCTGATCGAGATGCCGGAATGATAAACACCCTGCGACGCCCGAAGAAGCGTTCCGCCGCGACCCCGCGCCTGGCCGTTCCGGCCCTGTGTCTGCTGCTGTCCGCGGTGATTGTCTCCATATCGCCGCCGCTTGCAAGGGGGGAAGCGCCGGCCTGCCGGGTCCCGGAGGGCGCCTTCGTCCAGTTCGAGGCCGACGATCCGCCCCGCCCGGCGACCAACGTCCCCTTCGTCGACGGCGAAGGCCGCAGCCGTACTCTCGCCGAATTCCGCGGCGAGGGCGTGGTTCTCAACCTGTGGGCCACGTGGTGCGCGCCGTGCGTACGCGAAATGCCGCAACTCGACCGCCTGAAGGGACTGCTGGCCGGCGACGGTATCCGGGTGCTGGCGCTGTCGGAGGACCGCGGCGGCGCGCCGCTGGTCAAGAAATTCTACGACGTCAACGGCATCAAGAACCTCGAGGTGCTGATCGACGCCGGCGGCAACGTGCTGCGCGACTTGCGGATCCGCGGTCTGCCGACGACGGTGCTGATCGATGCCGAAGGCCGCGAGGTCGGCCGTGCGCTGGGCGCCGCCGAATGGGGATCGGACGCGGTGGTGGCGTTCCTGCGCCGCTGCCTCGGCAAGGCCAAGCCGAAAAAGAATACATGAGCGGGCGGCGGCGAGCGGCGGTGGTCCTGATGCTGGCAGTGGCGGCGTTGCCGTTGCTGGCGGCATCGTGCGCCGGGCCGACCCGCTGGCAGAAGCCCGGCGCCGGCGTCGAGGATTGGGATCGCGACGAGGGCGCGTGCCGGGCGCGGGCGCGATCGCTGGCGGAAAGAGAATACCGCAGCCGCGCCTCCGAGGTCGGCTCGCCGATCCACGGATCCGGCTCGACGTTCGAGAAAGAGATGGCCGGCTACGACTTCCGCCGCCACGAACACGCGCTGTTCGCGGATTGCATGCGGGCCAAGGGCTACGTCCCCGACAAGGGCGCCGCAAAATGAACGGCGGCCTGCCGGGAAATCCCAGTCGAGGCCGCCGTGGCCCGCTATCGCCAGAGGACGGCGGTTATTACTTGCCGGGCTGCGGGATGATCCGCAGGTAGGGCCTCGGCGCTTTCCAGCCGCCGGGAAACTTCTTCTTGGCGTCTTCGTCCTTTACCGACGGCACGATGATCACGTCCTCGCCCTTCTTCCAGTTGACCGGCGTCGCCACCTGATGCTTGGCCGTCAACTGCAAGGAATCGACCACCCGCAGCACCTCGTCGAAATTGCGACCGGTGCTCATCGGATAGGTGATCATCAGTTTGATCTTCTTGTCCGGGCCGATGACGAACACGGTGCGGACGGTGGCGTTGTCCACCGCGGTGCGCCCCTTGGCGCCGCCGCTGACGTTCGGGTGGATCATGCCGTACGCCTTCGCCACCATGAGATCGGTGTCGCCGATCAGCGGGTAGTTCGGGGCGTGGCCTTGGGTTTCCTTGATGTCGTTGGCCCACTTCTTGTGGTCATCGACCGAATCGATGCTGATGCCGATGATCTTGACGCCGCGCTTGTCGAATTCCGGCTTCAGCTTGGCCATGTAGCCGAGCTCGGTGGTGCACACGGGCGTGAAGTCCTTGGGATGCGAGAATAGCACCGCCCAGCCGTCTCCAATCCAGTCGTGGAAATTGATCTTGCCTTGCGTGGTTTCGGCGGTGAAATCCGGCGCCGTATCGCCGAGTTGCAATGCCATCGGTCTATCCTCCCTTAAAGTCGGTTGATTGTGCCTGACTATTTCCGGCCGGGTCGACGGCCCGCAACCGGTGTTGGGTGTTATTTATTGCGCCGCCGCCCCACATTCCAGTCCTTTTGCGCCGACTCGTCCGCAGGCCAAAAAAGCCGGCGGCCCGCCTTGGCAAGAAGGGGGCTGCCGTGTTTGCACGAGCGCCGGAGAGACGGGGCGCCCCGATGGGCGAATGGGGTGGGCTATTGGAAAGTCCGTCAGGCCGCGAGTGGTTTGTGGTTGCTGGGCGCGTTGTCCTGGGGCGCGGCGGCAACGGCGGCCGGCTTGTGCTCGAAGAATCTGAGCGAGCGCCGGCCGACGGCAGCCTCGAGATCCGTGGCCTGGCGCTTGAGGCCGCCATAGGCGATGGCCGAAACCTGGTCGCGACGAACGCCGATGTCGTTCAACAGGTGATCGGGGAGATCGCTGAGTTCCTGATAGACGGCGCGGTTGCGGAACCGCTTGGCGATCGCCGACGCGACGGATTTACCCACGTCGCGGAGGAAGCGCGCGATCATCTCGTTGCGCAGTTGGCGGGCCACGATCATGGCGCTCACCGGGTCGAGGTGCCGCCATTCCTTGATCTCGGGAGAGGCGGAAGCCTGGGTGACAGGGGCGTTCTGGGTCGTCATTTTTTTGTTCCTTTGCATGTTCGATTTTGTTGTGGCGAGGCCCCCGCACATCAAATCCAGGGCGGCGGGGAAAGTCGCGTCTTACGGCCTGAAAATACGCGCAAAATCGACCATAACAATCCGTAATGCTGCACCGCAGTATTGCAGAATTTGCATGGCTTAGCGGTATTCCGGCGACCGCCCCGGGCCGCCGGTCGCGCCGAGACCGACGGGGAGCGTCGGCGGCCGGCCTATGACAGCCGCCGGACGGCCTGCTACCTTCGGCCGGAACCGATGGAGCGACGGAGGGAATTCCCGTGGCGCTCGACCACCCGCCAAAACCACGCGACGACGACCGCCTCGTCGACCTGCTCGCCGCCGCCGGCGCGTCGCTCGACGTGGCCGGCGTCGAAGCGCTGATCCGCGGCGTCGTCGCGGCGCCGCCGGCGCGCGACCCCGACGCCTGGATGGTGCTGGTGGCGCCGCGACCGGGCAAGAAACTCAGGGACGCGCTGGCGAATCTCAAGGACAGCATCGCCAACGCCGTTGCCGATGGGCTCGACGGCCGGCCGAATCGGCCGGAGCGGCTTGCGGCGCTGCGGCGAGAGCTCAAGCGACGCGGCCTTGCCGGCTATATCCAGCCGCGCAGCGACGAGCACCAGGGCGAATACGTCGCCCGCCGTTGCGAGCGCCTTGCTTGGCTCACCGGCTTCACCGGCTCCGCCGGTCTCGCCGTCGTGCTCGTCGACAAGGCAGCGGTGTTTGTCGACGGCCGCTACACACTGCAGGCGGAAACCGAGGTCGCCGGAGATGCGTTCGAGCGCCGCCACCTCACCGACCAGCCACCGACCACCTGGATCGCCGACAACCTGCCGGCCGGCGGCAAGCTCGCCTACGACCCTTGGCTGATGACGCCGAACCAATTAGCCCGCTACCGCGCTATCTGCCACAAGGCTGACGGCGAGCTGGTCGCCGTCGCACGGAACCCTGTCGACGCGGTATGGTCCGGGCAGCCGGCGCCGCCGATCTCGCCGGCGGTGCCTCACGATGACGCCTTCGCCGGCGCGCCGGCGGCGGAAAAACGCCGCTGCATCGCCGCCGATCTCGCCGCCGGCAAGCTCGCCGCGGCGGTGCTGACGGCTCCCGATTCCATAGCCTGGCTTCTGAATTTGCGCGGCGGCGACGTGCCTTACACGCCGCTGGCGTTGTCGTTCGCCATCGTCCACGCCGACGCACGCGTCGAGCTGTTCATCGACCGCCGTAAGCTGGCCCCTGGCACCGCCGATCACCTGGGGCCCGACGTGCGCGTCGCCGAGCCGGCTGATTTTGGCCCGGCGCTCGACGCGCTCGGCAAGGCGAAAAAGACCGTCCGCATCAACCTCGATACGACCGCCGCGTGGGTGGTCGGGCGGCTGGAGGCGGCCGGCGCCGCCATCGATGGCGGCGCCGATCCGTGCCAGTTGCCGAAGGCGGTGAAATCGCCGGCTCAGCTCGCCGGCATCCGCGCCGCGCACCGCCGCGACGGCGCCGCGTTGACCCGGTTCCTGGGCTGGCTGGCCGAGGAGGCGCCGAGGGATACGGTCACCGAGACCGCCGCGGCAGCGAAGCTGGAATCCTTCCGTCGCGCCAACGACGAGTTCCAAGGTCTCAGCTTCCCGACCATCTCCGGCGCCGGCGCCCACGGCGCCATCGTCCATTACCGGGTCACCGACAGAACCAATTGCCGGCTTGAGCCCGGCACGCTCTATCTCGTCGATTCCGGCGCCCAGTATCAGGATGGCACTACCGATGTCACCCGCACTGTCGCCATCGGCAAGCCGAGCGACGAAATGCGGCGGAACTTCACCCGCGTGCTCAAGGGCCACATCGCGCTCGCCACCGCCTGCTTCCCCGAAGGTACCAGCGGCAGTCAGCTCGACACCCTGGCCCGTCAGGCGTTGTGGCAGGCGGGGCTCGACTACGACCACGGCACCGGTCACGGCGTCGGCCACTACCTCGGCGTCCACGAAGGGCCGCAGCGCATCAGCAAGCTTCCCAACACGGTGGCGCTGGAGCCGGGCATGGTGGTCTCGAACGAGCCCGGCTATTACAAGACCGGCGCCTACGGCATACGCATCGAGAACCTGGTGACGGTGACGACGGTCGATGCGCCGGCCGGCGCCGAGAAGGCGCTGCTCGGGTTCGAGACGTTGACGTTGGCGCCGATCGATCGTGCGCTGGTGGACAACTCCTTGATGACTGCCGACGAGATCACCTGGCTCGATGCCTATCACGCGCGCGTCGCCAAGACGCTGACGCCGCTCCTCGACGACGCCACGGCGGCGTGGCTGAAGAAAGCGACCGCGCCGCTCGGCTGAGCGTCGGCTTGTTCAGGCGCCGACCTCATAGAGATAGATCTGGCTGCGGTAGGCGTCCGGCGCGGTGGCGACCGCGACCGGCTGCCAGCCGCGCACCGCAAACGTATTGCACAGCACCAGCGCGCCGGGCTTCAGCTCGGCTTCCAGCTTCGGCTTCAGTTTCGCCATCGCCGGAGGTGTGAGATAGCACGCCACCAGTGCCGCATCCGTCAGATCGGCGCGGTGGAAATCGCCGAACCGGAATTCCAGGTTGGGCGGCCCGCCGATCAGCCGCCGCGCCTTCGCGAACGCCCATGGCAACAACGACACCTCGAATGCCCTGACCGGCTGGTCCGGATAGCGCCGCGCCAGCGCGACCGCCAATCCACCCCAGCCGGACCCGAGCTCGTATACCGGCCCCTCGATGCGAATCGGCAACGCCCCAAGCATGGTTTCCCGGCCCGCCGGCGACGTCGGCAGGGGCGAGGCGCCGGTCAAAAGCGTCGAGAAGAACACCAGCCCGATCGCCAGCAGTACCAAGCCCAGGACCGCGATTTCACCCACCATCGGCAGTGCTCAGCCTTTCGAACGGATTGATTGTTAAGGGTTTCTATCTTAAATGAGGGCTTGAGCGCCCGGCCACCCGGAATCCGGAAGAAAACAAGAATATAGGATCATCCCCATGGTTTTGGGTCTGTTCGGCAAATCGAAGAAAAAGAAAGCCCCTTCCGGCCCGCCCCAGGATGTCGCCTGGGTGAAGTCGGCGAAGAACCGGTATTTCAAGTTCCTCAATCTGGAGCCCGACGAGATGGGGTTGGAGAACATCTCGGCCGTCTACGTGCTGTGGCATCAGGGCGTGCGCCCGCAATGGGTCTACGTCGGCCAGACCGACGACCTGGGCCGCACCTTGCAGGAGCTTCGCCGCGACGACGAGATCGTCGACTACGACAAGCGCGGCGGCCTGTTCGTCACCTGGTCGATGATCAAGCCCGAATTCCAGCCGGGCGTCGTCCGCTATCTGTATCAGGTGATGCAGCCGGTGGTCGTCAACCCCGACTACCTCGACAAGGGCGAGGACGAGAAAGAGGCGGAAGAAGTGGAACCGATCCCGGTGCTCCTGCCCGGCACGTCGGCGCCAAGCGGCGCGTGACGCGCGCCTAACTTTCCGGCTCGCCCTTCTTCACCCACGTCTCGTATTCGGCCTTGGTCTCGGCGTTCGGCGGATAGACGCCGGGCACCTTGCGGCCTTCCTTGATCTTCATTTTGGCGAAGCGCTCGTAACGTTCCTGCTCGAGGCCGTCGCGGGCGACGTCGGCGGCGAGCGCCTGCGGCACCACGACGACACCGTCGCCGTCGGCGCAGATGATGTCGCCTGGAAATACCGCGACGCCGCCGCAGGCGACCGGCGTCCCGATATCGGCGGCGGAATGGCCGCCGATGCTGGCCGGCGCCGCCGGGCCGGCGGCGTAGAGCGGCAGGTCTGATTTCAAAGCCTCGGCGCAGTCGCGGATGCCGCCGTCGGAGACCATGGCGGCGACGCCGCGGATCTTCAGCCGCTCGACCAGGATGTCGCCGACCACGGCGATGTCGCCGCGGCCGCGGCCGTCGATCACCAACACACTGCCGGCCGGTGCCTGCTCGATGGCGAGGCGCGGCGGATAATCGGGGCGGCCCAGCACCTCGGGCGCGGATTTGTCCTCGCGCAACGGCACGTAGCGCAACGTGTAGGCCGGCCCGACCACCGGCTTGACGGGCCGGTTCAACGGCTTGACGCCGGCCATCGAGACGTTGCGGATGCCGCGCTTCAACAGTTGCATGGTGACGGTGGCGACGCTGATCTTTCTCAGCGCTTCGAGAGGCTTCTTGTCCATCGGCAACGGCTCCCGGTCGGTGGTCCGGCTATCGTCCAAGTCCAGCATACCCGCGATCCTGGAGGTTTTTCCATGACGTTGAGGCCGGCAGGGACTATATGATGCAAATGGAAGGCGTCCTTCCCTGGCTCCTCGGTTTCGCCATGTTCGCCACCCTGGTGGTGCTGGTGGTCGGGGTCGTTTCGTTCGGCGTCCACGGCCATTTCTACCAACGCCATTCCAACAATCTGATGCGGCTGCGCGTGGTGCTGCAGGGCATCGCGGTGGCGGTTTTCGCGCTGATCACCTTTTTCGCTGTAAAATAGGGCGGCACACGCAGGGGGACGGGCCGGCTCCATGGTCAAGCTCGACAAGATCTACACCCGCGGCGGCGACGCGGGCGAAACATCGCTCGGCGGCGGCAAGCGCGTCGCCAAGCACGACGTGCGGGTCGCCGCCTACGGCACCGCCGACGAGGCCAACGCCGTCATCGGCCTGGCCCGGTTGCACACCAAAGGCGACGCCGACGCCATGCTGAAGCGAATCCAGAACGACCTGTTCGACCTCGGCGCCGACCTGTGCACGCCGTCGGCCAAGGAGAAGTCTAAAGGCGCGCTGCGCGTCTCGGCGGCGCAGGTCAAGCGCCTCGAGGACGAGATCGACCGCATGAACGCCGAACTGAAGCCACTGACGTCCTTCGTCCTTCCCGGCGGCAGCGAGGCTGCGGCTTGGCTGCACCTGGCGCGCACGGTGGTCCGGCGTTGCGAGCGATTGATCACCGAGCTCGCCGAGCGCGAGGCGGTGAACCAGGAAACCGTCAAGTACGTCAATCGGCTGTCGGACCATTTGTTCGTGCTCGCCCGCTTCCTCAACGACAAGGGCAAGGGCGACGTGCTGTGGCAGCCCGGCGCCAACCGCTGACGGCGGCCCGCCGGGAAGCCGCGCCCGCCGCCCCTTCGCGCCGGGTACGGGATTCTTGACCTCGCGTTTCGTTGCCCCTATTGTGCAGGTGCGAAGAGGGCGTACAGCCCCGGAAACAGTGAGAATTTCCGCACCGCCGGCGTCGCGACGATGCCGGTCGGATCTGGGGACGGCACTTCCGAAGCCATTGGCAGGACATCGATGAAGGTTCTGGTCGCGGTCAAGCGGGTTGTCGATTTCAATGTCAAGGTCCGGGTCAAGGCCGATGGCTCCGGCGTCGAGACCAACAACGTCAAGATGTCCATGAACCCCTTCGACGAGATCGCCGTCGAGGAAGGCGTGCGGTTGCGCGAGTCCGGCAAGGCGACCGAACTGGTGGCGGTGTCCATGGGCGGCCAATCGTGCCAGGAGACCATCCGCACCGCGCTCGCCATGGGCGCCGACCGCGGCATCCACGTCAAGACCGACGCCGAGCTGCAGCCGCTGGCCGTTGCCAAGCTGTTGAAGGCGATCGTCGAAGCGGAGAAGCCGGAGCTGGTGATCCTCGGCAAGCAGGCGATCGACGACGACTGCAACCAGACCGGCCAGATGCTGGCGGCGCTGCTCGGCTGGCCGCAGGGCACGTTTGCCTCGAAACTCGGGCTCGCCGACGGCAAGGCCCAGGTCACGCGCGAAATCGACGGCGGACTCGAGACTCTGACTTTGAGGCTGCCGGCGGTCGTCACCACGGATTTGCGCCTGAACGAGCCCCGCTACGCGTCGTTGCCCAACATCATGAAGGCGAAAAAGAAGCCGATCGACTTGAAGACGCCGGAAGAACTCGGCGTCGACGCCAAGCCGCGGTTGACCACGGTGAAGGTTTCCGAGCCGCCGCGCCGCGCCGCTGGCGCCAAGGTAGGCTCGGTCGCCGAGCTGGTGGCCAAGCTGAAGACCGAAGCGAAGGTGATCTGATGGGCGTCCTGGTGGTCGCCGAGCACGACAACGCGGGCTTCAAGCCGGCAACGCTGAATACGGTCACCGCGGCGGCGAAGCTGGGCGAAGTGACCGTACTGGTCGCCGGCTCGGGCTGCCGCGCCGCCGCCGACGCAGCCGCCAAGATAAAAGGCGTCGCCAAGGTGCTGCTGGCCGACGGCCAAGCGCTCGATCACGGGCTGGCCGAGAACCTGGCGCCGATGGTCGTTGCGCTCGCCCGGCAGTTCAGCCATGTGCTGGCGCCGGCGACCACGTTCGGCAAGAACCTGCTGCCGCGCGTCGCGGCGCTGCTCGACGTGGCGCAGATTTCCGAGATCACCGGCATCGAGGACGCCGACACCTTCGTGCGCCCGATCTACGCCGGCAACGCGCTGGCGACGGTAAAGAGCGCCGACGCCATCAAGGTGATCACCGTGCGCACTACCGCCTTCGACGCGGCGCAGCCCACGGGCGGCAACGCAGCCGTCGAAGACACCACCGCCGCCGGCGACTCGGGTCTGTCGACTTTCGTCGGCCACGAACTGACGAAGACCGAGCGGCCCGAATTGACCAGCGCCCGCATCGTCATTTCCGGCGGCCGCGGCATGCAGTCGGGCGACAATTTCAAGCTGCTGGAGGAGGTCGCCGACAAGCTCGGCGCCGCCGTCGGCGCCAGCCGCGCCGCCGTCGATGCCGGCTTCGTGCCCAACGACTACCAGGTCGGCCAGACCGGCAAGGTTGTGGCACCCGATCTCTACATCGCGGTCGGCATCTCCGGCGCCATTCAGCACCTGGCGGGGATGAAGGATTCCAAGGTCATCGTCGCCATCAACAAGGACGAGGAGGCGCCGATCTTCCAGGTCGCCGACTACGGCCTGGTGGCGGACCTGTTCACGGCGATACCGGAATTATCTTCTGAACTGGACAAACAGACGTAAACTGGCTCCCCTGACGGCCGGCCGACGTTGACGCGCGGCGGCCCGACGGAGAGGCCCCTATGCAAGGAATGAATCATGGCTTCTGAGATCAAGAAGATCGGCGTCATCGGCGCCGGACAGATGGGACGCGGCATCGCCCAGGTGTGCGCCGCCGCCGGGCTCGGCGTGTACCTGCTCGACGTCAACGACGCCGCGCTCAAGGACGCCGTCGCCGCCATCGGCCATAGCCTGGATCGCCGGGTCTCGCGCAAGGAGATCACCGCCGACGACAAGGCCAAGGCGCTGAAGCGCATCGTCACCGGCACCGACTACAAGGGGTTCGAGGACTGTCAGCTGGTGATCGAGGCGGCGACCGAGGACGAGCAGGTCAAGAAGGAGATCCTGAAGACGCTGTGCAAGTCGCTTCCGGCGGACGCGCTGATCGCCTCGAACACGTCCTCGATCTCGATCACCCGGCTCGGCGCCCAGACCGACCGCCCCGGCAAGTTCGTCGGCATGCACTTCATGAACCCGGTGCCGAGGATGGAGTTGGTGGAGTTGATCCGCGGCATCGCCACCGAGGAGGGCACCTACAAGATCGTCCGCGACCTGGCGATCAAGCTCGGCAAGAAACCGGTCAACGCCGAGGATTTCCCGGCCTTCATCGTCAACCGCATCCTGTTGCCGATGATCAACGAGGCAATCTACACGCTTTATGAAGGCGTCGGCTCGGTCGATTCCATCGACACCGCCATGAAGCTCGGCACCCACCACCCGATGGGGCCGCTGGAGCTCGCCGACTTCATCGGCCTCGACGTTTGCCTGGCCGTGATGCACGTGCTCCACGATGGACTCGCCGACACTAAGTACCGGCCATGCCCGCTGCTGGTGAAGTACGTCGAGGCCGGTTGGTTGGGGCGCAAGACCGGTCGCGGCTTCTACGACTATTCCACCGACAAGCCGGTGCCGACTCGCTAGGCAGCCGGCGCGGCGCAAAAAAACAGGCGGGGCCCAGGTCCCGCCTTTTTCGTCGCCCGCGAATTCGCTTCAATGCAGCTCCGCCCGCAGCTTCTGGCGAAAGACGTCGATGGGGACCAGGGTGCCCTCGACGTCGACGCACCAGAACTGCCAGCCGTTGCACGCCGGCGCCTTCTGCACGCGCGCGCCGACCTGGTGGATGGAGCCCCGGAAATCGGCGCTGATCAGCGTGCCGTCGGCGCGCACCCGGGCGGTGTGGCGGCGGCGTTGGTCGGTAAGCGTGGTGCCGGGCTCGAGGATGCCGCGTTCGACCAGCCAGCCGAACGGAATGCGCGGCTCGGCGCGCTTCTGCGGCGTCGTCAGCAACTCCTCCTCGGCGACGCGGCGCACCTTGGCCAGCCGCTCGCGCGCCAGATTCACGTAGTCGGCGTCCTGCTCGATGCCGAGGTAGCGGCGGCCGAGTTTCTTCGCTACCGCGCCGGTGGTGCCGGAGCCGAAGAACGGATCGAGCACCACGCCGCCGACCTCGGTCGCGGCGAGTATCGCCCGGTGCAGCAGCGCCTCCGGCTTCTGCGTCGGGTGCGCCTTCTTGCCGTTCTTCTTCAGCCGCTCCGCCCCCGTACACAACGGCAGCAGCCAATCGGAGCGCATCTGCACGTCCTCGTTCAGGTTCTTCATCGCCTCGTAATTGAAGCGGTAGCGCGAGTCCTTGTCGCGGGCGCACCAGATAAGCGTCTCGTGGGCATTGGTGAAGCGGCGACCCTTGAAGTTGGGCATCGGGTTGGTCTTGCGCCACACCACGTCGTTGAGCACCCAGTAACCGAGGTCCTGCAGGATGGCGCCGACACGGTAGATGTTGTGGTAGCTGCCGATCACCCACAGCGTGCCGTCGGGCTTCAACAGCCGGCGGGCCGCGGCGAGCCAATCCTTGGTGAAGCGATCGTAGGCGGCAAAGTTCTCGAAGTGGTCCCAGGCGTTGTCGACGCCCTCGACCCGGCGCTGGTTCTCGGGTCTCAAGAGCTCGCCCGCCAATTGCAGATTGTAGGGCGGATCGGCGAACACCATGTCGATGGACGCGGCCGGCAGCCGCGCCATTACCTGGATGCAGTCCCCCTCGATTATCGTGTTGTCTTCGACGTCGCGATCCCTGCCCATGGCCGGCAGCATGGGCGGACCCGGCGAATCGGTCAAGAATTAGCTGGATTCAATGACTTAGGGGGAATCGGCGACTCAAGATATGGGACTCAGGCGTCGGTTGCCCCCAACATCTTGCGCACCGGCGCGTAGCTCCGCCGGTGCTGGTCGCTGACGCCCAGGCGCATCAGCGCGTCGCGGTGCTCGGCCGTGCCGTAGCCGGCATTGTGCTCCCAGCCGTAGCCGGGAAAGCGCGCCGCCAGTTCGACCATCAGCCGGTCGCGGGTCACCTTGGCGACGATCGAGGCGGCGGCGATGGACAGGCTCTTGCCGTCGCCGCCGACCACGCAGCGCACCTTGCACGGGAGCGTCGGCGCCCGGTTGCCGTCGATCAGCGTCAGGTCGGGCCGGTGGCCGAGGGCATCGACCGCGCGTGCCATCGCCCGCATTGTCGCCTCGAGGATATTGACGGCGTCGATTTCGGCCACGTCGGCGCGGCCGACGCCGATGGTCGCCTCGGCGCCGAGCAATTCGAACAATTCGTTCCGCCTCGCCGAGCTCAGCTTCTTGGAATCGTCGAGCCCGAAGCGCAACGCCGCCGTCAGCGTCTCGACGTCGAGGATCACCGCGCCCGCCACCACCGGCCCCGCCCACGGGCCGCGCCCCGCCTCGTCGACGCCGGCGACGACGGCATTGCCTTCGCCACGTGCCAGCTCTTCGAGGCTGAAGTCAGGCATCGGGCCGGCGGTCGCCGGGCGCCGCGTCCGGCCGGTTCTTGCCGTTGCCGCGCGAGGCGACGGCGTCGGCGGCGCCGGCCGGCGTCCCCGGCGGGATGATCTCGACATCGGCGGATTTACCGGGCGGTGCCGCGCCGTCGCCCTTGTCCGCCCTTTGGCCCGCCCCTTGGCGGCGCTGGCGCTGGCTGCGCAGCCATAGTGCCGCCGCCCGCAGGCCGCGCATGGATTTCGACGACGCTTTGTCGAGCGTCGACGTCACGAATTCGGTCTCCGGTTCATAGACGAGCTTCAGCAATTCGGTGCCGGATGTGATGCCGTGCTCGGCCAGCACCCTGAACCGCCGGCCGGTGACCACCCATAGCGGGCTGAGCGCCAAGCTCAGCGCCGTCACCGCCACCACCAGACGGTGATCCTCGCGGCTGATGACGCCGGCGTCGGCGCCAACCACCGATAGCAGGAACGAGAACTCGCCGATCTGCGCCAGGCAGATGCCGGCGACGAAAGCATGGTGCCAGGGCTGGCCGATGAGGCCGAGGAAGCCGACGTTGAGCGCCGTCTTGAATACCGCGACCACGAAGAACACCAACAGCACAACGCCGAGGTTGGCCCAGATGTAGTCGAGGTCAATCAGCAGCCCGACCGACAGGAAGAACACCATCATCAGCACGCTCTGAATCGGCCGCGTCGCGTCCAGCATCGCGTGGCGCTGGCGGCTGTTGCCGATCACCAGCCCGGCGATGAAGGCGCCGTAGGCAGCCGACAGGCCGAGCAGGCCGGACAACGCCGCGCAGCCGAAGCAGAACGCCAGCGCCGTCAACGGCTTCAGGTCCTGGTGGCCCTCGACGATGCGGCCGAACGGCAGCCCCACCTTGCGGCCGCCGAGGTAGAGGATCAGCGCCACCAGCAGCAGCATCGCCACCAGGATCTTCGGCAAGGCGATCCAATCGAAGCCGCCGCCGCCCATGGCGCCGATGACCAGCATCATCGGCACCACCGCCAGATCCTGGGCGATCAACACGCCGATCGAGATGCGGCCGGCGCGCGTGTGCAACTCGCCGATGCCTTCGAGAATCTTGATGGCGACGGCGGTCGATGACAACGCGACCACGAAGCCGAGCAGCACCGCCAGCCCGAGCGGCCAGCCGAGCGCCATCGACAGCAGCACCATCACCCCGACCGAGGCCGCCACCTGGAACGTCGTCACCAGCAGCCCGAGCACCCAGATGCGCCGAAACAAGCGCAACGACAGCTCCATGCCGATCAGGAACAGCAGCATCAGCACGCCGAGTTCGGCCAGCACGTCGATCGAGGCCCGGCTTTCGACCACCGCCAACGCCGACGGGCCGAGCAGCACGCCGGCCAGGATGTAGCCGACGATCGCCGGCTGGCGGAACCGCTCCATGGACATGCCGCAGACCAGCGCTGCCAGAACCACGATGGCGATGCCGGTCAGGTTGGATTGGAGCGCAGTTTCCTGGGCGACATGGGCGGCGGTGACGACGGCGCCGCCGACCGCTTCGCCAACCGCTTCGGCGGCACCCTTGACCGCATCGCCGACCGCCTCGGCGGCGCTTTCGACCGACGATCCGACCGTGCCTATGGCGGATTTGTCTGCCATTGGGGCAATCTAGCATGGCCGCCGGGCGACCGCGAACGTTCGCCCGAAACTCAAGACAGCCGCCGTCCGATCGTCAAGTGGACGGCACCTTGGGTCGCGCCGACGGGGCGATGGATTCGAATCGCGGCCTGGCCGCGTCGGCGATGCGGCGGCCCTCCTCCGACATGATGAAGGCGGAGAACGTCCGCGCCGGCAGCGATTGACGCTTGTCCTGGAAGGTGACCGCGTTCCATTGCCGCTTCAAGGGGAAGCCGTTGACGTCGAGGACCGTCAGCCGGCCGTCGGCCAGTTCGTGGAAAACGTTGTAGGACGACATGATCGAAAGGCCGAGTTCAGACAGGATCGCCTGCTTGATGGCCTCGCCGCTGCCGAGCTCCATGCGCGCCCGGACCCGGATGCCGAGGTCGCGGAACACGTTCTCGAGCGACAGCCGCGACGACGAACCCGGCTCGCGCAGCAGGAACGGCTCGTGGGCGAGCCGGGAGATCGGGATCCGCGTTTCCTTGACCAGGGGATGGGCGGGCGGCGCCACCACCACCAGGTGATCCTCGAGGAACGGCCGCACCTCGA
>Ga0214471_10000743_pt1 | contig 26692 bp, 27 predicted proteins | sample RVTome_5_FD_207665 | JGI IMG/M metagenome (GOLD analysis project Ga0214471, IMG submission 207665) | Soil microbial communities from uranium-contaminated site in the Upper Colorado River Basin, Wyoming, United States - RVT142D155 | ecosystem: Environmental > Terrestrial > Soil > Contaminated >... | reverse complement strand
GTTGGGATGCTCCTATAGATGTCAAGCGGCTTTGGCTTGTGGTTGTTGTTTGGTGAGGAGGGTGGCGATTTCTCTGGCTGCGTAGCGTTTTAGGCAGCGGATGATTTCGGGTTTGGTTAGTCCTTCTTTGAGTCGGCGTTGCATGTAGTCCTTGGTGGGTTGGTGGTATCGGAGTCTGACGATGACGATCCGGTAGAGGGCGGCGTTGGCCTGTCGGTCTCCTCCTCGGTTGAGCCGGTGGTGTTCTTGGCGGCCTGAGGAGGCGTCGATGGGGCTGGTTCCGCATAGGGCTGCGAATGATGCTTCGGATTTGAGCCGGCGGGGGTTGGATCCGGCGGCGATGAGCAGGTCTGAAGCGGTTTGTGCTCCAACTCCGACTAGTTCGATGAGTCCGTTTGGTGCTGCGGTTTTGGTGAGTTCTGCGATGTGGACGTCGAGCTGGTCAATCTCTTCGCTGAGGTGTTGGTATCTGGTGGCTAGGGAACGGAGGGTGAGTTTGGCTGCCTGGTAGGGGTCGGTGAGGTCGGTGGGCCGGTATCTGGTGGCCTGTTTGAGGACCCTGGCCAGTGACAGGCCTTTGAGCGAGCCCCGTAACCTGTCGGGTGCGGTGGCTATCACCGAATGGATCTGGTTGGCGACTGTGGTGCGGTGTTTCATGGCGCTACGACGGGCCACTTTTAACAGGCGTAACGATTCGACAGGTCCGGTTCCGCCCCGTGGCGAACCGTCGGCTTCGCCGGAGAGAACAGCACGACCGGCTGCTATGGCGTCGGCTGTGTCGGATTTGCCGTTGCGGCGTCTCGACTGACGGTTCGGTCGGATCACCTCGACCACACCTATTCCCCGGGCGGTGAGAAACCGGGCAAGGCCCGCACCCCAGGCGCCGGTGCCTTCAACCCCGACCCGGTGGATCGGACCGAACCCTTCCAGCCATTCCACCAGCGCTTCATGGCCGGCGTCGCAGACAGGAAACGACCCGGTTGCTAACAGTCGCCCCAGCCCATCAAAAGCTGCTGCGACATGGGTATCGCGGTGAGTGTCGACCCCAGCGGTGACATGGTTTATCGGATCTGGCATGCTTGTCATTGCTGTCCCCTTCTTTCTTGTAGACGGTTGAGGGATGGCACGCACCGTTTGGGTGGTGGACAGTCCAGAGACGGGGCCTCTAGTCCAGGCTCCTATCAGGTCACATCCACCCGCCAGCGAGTGCCCATGCCGGCCCCGGAACCTGGTGGACAGATCCCAACAAGGACACAAAGTCAAGGGAGTACCGGGTCACACCAGGATCCGGGAACCAACACCAACACATTATCTCTGGGGAGTACCCCGAAGGGGGTGGGGGGTCTTGGGGGGAGTACCCCGAAGAGGGGTGGGGGGTCTTGGGGGGAGTACCCCGAAGAGGGGTGGGGGGTCTTGGGGGGAGTACCCCGAAGAGGGTTGGGGGACCTCCTGGCGCTACGTCGACCCAGAAAGGGGCCTGCGCCACGGAATCGCGCAGTCCATCAGGTAGCTTGATAGGATCGCCGCTTCGACGCGGAGGTGGACTGACGGAGCTCACAAACAAGGTGGCCATCGTGACCGGTGCCGGTCGAGGGCTGGGGCTTGCCTATGCCCGTGCCCTGAGCCGGGCGGGAGCCTCGGTCATGGTCAATGACATCGACCCCGGCCTCACCGCCGCAACGGTGGACCTGATCGTATCGGAAGGGGGCGATGTGGATGGCCACGTCGGCCCTGTCGGCGAGACATCGACCGCCGACGCACTGGTCGCATCGACCGTGGCTCGATTCGGACGACTCGACGTGATGGTCACCAACGCGGGTGTGCTCCGCGACAGGGTGCTGTGGAAGATGACCGACGATGAGTTCGACCAGGTGGTCGATGTGCATCTGCGCGGAACCTTCAAGTGTGCCCGGAGCGCCGCCATCCACTTCCGGGAGGCCGGCGAGGGCGGCAGGCTGATCCTGGTCGGGTCTCCGGCAGGACAGCACGGCAACTTCGGGCAGTCCAACTACGCCGCATGCAAGGCAGGGATCACCGCAATGGCTCGGACCTGGGCGATGGAACTGGCCCGCGCCGGTGTCACGGTGAACTGCATCATCCCCACCGCGGCGACGGAGATGACCAAGACCATCCCGGCATTCGCCCCCTACATCGAAGCATGGGAAGGCGAAGACCAACCACTGCCTGACTGGCTTCGCAGAGACCATGCTCTTGGCTCGGTCGACGATGTAGCTCCCCTCGTTGTGTTCCTCGCGTCCGATGAGAGCGCCGCGATCACAGGTCAGACCATTGCTTTGGGGGGCGATCGTCTGGCGCTATGGAGCTACCCGGAGGAGGTTGCCGTGGCCCTCAGCGACGGGGGGTGGGACGCCGACTCCATCGACGAGGAGTTCGATGCACGCCTCGAAGGGCTGGCCCAGCCGTATGGGATCGCGTTTCCCGACGCTGCACCCGTCGAAGAGGAGGTGGCCAGGTGAGCACGGTGGTGAAGAGCGCCGGCGACATCCATGCCCTCGTCGGCCAGGAGCTGGGAACAAGCTCCTGGGTCGAGATAGGACAATCGCGCATCGATGCCTTTGCCGATGTGACTGGAGATCATCAATGGATCCACACCGATCCGGAACGGGCCGCAGCCGGGCCATTCGGGACGACCATCGCCCACGGTTACCTGACGCTGTCGTTGCTCATCCCCCTGCTCGAGGAGATCTTGGTGGTGGAGAATCGAGAGTCATCGATCAACTATGGCCTCGACAAGGTGAGATTCCCTTCGCCCGTCCCCGTCGGCTCGCGTCTCCGGATGGTGGCCAATCTGACCGAAGCCACTGACATCGCTTCGGGAGTGCAGATGAAAGTCGACTGCGTGCTCACGGTGGAAGGCCAGGAAAGACCAGCATGCGTGGCAACAGCCGTGCTCCGACACATCTTCCGCGATGACTGAGCCGGTCGCCCCCTCCGAGCCCACCCGGGCCTCGACCGAGCGCGGGGAGGGTGACGGCCCACGGTTCAGCTATGCGGTCGCCGCCCTGGAGCGGAGTATCCGTCGCAGTCTTTCCGGGATCCTCCAGCAGTTCGACCTCACCGTCGCCCAGTACACCACCTTGAGCCTGATCCGACGTCGCACCGGGTACTCCAACGCCCAGCTGGCTCGGCGGTCATTCGTCTCACCGCAGGCAATGCATGAGGTGACGAGCGAACTGGAGGCAAGAGGGCTGCTGGAGCGGGCGCAGTCGTCGTCGCACCGCACGATCCGACCCACCTACCTGACCGAGGCGGGTCATGTGCTGCTCGATCAGTGTGACGCAGCGGTCGACGTGATGGAAGAGGCGATACTCGCCGAGTTGCCGGAGAAATGGCGATCCGAGGTCGCTCTTTTCTTGATGGCGGCCGCCAGGACCCTGGGACGCGTCGACACCGAGTGACCGCAATCGGTCAGTCCTCGATTTCGCGGCCCATTAGCGCTTCGAACCGAGCACGCGCCGGCTCAGTCAGTGCTTCGTAGGTCTCCAGGAAGAGCTGGCGAGACTGCCGGCGAGGAAAGTCCTTTGGCATGAACTCGAGCGGAAGGTCGGGGTCGTCGCGCACCAACAGCCGCCAATCGTCGACCAGCTCGCCGCGAGCGACCAGGGCTTCCTTCGGCGAGACGGCTCCAGCCAGAGCCCGGGCCCGGAGCGGTGCGAACCGCCGGTGGTACTCGCGGTAGTCGAGGGCCAACTCGTCGAGTCGCCAGGCGGCCTCGAGGCGAGCGCGGCCGCCGGGGAACAGCTCGATGTCGCGAGTGCGCAGGATGAGGGCGTCGCTGATCTCGAGATCGGCGAGCTGCTCGTGGGCAGCATCGAAACGGTCATGGGGTGTGACCCAGGTGGCGTCGAAGATGGGCCAGAAGGTCAACCAGCGCAGACGGGACCGGAGCAGCCGGCGCAGCGGGCCATCTTCGAGTGGGAGCGAGAAGGCGATGAGGGTCCAACTGCCATCCCATGGGAATTCCTCGTCGCGGGAGAAGATGCGGGAACGACCCCGCTCCAGTATGCGCACCGTGGCCTGGCTCGGCTCATAGCTGGTCCGGCGTCCTTCCTTGGTCCGAATCAGCACGCCTTTCTGGGTGAGTCGCTGCAGAGCGGCCCGGGCATTGGCCTTGGCAATGTCGAACTCCTCGAGGACGTGCACCAATCCCGACGATGGCAGCGGATCGCTCCCCAGAGCCCAGTAGTCACCGAAGAGCGTCACGAGGAGTCGCTGCGACCTGGCCCGGGCCAGAGGGCGCCGATGTGGTGCGGTGACGGCGAGGGAGGTGGCGCTCGGCTCCGAGCCTGTTCCTTTCATTGGTCCAACAAGATAGGACATCCTCAAACGGCACCTGGGTCCGACGTCGGCTTCTTCTATCCAGCGGCGTCCCCGATACCAAGGATTCGGAGGGCGTTCTCCTTGAGTATCGCCGACCTCACCTCGTCGTTCAGCTCGAGAGTGGCGAAATCCTCCATCCAACGGTCCGGGGTGATCAGCGGGAAGTCGGATCCGAACAGTGTCTGGCCGGCCAGGTTGGTGGCCATGGCCCTGACCAGCTGCGGCGGGAACCGTTTCGGTGACCATCCCGAGAGATCGATGGCGACCTGTGGCTTGTGCATGGCGACCGACAGCGCCTCGTCCTGCCACGGGAACGCGGGGTGGGCCATCACTATCGACATCTCCGGGAAGTCGACTGCGACGTCGTCGATCGCCATTGGATTGCCGTACTTGAGGCGTATCCCTCCCCCACCCGGAAGACCGGAGCCGATCCCACTGTGCCCCGTGTGAAAGAGGGCAACCGCGCCGGAGCCCTGGATCAGCTCGTAGAGCGGGTAGGCGAGTCGGTCGTTGGGGTGGAATTGCTGGATGTTGGGGTGAAACTTGAAGCCTCGGATCGAGCCCTCAGCGAGGAGTGCCTTCGCTTCGGTGACCGCCTCCCCACCCCGTCGCGGGTCGATGCTGGCGAACGGGATGAGCACGTCGGAGTGCTCACGAGCCTTCTCGACGACGAACTCGTTGGGGATACGGGTCTGGCCGGTGGTCAGCGCCGAGTCGAGCCCGAACACGACCGCCATCATCCTTCGCTCCCGGTAGTGCTCGGCGATCTCGTCGATGGTGGGGAGCTGTGAATCGCCTTTGAAGTAGCGCATCGCGGCCTGACGCAACTCGGGGCTGAGATGATCCGCGCCCGTGGGGCCAACTTCCACGTGGACGTGGAAGTCAACCGCGACGACATCGGCGAATGATCGGCTCTCGGGCTTCACGCTATCAAGTTACTTGATATATTCGGAGAGACCGGCCGCGTGGAGGATGGTGGCTTTGAAAGGCCTCATGCAGGACGTACCACTTTCGATCCCGATGATTCTCAGGCGCGCCGTATCTCTGGGACACGGGATGAGAATCGTCTCGGTCGAGCCTGCCGGCATCGACCGGAGATCGTGGTCCGACGTCGGTGAGCGGGCCGCGAGGATCGGGCGTGTCCTCGACTCGCTGGGTGTGCCCCAGGGGGCGGTGGTGGGGAGCTTCGCCTGGAACGGCCACCGGCACCTGGAGCTGTACTACGGGGTCCCTTCCTCGGGACGCGTGCTCCATGCCATCAACGTGCGTCTCCATGCCGACGTGATCGACTACGTGGTGGGTCACGCCGAGGACAGCGTGATCTTCGTCGACGCCTCGCTCACACCGACCCTGGCCCCGCTGCGTCACCGGCTGGACGTCAGGGCTTTCGTGGTGATGGAGGACGGCGCCGAGGTCGATCCGGCATTCGACCAGGATCCGAGATACGAGGAGGTGCTCGCCACGGCAGAACCGGAGGGACTGGTCGGCGTCGACGAAAACGACGCCGCCTCGATCTGCTTCACCAGCGGCACGACGGGTCGTCCCAAGGCGGTGGTCTACTCCCATCGCTCGGTGGTGCTCCACTCGATGGCGGAGCTGATGGTGGATGGGCACGCGGTCCGCCGCGGCGATGTCGTGCTGCCTTTGACCCCGATGTTCCACGTCAACTGCTGGGGTCTTCCCTATGCGGCCGGGCTCGCTCCCGCCTCCCTGGTCTTCGCCGGGGCCGATACCAGCCCCGCTTCTGTGGCGCGCCTCGTCGAGGCAGAGCGGCCCACCGTCCTCGCCGGCATTCCCACGTTCTGGGTGCAGATGGACCAGGCTTTCTCCTCCGACGAGCACGACCTCTCCTCGGTCGAGCGGATCCTGTGCGGCGGTGCCGAGGCTGCCCCCGCCCTGATCGAGAAGTACACCAATCGAGGCATCGACTTCTTTCACGGCTGGGGGATGACCGAGATGTCGCCGAGCGGGACCGGTACCTGGATCCCGGCCGAGGCCACCGACGTGGAGCGGGGCGGCAAACAAGGGGTGCCGGCGCCCACGGTGGAGCTTCGACTCGTCTCCGACGAAGGGACGGTTGTCCCGTGGGACGGGACCGCGGTCGGCGAGATCCAGGTACGGGGCCCCTGGGTGGCTGCCGCCTACCTGAACCCAGATGATGACGCCAACACCCACCGGTTCACCGATGGCTGGCTGCGGACAGGTGACGTGGGCCGGGTCGCCCCCGACGGCACCCTCGAGATCGTCGACCGAACCAAGGACCTGGTCAAGTCGGGCGGCGAGTGGATCAGCTCGGTAGAACTGGAGCGGCTCCTCGCGGCCCATCCCTCCGTCCGCGAATCGGCGATTGTCGCGGTGCCCGATGACCGTTGGGGAGAGCGTCCCGCCGCCATCGTGGTCGTTCACGAGGGAGCGACGGTGAGTGGGGAGGAGATCAAGCGATTCCTCTCCCAGCGAGTGGCGTCGTGGCAGGTACCGGACCGGGTGCATTTCGTCGACGAGCTTCCCAAGACCGGTGTCGGCAAGATCGACAAGCGACGGCTACGCGAGGAGCACGTCCCGAGGTTCGAAGCAGGGCCGTCGGCATGACGACCTTCTTCGCCGAGCCAGGTCCCTTGCTGGCGGCATTCCCGCAAAGGTCAACACAATGCGATTCGTTGACACGTGAACCCGAGTTGCATTACATTCTGGCTCCCCGAGCCGGCGGCCGGTTGCAGACGGTCTCACTCCGCAAGAGAGGTGGCACATGATCAGGCTCCCGATTCCCGATCCTCAAATGCCGGCTCACCGAGATGGATCGCACCGCATATCCGATCACCGACGAGGAGTGGGGCCGGCTCCAGGTGGTCTTCCCGGGCGGCGTGAGCGACTGGTCACGGCCGGGTGTCGGCCAGGTACTCCTGGAAGGCGCGTGACTGAGTTTCTGGGCAGAGATCGGGGCGGGATGCCACGGTGCTCGAGCTCGTAGACGTCAGTGTCAGATTCGGCGGTCTGCGCGCGCTCGACGGCCTGACCTTCACCGTCCAGCCCGGCGAGATCCTCGGGGTGATCGGGCCCAACGGCTCCGGCAAGTCGACTGCCTTCAACGTGATCACCGGAGCGGTGAAGGCCGACGGCGGCCGAGTCGTCTTCGACGGCGAGGACATCACCCGGCTTCCCGCGCACCGCATTGCCCGGAAGGGGATCGGCCGGACTTTCCAGGTGGTGCGACCCTTCCCCCATCTCACTGCTTTGGAGAACGTCCTGGCCGGGCGTCTGTTTGGAGGCGAGGGAGCTCCCAGGAGCGAGGCCAGCGTGACTGAGGCCATGACCGTCCTCGAGAAGGTGGGGCTCGCCGGCAAGGCCGGTGTGAAGGCCGAGTCGTTCACGATCCTGGAGCGGAAATGGTTGGAGGTGGGGAGAGCGCTCGCCAGCCGGCCGAAGCTCATGCTGCTCGACGAGTTCATGGCCGGCATCGCCAGCAGTGGGATCCCCGATGCCGTCGACATGGTCAAGTCGATCAACTCCTCCGGAGTCACCGTCGTCCTCGTCGAGCACATCATCAAGGCGATCACCGGCGCCTGCGATCGGGTGGTGGTCCTGGATGCCGGCAGGAAGCTGGTTGAGGGGTCGGTCGAAGAGGTAGTCCACGACCCGGCCGTGATCGAGGCCTATCTGGGGACCGGACATGCTGGTCGTTGACGGCCTCGAAGTTGGCTACGGCGATCTCCAAGTCGTCTGGGGCATCTCGTTCGAGGTTCCCGAGGACTCGATCGTCGCCATCCTGGGCCCCAACGGCGCCGGTAAGACCACGACCCTGCTCGCGCTCATGGGACTGCTCCCCGTCACTGGTGGAATGGTCACGTTCGGGGCAGATTCGCTCCTCGGATTGCCGACCCACAAGGTGGTCGAGCGGGGCGTCGTCATGGTCCCTGAGGAGCGAGCCACATTTGCCTCTCTCACGGTGGAGGAGAACCTCGAGCTGGGCGCCTTCACCCGCCGGGCCCGCTCGGCCGTCGATGAGACCAAGTCAGAGGTCTACGAGATCTTCCCCTTTCTCGCCGAGAGACCGACGCAGAAGGCAGCCACCCTGAGTGGAGGCGAGCGGCAGATGCTGGCCATCGGCAAAGCGCTGATGGCCAGGCCCCGCCTCCTGATCCTCGACGAGCCGTCGCTCGGCCTCGCTCCGATCGTGGTCGAGAACACCTTCGGGGTGATCTCCACGATCAGGGAGAAGGGGGTCGCGGTCCTGATGGTGGAGCAGCACGTAGAGAAGACCCTCGACCTGGCCGACCACGCCTACATCCTCGAGATGGGCAGGATCGTCGCCGACGGGCCTGGCATCCGCCTGGCCACCGATTCCAGGGTCCGCGAGGCGTATCTCGGCTTATGAGCCGGCTGATCCTGCAGAGTGCCGTCTCGGGAATTCTCGTTGGAGGCATGTACGGGCTGGTGGCGCTCGGCCTTGCCCTTGCCTTCGGGGTGCTCAAGGTACTGAACGTCGCCCACGGCGAACTGCTCATGCTGGGCGGCTACGCCGCCTTCTTCGCCTTCACTGTCTGGGGGGTGGACCCGATCGTGTCGATCCCGCTCGTCTTCCTGGGCTTGTGCCTTTTCGGGGTGATCCTCTACTTCACGCTGTTCAGACACGTCACCAAACTCGCCATCGGCCCCCGAATCAAGAACTCCCTGCTCCTCTCATTCGGGCTGGTACTCGTGCTTCAGGCACTGGCTGTCAGGTTCTTCACCGGCGACGAGCGCACCATCTCCACGGCCTACTCCTCCGAGGCGATCACCATCGGATGGCTGAGGGTGCCGGTGGTCCGTCTCGCCGGTTTGGTGGTTGCGGTCGTCGCCGCCTTTCTCCTCGAATGGGTTTTGACTCGTACACGTTTCGGGCTGGCGCTGCGCGCCACTTCCGAGGACTGGACCCGGGCCGCGCTGACCGGCGTGAATGTGGGATGGGTTTACCTGACCGCATTCGCCATCTCTGCCGGTCTGGCGGCCGTAGCCGGATCTCTCATCGGACTTGGATACAGCGTCAGCCCGAACATTGGCTTGGGGTGGACCCTGAAGGCCCTGATCGTGGTGGTGCTGGCCGGGCTGGGCAGCATGAGGGGGATCATCCTGGCCGGGGTGTTCCTCGGGCTCACCGAGAGTCTCGCCGCGGTCTGGCTGGGCGGGGAATACCGCGAGATCGCTGCACTCGTCCTCTTCCTTGTGGTCCTCAGCGTCCGTCCTCAGGGGTTTTTCGGGAGGGCCCATGCCTAAGAAATGGCTCTCATTCGTCTCGGGATCTGCGGTCCTGGCGCTTGCCTTGGGGATCGGGTTGGGATCGGACAACCAGCATCTCCTGACCATCGCCATCCAGACGATGCTGCTGGCCGCGCTTGCCTCGAGCTGGAACATCCTCGGCGGGTTCGCCGGCCAGATAAGCCTGGGTCATGCCGTGTTCTTCGGTCTTGGCGCACAGATCACCCGTGAGCTGTGGCTGGATGGCCTGCCATTGGCTGTCTCTGTCGCGGCTGCCCTGTTGGTGACGGCCGTGTTCGCGGCCGTGGTGGGCGTGCCCATGCTGCGCTTTCGCGACATCTATTTCACGATCGGGACCCTCGCCCTCGGAGTGGCCATCTTCCTCACGGTGGGCAACGTGAGACCGCGACTCAGCTCCCTCACAGTCGAAGCGCTGCGCGAATACGACTTCTCCGGCCCCTACTTCATGACCCTCGGCGTCCTCGTCGTCACGGTCGCGGTCGCGACCTGGCTGAAGAACAGCAAGGTGGGTCTGGGAATGATGGCGGTACGGGACGACGAAGCGGCCGCGGGGTCCACCGGGATCAACCCGCTCAGCCACAAGATGGTCGCCTTCGTCGTCAGTGCCGGCCTGGCGGCAATGGCAGGGGCTTCATACGCCTACTTCACGGCCAGCTACTACCCGAGCTTCCCGTTCAGCGTCGTTTGGACGTTCGAGGCCATCCTGGTGGCGTTTGTCGGAGGGATGGGGACCATCACCGGCCCATTGATCGGGTCCGTCTTCTTCGTGGTCGGACGAGACGCCCTTCCCTCCAGCATCGAGGAGTTTCAGGTGGTGGTGTTCGGCCTGCTCTTCATTCTCGTCGTCCTCCTGCTCCCCGGCGGTCTCCTGGAAGGGGCACAGCGGTTCATCAGACGGGTGTCGAAACAAGACACCCGATCCACCTCGAACGAGGAAACAACGAAAAGCAAAGGAAAGGAGCTGGTATGAGAAAGACAGCACTGAGCGTGCTCGCCGTGTTGTCGATGATCCTGGCGGCATGCGGCACCGAAGGCGCCGACACCACCACCACGACAACGGCGCCCGCGGAAGCGACGACCACCACCCCGGTGGCCGAAACTACGACCACCGCCGAAGAACCGGTGGATGCCCCAGAGTCGATCACGATCGGGGCGGTGGTGCCCCTGACGGGGGCCTTCGCCGGAGGCGGTGCCCAGATCGAGCGGGGCTACCGCTACGCGGTGGAAGCGATCAACGATGCGGGCGGGGTCTCCGTGGAGGAGTTCGGAGTCTCACTGCCGTTGGAGTTGGTGGTGCGTGACGACGCCTCGGACCCGAACCAAACCGCCAGCAACATGGAGGAGCTCGGCGGCGCCGGCGTCGTGGCCTACCTGGGGGGCTTCGCCACCCCGGTCGTCGCCGCAGGCACCGCGATCGCCGAGAGGAGCGAGATCCCCTACCTGGCCGTGGCCACTTCCACCCAAGCCCTGCACGAGCAGGGATTCCGCTACTTCTTCTCGCCATTCCCGAAGTCGCCCGATATGGCGGTTTCGACCTACGAGATGCTGAACGGTCTCATCCCGGAAGGAGAGCGTCCGCTCCGGGTCGGGATCTTCCAGGAGAGCACCGACTGGGGTGAGGAGCTGGGGCCGCTCTGGGCCGAGAACGCCACGGCGAATGGCTACGAAGTGGTCCTCCATGAGACCTATGCCCCCGGCGCGACGGACTTCACCGACATCATCCTCAAGGCACAGGCGGCCGACGTTCAGGCCCTGTTCAGCCTTCCCACCCCTCCGGACGGGTTCGCCATCTACCAGCAGATGGGAGAGCTCGGCTGGAAGCCGCCATTCAACCTGGTGGTTCGGGCGGCCGACGTGCCCACGTGGAACGATCTCGGTGAGGCGGGAGAAGGGGTCGTGCTATCGACTCCCTGGCATCCCGGCCTGGGATTCCCCGGGACCGAGGAGGTCAACGCCAGGCATCTCGAGGAGGAGGGCCGGCCCGCCGATCCCGTCGTCGGCAGCGCCTACGCACTGGTCGAGATCCTGGCGGACGCCATCGAGCGTGCCGGGACCCTGGACCATGAGGCGGTGCGGGATGCGATCGCGGCCACCGACGGTCTGTCGACCATCATCGGGCCGATCACATTCCGGGAGGACGGGACAGCTCCGGTCCCCAATCCGCTGATGCAGCGGGTTGGCGGTGCCATCGAGCTGATCTGGCCCGCAGAGTCTGCAACATCGGAACTGGTGTTCCCGGCCAACTGATCGAAAGCTGAAGCGGTAGTGACATGGCCCCGGTCCGGGGCAATGTCTCTACCCCGGCTTCGCCGGTCTCCCCCCAACGGTCACTCTGTTCGCTGGGGGGAGAAACGAACTTCATGTTTCCTCCCTCAGGAGCGGAGCGACGTTGGGGGAGGTGGCCCGGAGGGCCGGAGGGGGTTCCTGGCCGCGGAGAACATCAGAACCCCCCACCCCCCTTCGGGGTACTCCCCCCAACGCTCACTTCGTTCGCTGGGGGGAGAAACGGCGCTACGTGGGCATAGAACCGGACTTCGACCTCCGTCTTCGAGCGGGGGGACATCCCCTACGTGTCGATCCTCGAATGACAGCTAACGTCGCGAACCGGACATGGTGACTCAGCGGATCAAACAGATCACGGCAGCCAATGACACGTTGCTGTCCTTCCTCCCCATCTGGGAGGCGCATCGTCATCAGCCCGGGATCGCCGACTTTGCGTTCGGCAACCCTCAGGAGATGGTGGTCGACGGTTTCGCCTCCGCCCTCGCCGCCGCCACGGTTCCGCTGGACAAGAACCACTACGCCTACAAGTTCTCCGAGGAGGAGTCACGCCGCGCCGTGGCGACGCATCTCACGGAATGGCGAGGCCAGGAGTTCTCACCGGAGGACGTAGCCATGACCCCGGGCGCCTTCGGCGCCATCGCAGTCGCGTTGGGCACCCTGGTTGACGTCGGAGACGAAGTGGTCTATTCCGATCCGTCTTGGTTCTTCTACCGGTCGATGGTCCTCGCAGCGGGAGCCACTCCCATCAGTGTCCCGGTCCGCGCCGACGACCACGACCTCGACGTGGAACGCATCGCCGGGGCGATCAGCGAGAAGACCCGGATGGTGATCGTCAACACCCCCAACAACCCGACCGGTCGCATCTATCCGCCGGCGACACTGGAGGATCTGGCCCGCATCCTGACCGAGGCATCGGACCGGTACGGTGCCCCGATCTATCTGCTGTCGGACGAGCCCTACTCCAAGCTGGTGTTCAGTGACGCCGAGTTCACCAGCCCCTCCCGCCACTATGCGCACACCCTCATCTCCTACAGCTACGGCAAGATCCTGCTCGCCCCCGGTCAACGCATCGGCTGGCTGGCCTGGACACCGCAGATGCCGGAACGAGAAGCCCTGCGCTCCGGGGTTTTCATGGCCCAGGTCTCCGGAGGGTGGCTATTCCCCAGCGCCATCATGCAGTGCTCGGTGGCCGAGCTGGACCGGCTCTCCATCGACCTGGTCGAGCTGGAGGGAAAACGCGATCTCCTGGTCACCGAGCTGCGTCGGGCCGGATACGACCTCAGGTCGCCGGAGGGGACCTTCTACCTCTGGGCCCGCTCGCCCCAGCCCGACGATCTGGGCTTCGCAAGGGATCTGGCCGAACAGGGTGTCCTGGTGCTGCCCGGCGCCACCTGCGCCTCGCCGGGGTACTTCCGCATCTCGCTCACCGCCACCCCCGAGATGGTCGAGCGAGGTCTCCCTGTCTTCCACCGGGCTGTTTCGGGCTGACCACCTCGCCCGTCCCCGAGCGGATGACTGGTTCAATCGTGGAGTGACGGAGACATCGATGGACAGGAACGAGAAGGCGGGCTCGGTCGCGCCACGTCCCCAGTTGCTCACCTATCCCGATTCTCTCGGCGGCGACCTGAAGGCGCTGTCGGGTTTGTTGCGGGGGCCTTTGGCCGGGCTGTTTCGGGGGGTGCACATCCTGCCGCCATTCCCCTCCTCGGGTGATCGAGGCTTCTCCCCCATCACCTACGACCAGATCGACCCGCGGTTCGGCACCTGGGAGGACCTGAGTGGAATCGCCGAGGAATACGACGTGCTGCTGGACCTGATGGTCAACCACATCTCGAGACAGAGCCCCCAGTTCCAGGACTTCCTCCGACACGGGAGGGCTTCCCGGTATGCCGACCTGTTCATCACCCTGGACAAGGTCTGGCCCCAGGGTGACCCACCACCCGAGGACGTGGCCCGCATCTTCCTGCGCAAGCCCGACTCGCCCTTCTCCACCGTGACCATCGAGGAGACCGGCGGGCAAGAGCAAGTCTGGACCTCGTTCGGGCCGAGCGGATGGGCTGAGCAGATCGACCTGGATGTCACCTCACAGGCCGGCCGGAGCCTGATCACCGACTGGCTCAGGGACTTCGCCATACGAGGGGCGCGCATCGTCCGGCTCGACGCCATCGGATACGTGATCAAGAAGCCGGGGACCAGCTGTTTCATGGTGGAGCCCGAGATCTACGAGTTCCTCGAGTGGATCACCTCGGTCGCCGATTCAGTGGGGTTGATCCTGCTCCCCGAGATGCACGACCGGTATCCCACCCACCAGACACTCTCGGCCCGTGGCTACTGGACCTACGACTTCGTCCTGCCCGGCCTGGTCCTCCACGCATTCCACACGGGCAATGCCGAGCGCCTCGCCGAGCACCTGACCCGGTCACCGGAGCGTCAGTTCACCACCCTCGACTGTCATGACGGGATCCCGGTGCGCCCGGACCTGGACGGCATCCTGGAACCGTCCGAGATGCTCGATCTGGCCGACCGAGTACTCGACCATGGGGGCAACATCAACCGGATCCTGTCCCCCGCCCACAGCAGCGAGGTGGACGTGCATCAGCTCAACTGCACCTATTACTCGGCGCTCGGCGTGGATGACGATTTGTATCTGGCGGCACGGGCGATCCAGCTATTCGCCAGGGGTGTCCCCCAGATCTACTACGTCGGTCTCCTCGCCGGCGAGAACGACAACGCGGCCGTCGACCAGACCGGCGAGGGTCGGGCGATCAATCGTCACGACTACTCGATTGAGGAAGTCGACGACGCGGCGCAAAGGCCGGTGGTGAGGAGCCTGATCGACCTCATTCGCTTGCGGAATGCCCATCCCGCGTTCGATGGCAAGCTCCGGGTCGAGACCGAAGCCGGGAGCCGGTTGCGTCTCGGCTGGGAATCGGGTCCGTCCTCCTGCTTGCTCGAGGTTGGCTTGACATCGGGACAGAGAGTGGTGGAGACGAGAGGGCCTGGACCGGACCGGGCGTGAGAACCGGACCTGCCCCGACCCTCGAAGCCGATCCCGCCCCCCGGCCACCCGCCCCGTCACGGGAAGATCCTCGCCCATCGCAAGGAACGACCACCGATCGAGCCCTAGCTCATACCTTGCACTTCTAGATACCATGTGCTTCTATGCATATGGCTGACAGGCATGGAGGTCTGGTGTGCACATCGACAAGGACCTGGTTGCGGCGGCGGCGACACCGCTAGTGCTCGCCATCCTCGCCGAGGGCGAGAACTACGGCTATGCGATCCTGAAGCGGGTGCGTGAGCTTTCCGGGGGCGAGTTGGAGTGGACCGACGGGATGCTCTATCCGCTGCTTCATCGTCTGCACCGACTTGGGTACGTGACAACCGAGTGGCGAACACCGCCGGAAGGGCGTCGCCGCAGGTACTACGCCATCACGGACGACGGGCGAGCGGCGCTGGCGGAGCAGCAACGGCAGTGGGTTGCAGTCACCCGGGCGTTGGGTGATGTATGGCGCGGCCCCGGTGGGCTGCTGATGACACGCGGTGAGGGGTGACCATGAGTGACGTCGAGTCGCAGATCGCCGAGTGGCGGGCCTATGTCGACAAGGCGCCCGCCGTCGACGACCGCGATGTCGATGAACTAGAGGGTCATCTTCGCGACCAGATCGCCGAGCTGGAGGTGGCCGGTCTCACCGCCGATGAGGCGTTCCTCGTTGCGGTGAAGCGGATGGGTGACCTCGACACCCTGTCATGGGAGTTCGCCCGCGAGCACAGTGGCCGACTGTGGAAGCAGCTCGTCCTGAGAAGTGAGGACCCGCCGGCGCGCCCCTGGAGCCGGGGTTTCGACGCGCTCGTCTTCGCCGTGGCTGCGGCCGTCGCCATCCAGGTGGCCCGTCTCGCCGCACAGTTTCCCCAAGAGGAACCAGGGTGGCTGCTGCGCAACGCCGGTTTGTTCGTCTTGCCCTTCGTCGCCGGGTACTTTGCCCGGCGACGGCACCTCGACACCCGAGGATGGGTGCTGACGGCGGTGCCGTTCGGGCTCGCGGCGCTGGTGGTCAACCTCTACCCGTTCGATGAGGGCTCTTCCACCGAGCTACTCGTCGCGCTCCATCTGCCAGTTTTGTTGTGGTTCGCGGTCGCCTACCCGTACATGGACGGCGTGCTCCGATCGCACGAACGGCGGATGGACTTCATCCGCTTCACCGGTGAGTGGGTCATCTACTACGCGCTCATCGCACTCGGTGGCGGGGTGCTGCTCACGCTCACCGGGCTGATCCTCGAGCCCATCGGAGCAAACCTCCCCGAGCGGGTCATCGAGTGGGTGCTCCCCTCCGGCGCGGCGGGTGCCGTGATCGTGGCGGCGTGGCTGGTGGAGTCCAAGCAGCGTGTCGTGGAGAACATGGCGCCGGTGCTGACCATGCTGTTCACCCCGCTGTTCGCGGTGATGCTGACCGTCGCTGCGGTGACCTACCTGGTTTCCGGAGTGGCCGGGGAATTCGACCGCGAGCGGCTCGGTGTCTTCGATGCCCTCCTTCTGGTGGTGCTGGGGCTCGTCCTCTACGCCATGTCGGCGCGGGAGCCGTCGCAGCCGCCGGGTCTGATGGACCGGGTCCAACTGCTCGCCATCGCCGGCGCCCTGGTGCTCGACATGGTGGTGCTGGGGGCGATGGTGGCCCGGGTAGGTGATCTCGGGTTCACCCCCAACCGCGCCGCAGCGCTCGGCCTCAACCTCGTCCTGCTGGTCAACCTGGCCGGGACCGCCTGGCTCTCGCTCCGATTCCTCGGGGGACGGACCGCGTTCCACCGTCTCGAGCGATGGCAGACCTCCTACGTCCCCGTCTTCGCCGTCTGGGCGGCAACCGTCGTGGTCGTTCTCCCCCCACTCTTCGGCTTCTCCTGAAAGAGAGCCAGGTCGAGCACATGAGGCCAACGGTCTCCGTGGATTGCTCACGAGTAGGGTCCCGCGGGAGGTGCGAGATCGGGTGGATCGACGCATCCGCGCAAGTCGATGAGACGGCTCCGCCAGCCGGTGGGGCCGATCCGCAGACGGAAAGGGGCCAGACCGGTGACTGATCGAATCCTCATAAGCGGCGGGATCGTCCTGACCCAGGATCCCGAGCTCGGCGAGATGCCCAAGGCGGAAGTTCTGATCGAGGACGACAGGATCGCCGCCATCGGCCAGGACCTGCCTGCCGATGATGCTCGGGTCATCGATGCGACCGGTGACATCGTCATCCCCGGTTTCATCGACACCCATCGGCACACCTGGGAGACGTGCATAAGGACTTGTGCCCCCGACTTCGCACTGATCACCTACTTCAGCGCGATCCTCGACAAGTTCGCCCCGCACTACCGGCCCGAGGATGTCCACTCGGCGACACACTGGGGAGCGCTCGAGTGCATCAACGCCGGCATCACCACCCTGGTCGACTGGGCCCACATCATGAACACGCCGGAGCATGCCGACGCCTCGGTCGCCGCTCTTCAGGAGTCGGGCATCAGGTCGGTCTTCGCCTACGGCTTCCCCAACACCTCGCTGGTGGACTGGTGGTTCGGCCCCGACTACACCGGCAGTGTCCTGACGTCAGACGGTGACGACGCACGTCGCGTGCGGTCGCAGTACTTCAGCTCGGACGAGGGCCGGATCACCATGGGCCTGGCCACGCGAGGGCCAGGGTTCTGTAAACCCGATGTGGTGCGTCACGATTGGGAGCTGGCCAAGGAGCTCGGCATCAACATCACGGTTCACGTGGCCATGGACCGGTTCGGCTACACCAAAGGCCAGATCACCGCACTGGGCGACATGGATCTGCTCTACCCGGGCACGACGTATGTCCACGCCTCGCACTTCTCCGACGAGGAGTGGCAGCTCGTCGCCGATTCGGGGGGGAACGTCAGCTTCGCCCCCCAGATCGAGATCCAGATGGGTCACGGGTGGGCGCCGGCGGTCACCGCGGTCGAATACAACGTCCCGATCGGGCTCTCCTCGGACGTGGCCACGACCGCATCGGCCGACCAGTTCACCCAGATGCACGCCGTCTTCGGTTCCGAGCGGGGGCGCAAGCACCAGGAGTCCTGGGAGAACGACCTCGATGGCCTGGAGGCCTCGCCCGGTCTGATCACCTCACGTGACGCCCTGTCGTGGGCCACGATCGGTGGAGCCGAGGTGGCAGGGATCGCCGACCGCACCGGGTCGCTGACACCGGGGAAGAAGGCCGACGTGGTGATCATCGACGGGTCGGCGGTGAACGTGGCGCCGATCATCGACCCGGTGGGCGCGGTCGTCTGTGCTGCGGACATCTCCAATGTGAAGACCGTCCTCGTCGACGGTGAGATCCTCAAGGAGGACTTCAGGCTCAAGGCTTCGCTCGATGCGCCCCGCCGGGCGGTGGAGGCGTCGCGTGACTATCTGCTCGAGATGTTCGGCGATCCGGAGCCGGGCTGGATGGCAGTCGGCCGCTGAGGGCTCTGGCCCATCGAATACTGTCGGTCGTATGCCGCAGTTCGATGACGCTTCGGTCGACGTCGAGATCGCCTCGGCTCTTGCCCGCGGAAGCGAAGACGACTGGGACTCACTTTGGGACGCCGTCGACGACTTGGCCAACGAGACCAAGTTCGCCACCTGGACCGGAGCCGACATCGTCGGGACCACCATCGTCGACGGCGAAGAGCGCCCGGTCCACCACATGCCGTATCCGGTGTACGCCGAGTCCGTCGAGCGTGTGCGGGAGCGTCTCGGCGCACTCGGCCTCATGGTCCCATTCGATTGGATGGATTGGGATGGCTTGACCCACTATCGAGAGAACCCGATGGCGCTGACGACCGGACCCGTGAGTGACGCCGTCCGTCTGCTCACCGCGATCCAGCGAGCGGAGAGGTTCGGCGATGGCAACATCGAAGGCGCTCTCAACAGCGGTCTGATGCAGGCCGCTCTGGCCCGTCTGCGCACCTGGTACGAGAACCGCCCGAGCCTGCCCGTCTAGGGCTCGGAGGGCCGGTCGCTCGAATCGGCGTCGGCCTGCCAATTGCCAACGAACCGAGTCAGGGGCCCCGAGATTGAGCGCCCAGCCCACACCGAAGACCTTGCCTGTCATGATCGATCCCTCCGGGTTCCAGCACGTGCTTCGGACCCGTCCCAGGGTCGGCATCCGGAAGTCGTAGAGGACGAAGTCGGCGAACTTCCCGTGCCAGGTCCTCTCGTTCAGGGGCTTGCAGAGCTCCTGAACAACGGCGATGACTCCCATGACAGCGAGAACGAGTCGCCAGATGTTTCGGACCGCGGACGTCGCCCGTTCGTCGCTCTTGTTGCGGTGGTCGCTCATGGTCAAGAGGCTACCCCCGAGCCTCCACAGTGGCCCCACGACCTCGGGGATCCTCTAAGTAGCGTGACTCGCTGGTTCTCGCTCTATGAGATCTCTAGGAGCGGCAGCCCCAGTTCGTCGAGACGAGGTTCCACCCCGAGCCCTGGAGCGTTCGATGCTCTCATCTCTCCCCCCTCGCGTCGCGGTGCCCCATCGGCCAATCGCCTGGTGACATATCCATTGAGATCAGTCGAGGCGAACAGGTTGGACTCCGGCGTGGATTGGGCGAGGTGTGCCACGGCGGCAGTCGCGATGTCGCCACCGCAGGTGTCTTCGATGATGAGACCGAGACCCATCTCGACGCTGAGGTCGCGTGCCCGTGCTGCACGGGTCAACCCGCCGAGCTTGCTGACCTTGATGTTGACCATGTCCATGGCGGAGTCGGTGTGCCCGCGAAGGAGGGCGTCGACCCCGTCGATCGACTCGTCGAGGATGAAGGGCAATCGAGTCCGCCGACGGATCGAGAGACATTCATCCCAGCCCCGACATGGCTGTTCCAGGTAGACGTCGAGCTCGTGGATGGCACCGGCCACCCGCGCCGCCTGATGCTTCAGCCAGCCGCCGTTGGCATCAGCGATGAGGGTCTCACCGGGACTGAGCACCTCGGCGACGGAGAAGATCCGCTGGATGTCGACGTTGGGGTCACCTCCCACCTTCAGCTGGAATCGGGAGTAGCCCTGGGATCGATACTCGGTGACACGGGACGCCATACGCTCCGCCGTGTCCTTGGAGATCGCCCTATACAGAGGGACCGAAGTGGCATCCCCCCCTCCGAGCAGGGTGGAAACAGGTAACCCCGAGGTCTTGCCCAAGATGTCCCAGCAAGCCATATCCAGCGCCGACTTGACGTAGGGGTGGCCTCTCAGAATGGAGTCCATCTTCAGATTCAATGTGGTGACACTGGTTGCGACTTCACCGATGAGATATGGGGCGATGTGGGCAATGCCAGCGCGGACCCCTTCGGCGTAAGCGGGGAGATAGGTCGGTCCCAGGGGACAGGATTCACCCCAACCGATGACATCTCCGTCGGTTTCGATGCGAACCAAGGTGCTATCGAAAGCGTCGAGCACACCACCTGACCAGGTAAAGCTGCCTTCCCCAAGGGGGAGGTCCACCTGCCAGACCGAGATACGCGTGATCTTCATATGGGCTCCGAACGGCTCGATCACAGTACCAGTTGGTACTGTGAGGGATGCTCGAACCGACCGCAACGGCACGACTGCCATGAAGGTGAGTCTGGTCACCGGGGCCGGCTCCGGGATCGGCGCCGCCACGGCCCGGGCGTTGGGCGGCCGAGGTGACCAGGTCGTGTGCGTTGACATCGACTCAGACCGGGTGGCCTCGGTCGCAGCCGAGATCAGCGGTGCGATGTCGATGGGTCTCGACGTAACCTCTAAAGAGCAGACCGACTCGGCGATCCGACAGACGATGGAGAATTTCGGGCGCCTCGACGCCGTGGTCGCCTGTGCCGGGATCGAAGTAGGGGCCCCAGCCCTGGATCTGGGCGTCGACACTCTGCGACAGGTTCTCGAGGTGAACCTGGTAGCCGGCTTTCTCACCGCCCAGGCGGCAGCTCAGGCCATGCGCGATGGAGGGCGGGGAGGTTCGATCGTCCTCATCGGCTCGATCAATTCGCACATGGCCTTTCCCGGATCGACTGCGTACAGCACGTCGAAGGGTGGAGTGCTGATGCTGGGACGGGGGCTCGCCGTGGACCTTGCCCCGTTCGGGATCAGGGTCAATGTGATCGGGCCCGGAGTGACCAACACCCCGATGAGTGGGGCCAGTCTCGCCGATCCCGAGCGCAGGGCCGCGTTGATGAGCCGTGTCCCTCTCGGCCGCCCGGCCGAGCCCGAGGAGATCGCCGAAGTGGCTGTGTTCCTGACATCAGACTCCGCCAGCTACGTGACCGGAGCGTTCGTCCCGGTTGACGGTGGGTGGTTGGCGAGGTGATCCGAAGCTCATCCAGCACCCATGGCCACATCGACGATGTGGCGTTTCCCCCCGGTGCCGTCCCGCCCGATTTCGGCAAGGACTTCGGGAACATCGTCTAGTGCCACCGTCTTGCCGACCATCGGCGCTACGTCGAGCCGCCCCGACAGGTAGAGGGCGTTGCCCACGATGAAGTCGTGTCGGGTAAAGCCAAAGGTGGTGGTCAGCCTCACCTCGCGGCGGACGAAGTCACCCAGATAGTCGTCGAATGCGATAGCGGTCGGGCCGTCGCAGATTCCCATCAGCAAGGCCACTCCCCCCGGCCTGATGGCACGGGCCGTCAGGTCGACACTCGAAACCTGCCCGGCCGTCTCGAAGGCGAAGTCGACTCCGTGATCTGCCTCGGCGAGCGAGCGCACGGTCTCCGCCACCTCTCCCGCCGTCAGCGAAGAGACATTTACCGTGGCGTCTACCCAAGGCGCCACAGCCTCGAGCTGCGAGTCGCTGACGTCGACGGCCACCACCGTGGTGGCGCCGAAGGCACGGGCGACCTGAGACACCGTGAATCCGATGCTCCCCGCCCCACTGACCAGGACCCGGCTCCCGGCAGTGACGCCCGCCCTGGTCACGGCGTGCACTGCCGCAGGCACGGCTGAACCGAGCATCACGGACTGCTCGATGTTGATGCCAGCCGGCAAAGGGAAGATGTTCGACTCCGGCACGATCACGTATTCGGCGAAACCCCCGTCGAGGTCGATCCCGAGATGCCTCATCCAGGGGCAGATGCTGTCCTCGCCCCGAACGCACCATTCGCAAGCGCCACAGCCGACCACGGCATCCGCCACTACCAGCATCCCCGGATCCGGGCTGGCCGGGGAATCGGCCCGGACGACCTCACCGACTATCTCATGGCCGAGGATTCGCGGGAGACCGCCGGTGTCGAGCATCCCCTTCGCCATCTGGGTGTGAAACAGCCCCAACGCGGAGGCGACCACCCTGAGCTGGGCCCAGCCGGGTGGGGGCTCCGGGGCGGGTATCTCCTCGATCTCGAGGCGCCCGGGCCCGGTCATCAGCAAAGCACGCATCATGATCTCCTTCGCCGATACGAGTCTCGCGGCATCCGAGCTCGCTACTCGATGATGTCGACGGTGTCGAGCTCCCAGATCAGCTCGGAGTAGAGGTCACCACCGGGGACCCAGTGCCTCCGCGAATACCTGACATTGGGGTTGTAGGCCTGGACTATGAACTCGTCGAGGTCGCAGTAGTTGGCAGAGAACTCGACATCTGGGGAGTTGTCCCGCAGGTAGTCGCCGATCGGGCAGTTGAGTCTGAGGACGTATTTCACCACGTTGCCGTGCTCGTCGTAATAGCGCTCGGTGTCGTACTTGGGGGACCAGCGGAAGTAGCTCCAGAATTCCTCGAAGAAGTTGCCCAAGCTGAGCGGCTTTCCCTTCGCCCGGACTCTCTCCGCCATCAGCTTGCCCATCTCCTCGCCCTGACGATGCCGGGCCCTGGCCACCGCGGCCCGGCCCTCTTCGCTACCGAGTTCGGTCTCGAAGGCGTCGGCGAGTACCGAGAAGATCTTGGTCTTGGCATGGAACTCCGGTGCGTTCTGGTCCCACCCCTGTTGGATCGGATCGGACGCGGCCATCTCGCGGTACTTCTTCAGATAGCGCTCTTGACCTTTGAGGTCGGTCTTGACCTTTGTTCGGGCATATCGATCGCCTGGGACGTCCTCGACCGCGTCGGCCAGCTCCTTGAGCTCGGGGTGGGCGATTTCGGCCCTGTGATATTCCGTCATGTCGGCCTCACCTCCGCGATTCCGTCCTGGCCCTTCTTCGAGTACCACTCAGTATCTACCACGCTAGCGTGCCGGACCCGGAAACGAAACCGCGTCGGAGGCGCTCAAACCACCGGTGGCACCACCTGCACCTGGCTGGGCCCGCGGCGCGAGATCGCTACGACGGCGACACCCCCGATGACAAGAACCAAGCCGGCGAACTGGGAGAGCGAGAACCTCTCTGCAAAGACGAGGAAAGCCCAGAGGACGGTCAGCGCAGGCTCGAGGACCAACATCATCGACGACTCCCATGCCTCGATCTTGGGCAACACATAAGTGATGATCAGCCAACCGATCACCTGGGCACTCACCGCCAATGCGAGCAGCCACCCGTGCGACGGCCAAGACGGCGTCAGGGAGAAGGCGGGGTCGATCGGAGCCAGGAGTAAGGCTCCGGCGGCCGCGCCGCCGGTGGCGTCGAGCAGGATCCCCACCGGCGAGGCCCCGCCCGTCCCTGCGTGTCGGATGATCAGCACGAATACCACGTAGAGGATCGCCATCGCCAACCCGACCAGGGCTCCGAGGACCGGGTCCTGACCTGCAACATCCTCGCCGACGACGCCGGAGATGAGCAGCACCCCGACCAGTACGACGGGTGCCGCGGTGAGACCGAGCCCGCTTGGTCGTTGGCCGAGGAGAAGCCAGCCGGCACCCATCATGAACACCACGTGGGTGCTTCCCACCACGGTGGCCAGCCCGGCCCCCATCAACTCGATGGCGTAGTGCCACGCCGAGTTGTTGGCGGCGAGGACGACGCCGGCGACAAAGGCGAAGGACCGATGCCGCCCGCTCCTGGCCGGGCCATTGGCGGCGAGTCGGCGCACCAGGAGCAACAGCGGCAGGGCGTACAGGGCACGGAAGAAGGCCACGGTCACCGGCGACGCAGCGGACAAACGGACGAATATCGCCCCGAAGGAGACCGTGACGACAGCGACCAGCAGTAGCCAATGGTGTCGGGCGATCGACGTCCGGCCCGGCACCGCCGGGTCAGCCAAATCGGTGTCGATTCACTGCCAGGAGGAACCGGTTTCGAAGAGCTCGAGAATCAGACCGCCGACGGCACGAGTGTCGAAGTAGGCGAATCGGCCTCCGTCGTTCAACTTGCCCTCGGAGATGACCTCGTATCCCAGCGCGGTCAGCTCCTCGATGTCCCGCTCCAGGTCGTCGGTATGGGCGCAGATGTGTACCACTCCCTCTCCGTGCTCCTCGAGGAAGTCGCCCTGGACCGTGCGCCCGGAATCCGGCTGGAGAAGTTCGAACTCGATGTTCCCCATTTGGGCGAGGCGCCCCTTGACCTTGGCATCGGTGCTCGGTTCCCCGTAGATCATTCGTTCGACGGTGTGTGCCGACGGACCTTCCTCGAATGGCCCGATCCCGAGGCGCTCATAGAAGGCGACCGCCTGGTCGAGGTCCCGTACCACGACTCCAACCTGATAGGCCCGATCCCAGATGCCAGACCTGGCGCTCTTCTCGTCGCTCATCACACTCCTATCGATGTGCCGGCTAGTACTTCGGGGTACTCTACCGATGAGGTTTCGAGGAAACAGCTGCGAGGCATCTGAATGGAACACGATTCGACACGATTGGCCGATCGTCATGCCATCGCCGAGCTGTTCCATGCCTATGCCCGGCATTTCGACCGGAACGAGCCGGAGGCGATCGTCGCGTTGTTCACCGAAGATGCGACCGTCGATTACGGGCCTGGAGTGGCAACCGCCCACGGCATAGAGGAGGTCCTCGCCGGGATCCGCCATGGTCTCTCGACGATATTCGCCGCCACCAGTCACCATGTGAGCAACATCTCAATCGAGTTCGTCGACTCGAACAACGCCACGGCCGTCGCCTATGTGTACGCATGGCACCGATATCGGGACGGGGCCCCCGACGGCCACCTGTGGGGCCAATACCATGTCCGTATCCGCCTGCATGCCGACGAATGGAAATTCGCCGAATTGGTGCTCAAGGCGGCGGGGTCCTCCAACTTCCACCGGGCTGAGATGCACCCGATCGGGAGACGTGGTTGAGACCGCCAGACACCAGTGATCGAGTGCGGCCCGGGATTATCGTGCGGCATACCCGATGACCCCAAGACGTGATGGCACCGCCACCGAGAGCAAGCTGCCCGAGTTCGACAACTCCAACGCGGACGAGGATCCCGTCCGTGACAACATCCTTCGTGTCACGCTGAAACTGTTGGAGAAGCTCGGCTATTCGGCCGTTACCACCGATCTGATCGCCGCGGAAGCCCAGGTGAGCAAGACCACGATCTACCGCCACTGGCGCACCAAACAGGAAGTCGTGGTGGACGCGATGCGTCGCCGACTCCCCAACCTCGACGTCCCCGAGCTGGGGTCTGCAGAAGAAGAGGTCCGCTGGATCCTCGAGCACCGGCTAGAGGATTATCGCAACCCGGGGACGGCACGCCTGGTGGGGGGTTTGGTCGGGGCGGCGGTCTCCGACCATCGCCTGAAGCCGATCTTCGACGAGTGGGTGGAGAACTTGAGCCGGGCCATCCGCCGGGTCATCCAGCGCGGCATCGCACGGGGGGACGTCAGACCGGACATCGATATCTTCGCCTTGGAGACGCTGATCGCCGGCGTCGTCTCCCGCACCGTGATCCTGCAGAAGAGCTTCACTCAACCCACTATCGACGAGATCGTCGGGCTGATCGCCATCGCTTTCGCCCCGCGTTCCTAATGCATGGTGCGTCACGGATGCGTGAAACGGTGCATTGAGAATGCGATCGCTCCAGCCGGTGGGCCCTCAGTACTGTGTAGTACACTGAGCGTCAGGCAACCCCGATGGTCAGTCGATCCCACCACGCCCGATGAGCACGATCCTTCTATCCGGTGTCGGCAATCTCGGCGGATGGGCACTCGAGTTGCTCGCCCGGACTGCCGGTATCGACCGCATCGTCACGTTGAAGAGGAGGCCCTGGGAGGGTCCGTCACTTTCTTCGCTGGCCATGATCGGCTCCACATTCCAGGGTCATACCAAGGAATTCCAACATCACCAGGTCGATCTCGCCGACGAAGAGGCGATGGTGCGGATCCTGAGCGAGGTGCGACCTGATGCCATTCTGCATTCGGCCACGGTGCAGTCACCTCGCCACATGATGCAGGCCGACATCGACCCCGGCCTCCGCCACACATTGGCGACGGCGACCTTTGGGATGTGGCTCCCCTGGCACCTGCTCCCGGCAACCCAGCTGACCGCCGCGGTGGAGAAGGCAGAAATCTCGACTCATGTGGTCAACGCTGCCTTCCCCGACGTGGTGAATGTGGCCCTCTGGCGGAGGTTCGGCCACGGCCCGAGCGCGGGGGCGGGAAACCTGGAGGTCTGCGCCGCCCAGGTGCTTCGCCACGTGATGGAGGTCACCGGAGCCTCGGCCGAGGAGGTCGAGGTCTCACTGGTCGGATCACACGCCCTCCTCACCCACGGACCAGCCAAAGTGCCCTACCATTTCAGGCTCCGCGTCGACGACAGGGACGTCACCGCCGAATTCGACCTGGAGAAGATCCTGTCCTCCTGGCCCGAGGCTATAGATTGGAAAAAGGTCGACGTCTTCTCGCTTTTCGCCGCCTCGGCGGTCAAGAACGTGATGGCCCTGATCGGAGAGGACAACGTGCGGACCCATGTCACCGCCCCGATAGGCCTCCCCGGGGGATACCCGGCGCTGATA
>Ga0214471_10000740_pt1 | contig 26850 bp, 28 predicted proteins | sample RVTome_5_FD_207665 | JGI IMG/M metagenome (GOLD analysis project Ga0214471, IMG submission 207665) | Soil microbial communities from uranium-contaminated site in the Upper Colorado River Basin, Wyoming, United States - RVT142D155 | ecosystem: Environmental > Terrestrial > Soil > Contaminated >... | reverse complement strand
CGTGACGCCCAGCATTTCGCGCATACCCGGGCCGCCCTTGGGGCCCTCGTAGCGAATGACGACGACGTCGCCTTCTTTGATCTTGCGGTTTGCCACCGCGGCGAAGGCGTCTTCTTCCCGGTTGAACACGCGCGCCGGTCCGCTGTGCAGCATGCGCTCGTGACCAGCCACCTTGAGTACGCACCCCTCGGGCGCCAGGTTGCCCTTCAGGATGACGAGGCCGCCCGTAGCCTTGAACGGCTTGTCCGCCGTCGAAACGACGACCTGGCCGGCCTTCTCATCGGCAGTCCTGACCTCTTCCCCAATTGTGCGGCCTGTAACGGTCATCGGCTCCGGGTGCAGGATGCCTGCGTCCAGGAGTCGATTTGCCACCAGACGCACGCCACCAGCCTCGTAGAGGTCGTTAGCCACGTACTGCCCTCCCGGCTTCAGGTCGGCGATGATCGGCGTCGTGCGGCTGATGCGGTCGAAGTCGTCGATGCTCAGCTCAACCTCCGCTTCGCGCGCAATCGCCAGCAGGTGCAGCACCGCGTTCGTCGAACCCCCCGTCGCGAGTACCGACGCGATGGCGTTCTCCAGCGCCGGCCGGGTTATCACGTCGCGAGGCCGCAGGTTGCTACGCAGGAGGTCGACGGCCATACGCCCGACCTCGTACGCCACCTCGTCCTTCTTCGGGTCCATCGCCGGCACCGAGGCGCTGTCGACCAGCGAAATGCCCATCATCTCCGCTGCCATCGCCATCGTGTTTGCGGTGTACTGACCGCCGCAAGCGCCCGGCCCCGGGCATGCGACCGCCTCGAGCGCCCGTAGCCGGTCCGCCGTCATCTTGCCCGCCGCGTGCGCACCCACTGCCTCGAAGACATCCAGCACGGTCACGTCGTGGCCCTCGAAGACGCCGGGCATGATCGAACCGCCGTACAGCAGCAGGCCGGGCAGGTTGAGCCTGGCAAGCGCCATCACCGTGCCCGGCAGCGTCTTGTCACAGGCAGCGATCGCGACCACGCCGTCTAGCAGATGCCCGCGCGTCACCAACTCAATTGAGTCGGCGATGACCTCTCGGCTGATCAGCGAGGCCTTCATGCCTTCCGTGCCCATGCTGATGCCGTCCGAAACCGCGATCGTGTTGAACTCGAGGGGAGTGCCACCGGCGGCGCGAATGCCCTCCTTGACCTTGGCCGAGAGGCGGCGCAGGTGGAAGTTGCACGGCCCTATCTCGATCCAGGTGTTTGCCACGCCGATCAGCGGCTTGGCCAGGTCTTCTTCGGTCAGGCCCGTCGCGTACAGCATGGCGCGCGATGGCGCCCGGTCCGGTCCGTCGAGCAGTGTATGGCTGGGACCGCGGAGGTCTTGCTGGTTGGTCATCATTTGGCTCCTGCACAGTTCTGCTGCTGGTGAACCGAATCCTATGAGCAATCGTTGGAATGGGCAATCAGCGTTGATATGTTCCCAGCATGAAGTACTGGCTCAACGTCGTTTCGCGTGAGCATGTTTTGCTTGGCGCTGAAGGCGGCTTCACCCAGGCCCAGCACGGCAGCCCCGCCGGCCTGCGACGACTGAGCCGAGGCGACGGCATCGTTTTCTACTCGCCTCGTACCGCGCTGCACGGCGAGCCGCTGCGACGCTTCACGGCAGCCGGCCGCATCCTGGATGACAAACCGTACCAGGTTGAAATGTCACCTTCCTTCCACCCGTGGCGCCGTGACGTAGCGCTCACCGAGTCCAAGGAAGCGCCGATTGAGCCGCTAATCCCGAAGCTTGACTTCATTACTGATAAGCAACGCTGGGGATTTCCGCTTCGTCGCGGCCTCCTGGAGATCTCACGCGAAGACTTTCGCCTCATTGAGGACGCTATGGGCATCGATGCCGCCGCAGAGCCGTAAACTCTTCGCGTGGCTAGACCCCTGATCATCGCCCATCGCACGGCGCCGGCGTTTGCGCCGGAAAACAGCCTCGAAGGAATCCGCGTCACCTTCGAGCAGGGCGCCGACGGCGTCGAAATCGACGTGCGCATGTCGCTCGACCAGCGCCCGTTCCTGATGCACGACAACTTCATGGCCCGCACCACGGGCTGGCCGCTGCCGCTGGAGCTCACCCCATCCTTTCATATCCGGACGCGGCGACTAAGAGGCAGCGCCGAGCGCGTCCCCAGCCTCGCCCAAGCACTCGACGCGCTGCCGGACGAGAAGATCCTGGCCGCCGACATCAAGACGCCGTGGGCTGTGATGGCGCTGGCTCGAGCAGTCAAACGGCGCCGCATCGCGGACCGGACGCTCGTCTGGTGTTCGAGTGCCCTCGCCGTGAAATGCGCGTTAGGGCGAAATCTGGGCTGGGAGGTTGCGCATTACAAGGACTTTGACGACGCCGGCGACAACCGCTCCTTCATCGCGAACGCACGGCGTATCGGCGCTCATGCTGTGTCGCTGGACTGGCGTGCAATCGACGCCGACATCGTCGCGTTCTGCCACGAGCGCAACCTGCGCATCTACTCGTGGCACAAGGAGTACGACCTGACGCCCGCGAAGCTCACAGCGGGCCTCGACGGCCTGATCACCGATTACCCGGCAAAGGCTCGTGAGGCGGTCGAACGCGAACTCTAACCAGGCGGATGACCCATGCCCGACACAGCCCGGTTGACAGTGACAGCTTCGCCAAATATTCTTGACTAACTCGATTGACTTTATCCACTAGGCGGCCGGAGAGCGCTTTGCCAGACGCCAGAACTTACGATCGCGACATCCTTACTCGCTTCAGCTCTGAGATGGAAGATAAGACTCCGCAGGACATCCTGCGTTGGGCTGTTGACGAGTTCCAGCCTGGCTTGACGCTGGCCTGCAGCTTCGGCGGGCCCACCGGCATGGTCCTGCTCGACATGATCATGAAGATCGACGCCAGCGTCGAAGTCTTCTATCTCGACACGGACTTTCTCTTCCCGGAGACCTACCGCCTGCGCGACGCCTGTGAGCGAAAGTACGGTTTCAAGCCTATCGGCTACAAATCGCTGCTGACGCCGGAGGCGCAGGCCGAAAAGCACGGCGCGGAGCTCTGGACTCGCGACCCCGACCTCTGCTGCGACCTGCGCAAGGTCGAGCCCAACGCGCGCGCCCTCGAGGGCAAGTCAGCGTGGGTCTCGGGCATGCGCCGCGACCAGTCGAAGACGCGCGCCAACGTCGCCATCGTCGACTGGGACGAGAAGTTCGGCCTCGTCAAGCTCAATCCCCTCGCGACCTGGGACGAGAAGCAGGTCTGGGCCTACATCATGGCCAACGACGTGCCGTACAACGAGCTGCACGACCGCGGCTACCCCAGCATCGGCTGCACCTACTGCACCAAGCCCGTACGCGCCGGCGACGACCCGCGCTCCGGCCGCTGGGCTGGTTTCGACAAGGAAGAATGCGGCATCCAAGAAGGCACCCTCGAAGGCGCGCATACCTCAACTAAAGGAGACGCCTGAGTGGCAAGCAAGGGATTCACCGTCTGGTTCACCGGCCTGTCCGGCGCCGGCAAGTCGACGCTGGCTGAAGCGCTGCAGCCTGCCCTCAAGGAGCGCGGCCACAACGTCGAGATCCTCGACGGCGACATCGTCCGCACCAACCTGAGCAAGGGCCTCGGCTTCAGCAAAGAGGACCGTGACACCAACATCCTGCGCATCGGCTTCGTCGCACACCTGCTGTCGCGCAACGGCGTCGCCGTAATCACCGCCGCGATTTCACCTTACCGCGACATCCGCGACCAGAACCGCGGCCTGATCGGCGACTTCGTCGAGGTCTACGCCAAATGCAGCATCGAGGAGCTGACGCGCCGCGACGTCAAGGGCCTGTACGAGAAGGCCCTGCGCGGTGAAATCCAGAACTTCACCGGCATCTCCGACCCCTACGAGGAGCCACTCAATCCCGAAGTCGTCGTCGACACAGAGACGGAGACAATGGAGCAGAGCCTGGCCAAGATCCTCGCCTGCCTCGAACAGAAGGGCTACCTCTCCCCAGTCGGGGCGAAGTAGTCAATCAGCCTTAGATAAGGAACCACTCCATGTCCGACGACTTGATCCCGCCGCATGGCGGAAGCCTGGTTGACCGCGTAGCCATCGGCGATGAGGCGAAAGCGCTGGCCGAAGCCGCGAAGTCGCTACCGAAGCTATGGCTCGGCATGCGGCCCCTCTCCGACCTCGAGATGATCGCCGTCGGCGCCTTCAGTCCGCTGACCGGCTTCATGACCAGCCGCGACTACCACGGCGTCGTCAACGACATGCGACTCGCCAGCGGACTCGTCTGGTCGCTGCCCGTGACCCTCTCGGCGTCTACGGTCGACGCCAGGGCTTACGAAGGCAAGCAGGTCGCGCTGACCGACGAAGCCGGCAACGCGCTCGCCGTCATGGACGTCGAGGACGCATTCGAGTACGACAAGCAGGACGAAGCGCGCCGCGTCTACCGCACCGACGAAGACAAGCACCCTGGCGTCGCCGCCGTCTACGCCCAGGACGAGATGCTGATCGGCGGGCCGATTCGCCTCTTTCAGCGCCAGCAGCACGCCGACTTCCTGCAGCACCGGCGCGATCCCAGGGAGACACGCGCCGCCTTCGCAGAGAAGGGTTGGAAGACCATCGTCGGCTTCCAAACGCGCAACCCGGTGCACCGCGCCCACGAATACATTCAGAAGACCGCAATGGAGACAGTCGATGCGCTGTTGCTGCACCCACTCGTCGGAGCCACGAAGGATGACGACATCCCGGCAAGCGTGCGCATGGCCTGCTACGAGGCGCTGCTCGGCAGCTACTATCCCGCCGACCGCGTCCTGCTCTCCGTCTTCCCGGCCGCGATGCGCTACGCCGGCCCGCGCGAAGCCATCTTCCACGCCATCGTGCGCAAGAATTACGGCTGCTCCCACTTCATCGTCGGGCGCGACCACGCCGGCGTCGGCTCCTATTACGGCACCTATGACGCCCAGCACATCTTCGGCGAGTTCACGCGCGGCGAACTCGGCATCACGCCGATGTTCTTCGAGAACAGCTTCTTTTGCCGAACCTGCGGCTCAATGGGCACTGCGAAGACCTGCCCCCATGGCGACGCCGACCACGTCAGCCTTTCCGGCACGCGCGTGCGCGAGATGCTAGCCGAGGGCCAGATGCCGCCCGTCGAGTTCAGCCGCCCCGAGGTCGCCAAAATCCTGATCGACGCCAGCAAAGGCAAGTAGCCAGGCATATCGATGTCCGAGTCGACACACGAGGAGCGCCTGCTATTGATAAAGTCGACTTTATCGGTCGACAATATCGACAATCGCAGGTTGCCCCGTCATTTGTTTCTGCCCGGAGTGGCGCTGCGCGCCGCGGCAGTTATCGTCTCTGTTTGGCTTTTCGTGTTGGCGCTGCAACTCATCAAGGAAGGCGCAGACGGCCTGCGGCCCGTGCTCGATGCCGTCTCCGTCGACGGCGTAGCCGGGCACTTTGGCTTCGGCTGGCTCGGCGCTTACGTCGTTATGAGCGGTTCGCCTGTCGCGGCGGTGGCAATGAGCCTTTTCGCCGGCGACGCGCTGAGCGACCTTGAGGCCTTCGCGATGATCAACGGGACGCGGATGGGAGCCTCCCTCATTGTGCTCGTGGTCGGCTTCGTCTCCTACGTCTTCGGCCGCCGCAACCCGGACGGCCTCTACATCGGCGTCGTCGCCCTGCTCACAGCGATCACGCTCTGGGGTCCCGCGATGCCGATTGGCCTGCTGATTCTTGACAAGGGTTGGCTGGACGGCGTGCAAGTCGAAAGCCCCGGTGCCCTCACCTCGATAGTCGGCACGATCTCTGACCCCCTGGTCGAACCGCTGGTTGACGCGCTGCCGCGCCTTCTTCTCTTCGTGGCTGGCGTTGGCGCTCTCGTGCTCGGCTTCGCGCTGTTCGACCGCTCGCTGCCGAGTCTGGAACGCCCCAGCCCACGCTTCGAGGCGCTGTCGCAGGCGCTGCAGCAGCGTTACGCGATGTTCGGTTTCGGCATCCTCGTCACGCTGTTGACGCTTTCGGTGTCGCTATCGGTGACCATCCTCGTGCCGCTGGCTTTGAAAGGTTACGTGCGCCGCGACCGTGTCGTGCCGTACGTCATGGGCGCCAACATCGCGACCTGGGTCGACACGCTGCTCGCCGCCCTGCTGCTCGATTCGCCGCAGGGATTCGAGATCGTGCTAACGCAGATGTTGGCAGGCAGCGCCGTTTCGCTGATAGTCCTCGTCTTTCTCTACGGGCCGTATACACGCTTGATCCTGGGCATAGCGCATAGGATCAGCAGCTCGCGGCGCAGTCTGATCGTCTTCCTCGCCGCGCTAATTCTGGCCCCTCTGGCCTTTCTGGCGGCGTGAGCACTGTGGGGCGGGAACATCAGGTGGTACAATTGTTGATAGACTTAGTTAACTTTAGCGAGGGCGGCAAACGATGAAGGTCTCAATGAAGGGCGACTACGGCGTTAGAGCGCTCGTAGAGCTTGCCCATCGCTACGGCGAGGGGCCGGTGCAGAGCGCCACGATCGCCAGCCGCCAGTCAATTCCCGAACCGTATCTCGACCAGCTACTAACCACGCTGCGACGTGCCGGTTTCATCCGCAGCGTTCGCGGCCCTCAGGGCGGTCACGCGCTGATCCGCGACCCGCGGGACCTCAAACTGAGCGAGGTCATCGTTGCCCTGGAGGGCTCCCTCGCACCCATCGCCTGCCTGGACGACCCGGAGGGCTGCCGTACCACCGCAGCCTGCAGCCTCAAGCCCGTGTGGCAGGAAGTCGAGGCTGCAACGATTCGAGTCCTCGAGAGCATTACAGTCGCAGACATTGCAGAACGCGAACGCGCCGGCAACGTAGCGCGCTACGCGATTTAGGGGCTCCTGATGCAGGCAGAAACCAAGAACCGAATCGCCGCCAACGCGCTGGAGCTGATCGGCAATACGCCGCTGGTGCGCCTTGAGCGCATAACACCCGCTGGACACGCTGAGGTCCTCGGAAAGCTGGAGTCGCGCAACCCCGGAGGCAGTGTCAAGGACCGCATCGCGCTCTCAATGATCGAGGACGCGGAGAAGAAGGGCCTGCTCAAGCCCGGCGGCACCATCGTCGAGCCGACATCCGGTAACACCGGTATCGGCCTCGCCATGGTCGCTGCAGCCAAGGGCTACAAGCTCATCCTGACGATGCCGGACGACTACAGCCTTGAGCGGCGCAAGCTGGTGCAGCGTTACGGCGCGCAGCTCATCCTTACGCCCGCGATCGAGGGCATGACAGGTGCTGTTTTCACAGCCGAAGAGCTGGTCGCCAAGAACGAGGGCTATTTCATGCCGCAGCAGTTCAACAACCCCGCCAACCCCGAGGTGCATCGCCGCACAACGGCCGAAGAGATCCTGCGCGATACCGACGGCCAGCTCGACGCGTTCGTCGCGGGCGTTGGCACCGGTGGCACGATCACCGGCGTCGGCGAAGTGCTAAAGCAGCGCCTGCCAGACGTCCTCATCGTCGCGGTCGAACCGACGCGTTCGCCGGTGCTGGCGGGTGGCAAGCCCGGCCTACACGGCATTCAGGGAATCGGCGCAAGCTTCGTGCCCAGCGTCCTCAATCGCGACGTCTACGACGAGCTCATCGCCGTCAAAGACGAGGACGCAATCGAAATGGCGAAGCGGATCACGGTCACTGAAGGGCTGTTGATCGGCATCTCTTCCGGCGCCAACGTGTACGCGTCCCTGCAGATCGCGAAACGCCTCGGCGAGGGCAAGCGGGTTGTCACCATCCTGCCCGACACCGGCGAGCGCTATCTCAGCGTCAACTTCTAGTTTGAGTACCTTCTATGCGAGGATGGAATGAGCGGGAGGAATCCAATGGTTAACGTCTACATACCGACGCCTTTCAGGAGCTTCGTCGGCAACCGCTCAAGCGTGGAGGTTGAGGCCAGCAACGTCGCTGAAGCCCTCGCCAGTCTCGACGCTCGATTTCCCGGCTTCCGCAACCTCTGTTACAACGCCGAGGGCGCCATCCCGCCGCACATCAACGTCTACGTCAACAATCAGGAGATCACTTCACTGAACGGTGAAGCCACAACCCTGTCCGACGGCGACCAGCTCGCGGTCATCCCGGCTCTCGCCGGCGGCGCGCCCGAAGAAGATAACCCGTCGAACTACGCCCTGACGCCGGAGCGCGTGATGCGCTATTCACGGCACCTGATCATGCCGCAAGTCAGCAGCGTCGGTCAGCGCAAGATCTTCGACGCGAAGGTCCTGATCATCGGGGCCGGCGGGCTCGGCTCCCCCGTTGCGCTGTACCTGGCGCTGGCCGGCGTCGGTACCATCGGCATCGTCGACTTCGATGTTGTCGACCTCTCGAACCTGCAGCGCCAGATCCTGCATCAGAACGATGACGTGGGTAAGCGCAAGGTCGTCTCCGCCCAGGAGACCCTGAACGCCTACAACCCCGACGTCAAAGTGATCACGCATGAAGAACCGCTGTACTCCGAGAACGCGCTGGGCATCATCTCCCAGTACGACATCGTCGTGAACGGTGCCGACAACTTCGCGGCGCGCTACCTGGCCAACGACGCCTGTGTCTTCCTCAAGAAGCCGCTCGTCGATGGTTCGATCCTCATGTTCGATGGCCAGGCAACCGTTTACCTGCCCGAGCAGGGCTGCTACCGCTGCCTCTACCCGACGCCGCCTCCACCAGGGATGGTGCCCTCCTGCGCCGAGGCCGGCGTGTTGGGCGCCATGTGCGCCACCATCGGCTCGATCCAGGCCACCGAGGTGCTCAAGCTCATCCTCGGCATTGGCGAGAGCCTGCAGGGACGCCTCGTCCTCTACGACGCGCTCGCCATGGAGATGCGTCAGGTCCGCGTGCGCCGCGACCCCAACTGCGTGGTTTGTGGCGACAACCCGACCGTCACCGAGCTGATTGACTACGACGAGTTCTGCGGGACCGCGCCCGCCTGGACGGAGTAATCGAGTGCCGGAAGTACGCGTAACCTCCGTGCTGCAAAAAGTGGTCGGCGCCAAGTCGGTGCAGACCGAAGGCAGCACGGTGGCCGAAGTCCTCGAGCAGATGAACGCCGACTACCCCGGCTTTCGTGAGCAGATCACGATGGAGGACGGCTCGCTGCACCGCTTCGTCAACATCTACATCAACGACGAGGACATCCGCTTCCTGCAGCAGATGGAGACGCCGGTCGAAGCCGGCGATGTCGTCTCGATCCTGCCGGCCCTCGCCGGCGGCTGTTAGCCGAATCGCGGATGACCTCCGGAGCGCCTCATCGCGTCATGTTGTATCGAAGCATGCTGGATCTGATCGGCAACACGCCGCTGGTTGAGCTTCAGAAGCTCAGTCCTTCGCCCACCGTGCGCTTCTTCGCCAAGCTGGAAGGCCAAAACCCCACCGGCAGCGTCAAAGACCGCATCGCCAAAGCGATGATCGAGGCGGCGGAGCGCGACGGCCGTCTGACGCCCGGTTGTACGATCCTCGAGCCCACGTCGGGCAACACGGGCGTGTCGCTTGCCTTCGTCGCCAAGCTCAAGGGCTACAAGGTCAAGGCTGTCATGCCGGACAACATGAGCCCGGAGCGCACCCAGCTGCTGCGTGCCTACGGCGCCGAGATCGTCTACTCGGAAGGCGTCAAAGGCACGAACGGCTCAATCGTCGTGGCGCAGGAGATGGCCGCGGCCGACCCCAGTCTGGTCTTGATCTACCAGTACGGTAACGAAGCTAACCCCGGCGCCCACTACGAGACCACCGGCCCCGAGATCCTGCGCGACCTGCCCGAAATCGACGTCTTCGTGGCCGGCCTCGGCACAGGCGGCACGCTGACCGGGACCGCGCGCTATCTCAAGGAGCGCAAGCCCGGCGTCAAAGTCACCGCCGCCGCGCCGCACCCGGGCGACCGCGTCCAGGGCCTGCGCAGCCTCGACGAGGGCTTCATCCCGCCCGTCCTCGACCAGTCGCTACTCGACGGCCGCATAGTCGTCGACTCCAAGAACTCGTTCGCCGCAACCAAGGAGCTGATGGAGCAGGAAGGCATCTTTGCCGGCGTCTCTAGTGGCGCCGTCCTGCGCGCGGCTCAACGCGTCGGCAGCCGCCTGGAGCGTGGCAACATCGTGCTGCTCCTGGCCGACGGCGGTTGGAAGTACCTCTCCACGGACCTCTGGAACACCGACTACGAGGACCTCGCCGATGACCTCGACGAACAAACATGGTGGTGATTCTGTAGCGGCGACCTTTACCGTCGCCACAGCGGTCCGTCCTCATGCCTGACCTGCCCCGCGCCTTCTTCTTCGACCTCGACGACACGCTGATCGACGACAGCGGTCAGGTCGATTCCGGGTGGCGTACAGCGATCGCCGAACTGGTTTCCTCGCACACCGAACTCGACGCACTGCTGCGTCTGGTCCACGAGGTACGCGACTGGTACTGGTCGGAAGCCGAGCGCCATCGCATCGGTCGCGCCGACCTGCGCGGTACCAGCACCTGGATCGTCGCCGAAGCGCTGTCCCGTCTCGGCGCTCCTGATGAGCGCCTCGCTGGCTTGATCGGAAACCGCTATCGCGATCTGCGCGAGCAGAGCCAGGCGCTAATGCCCGGTGCCATCGAGACGCTGGAAGCCCTGCGGGCGCAGGGCGTGCGTCTGGCCTTGCTGACGAACGGGGCCTCCGCGGGCCAGCGCGCCAAGATCGGCCGCTTCCAGCTGGAAGCACACTTCGATTACATCAGCATCGAAGGCGAGTTCGGCTGTGGTAAGCCTGATGAACGGGTCTACCGTGCCGCGCTCGCCGCGCTGGAGTCGGAACCTTGCGACACCTGGATGGTTGGCGACAACCTCGAGTGGGACGTCGAGGCGCCGATGCGTCTCGGCATCACCGGCATCTGGTTCGACCGTCACGCCGCCGGCTTGCCAACCAGCGCCACGTCAATACTCTTCGAGGACGGCAAGCGCCAGCCGGACAGGATCATTCGCTCCCTGACCGAGTTGCTCTAAGCAAGTGCCTGGGCCAAACGGCTCTTTTCCACGAGCAATTTCCTGGCGGGCTCAATGACGGCAAAAAAACGGCCGATAGCACTGGCATGAAGCTGTCTCTCTCCACCCGCACCGCCTCCCGCCTTGGCACGCTTGCCATGGCCCTTCTGTTGATCGCAATGGTCGCGATCACGATCAGAACGCTCGCCTGGAGTCGGGCTGAAATCGATCAACTCCAGAGCACGATCAGGGTCAGCGATGCTTACAACCAGACCGCCCTTAGCGCGGCCTTGTCTGCTATACACTCAAACGACTATGCCGCAGGCGGCGACCCGGCAGACCTGGCCCTCTACCAGAATGCGCTCCAAGACACCTTCCGGTACGAGACGCTGGCCAAGTCCCTGGGTACGGACGAGGACCGCGCCTACCTGCTACAGCTAGAAGCAGAATTCGCGGCCGAGATCGTGGAGGCTTCCCAGGTGATCGCCGAGATCGCCAGCGGGGACTTCCAGCCGGAGAACTCGATAGAAGCCAGCGCCACAATGACCGAGGTTACAGCTTTGTTGACGGAGCCCGCCCGCGAAAAGCGAGAAGGCACCCTTGTGGATCTAGAGTCGTTCAAGCGCGATCTCGGAACGCAGTCGCTGGTGGCCATCGGCGCCTTTGCGCTGGGCCTGCCGCTGGTCGTCGGCTCTTTCGTGATGACACGGCGCTTCGAGCACAAAGAGGCCGTCGCGGAGGGAGAAATGGCGCGGCTCAAGGAAGCCGCTCTGACGGACGGCTTGACCGGCTTGGCCAACCACCGCGCGTTTCAGGAGGACCTTCGCCGCGAGGTCGCGCGCGCTGGGCGTAACGATGAGGCCATCACAATCGCGATGCTGGACGTCGATGACTTCAAGGAGATCAATGACAGTGAAGGCCACGCGCAGGGTGATGCTGTGCTGGCCGAATTAGCCCGCCTCATGACGATCATGCGCGCTCAGGATCGAGCCTACCGTGTGGGCGGCGATGAGTTCGCGCTGATCATGCCCAACACGGGACGCGAGGACGCTGCCCAAGCCCTGGAAAGGCTACGGGATATGGTGGAAACCGGACTGCCGGGAGTTTCTGTGAGCATCGGCTACGCAAGCTCATCCGGCGGGTTCCTCCCGGAGACCATGCGCGACCACGCCGATATGGCGTTGTATGAGGCGAAGCACCGTGGCAAGGACCAGGTTGCGGAGTTCGAGTTGGCCCTGGCACAGGGCGTCGAGATGACAGCCGACAAGATGCAGGCCGTGCGCCGGGTACTGCAAAGCGGCGCCGTTTCGATGTGGTTCCAGCCTATCTACAAGCTGGGTTCCCAAGAACTGCTGGCATTCGAGGCGCTGTTGAGGCTCCCGAACGAACCCGATATCCGAGGACCGGAGGAGGCGTTCGAAATCGCGCAGACCATGGGGCGATCACGTGAGCTGGACCTGTTGTGCGTTTCCCATGCGTTGGCAGGCGCCGCTGATCTACCGGACGACATCAGGCTCTTCATGAACCTTGACCCCGGGACCTTAAGCAACTCCCGCTTCTCACCGGATGAACTGCTGGACCTTGTGCAGCAGGCTCATATCAAGCCGTCCCGGATCGTGTTCGAGCTCACAGAGCACACGATCGCGCCGATTGCGCGGGTTCGGGAGCAGGTGGAGGCCCTCCACGCTCGTGGTTTCGGGGTTGCCCTGGATGACGTGGGCTCCGGAAACTCCGGCCTTGAGATGATGCGCCTGATCAAGTTCGACTACGTGAAAATCGACCGATCTGTCATCCTGGATGCCATGGAAGGCGGCCAGGGGAGGGCGGTCATTGTCGCCATTGTGGCGTTTGCCCGCGAAACCGGTTCCTACATGATCGCCGAGGGCATTGAGAACGCCTCGATGCTGATGAGCGTCAACCTGGACGAGGACGGTCTGAAAGACTTCTGGGTACAGGGCGTGCAGGGATTCCTGTTCGGGGAGCCCGGGCCATCGATAAAAGCTTTCCTGTCCCATGGCGAGGCCGCCTAGGTAGGGCAGAGACAGGCGGCGCAAACGGGGAAGAGCCCGGCCATGCCGGTCAAGGCACGATGCGGTAGATACCACCGTCCTCCGCGTGCTCCAACACGTAAAGCTCGCCCTCGGGCCCCTGGGCAAATGAACTCACGTTGAAATCGGCCTGACCGATCTCCTCGTGCGCTATGACCGAAGACCCGTCAAAGCGCAGGGCCCAGATCGTGCCGGTGCAGTAGTCGGAATAAACGTAGGCGCCCTGCAAGTCCGGGATAGCACTGCCCCGGTAGACAAAGCCACCTGTCACAGAGCAGCCGCCGCGCCCATTGTCGTAATCGATCACCGGCGCCAACAGCCCGTCCTTATCGCAGTTGCTGCCGCCACCCAGGCAGCCGGCGCCCTCCATGATGCTCCAGCCGTAGTTGCCGCCCTTGACGACCAAGTCGATCTCCTCGCGCGTGTTCTGTCCCACATCGCCAACCCAGAGGTCGCCTGTGTCCGAATCGAAAGAGAACCGCCACGGGTTGCGCAAACCGTAGGCCCAGATCTCGCCACGCGCGCTGCCCTGGCCCACGAACGGGTTGTCCGGCGGGACCGAATAGCCGGCGCTTCCACCAGAGACGTCGAGGCGCAGTATCGAGCCCAGCAGCGTGCCCAGGTTCTGTCCGTTGCCCTGAGGGTCGCGCGCCGATCCGCCGTCCCCGAGTCCGACGTATAGGTAGCCGTCCGGCCCGAAGACGATCTGCCCGCCATTGTGGTTGCTGAACGGCTGGGGCACCTCCAGGATGACCTCTTCGCTATCCGGGTCTCCGATCCCACCCGACGAGGACTGGAACCGTGATATGACGCTCCGTCTCGGATCTGCCGCGCTGTAGTAGACGTAGAAGACACCAGTCGTCTGGAAGTCGGGAGCCAGGGCCAGGCCGAGAAGTCCTTCCTCGTTGCCGTCCCTGCTGACCTCATCGCTTATGTCGAGAAAGATACCGTCCTCCGACGGAGTCAAAAGATAGATCCGACCGGCCTGCCCGGTCGCGAGCCAGAGATCGCCGGACAGCGGCGTGGGATAAAGCCCAGTCAGACGCTCGAAGCTCGCGTGGTCGAATACGCGTTCCAGTCCTACTGAATCCGGCAGCCCTGACGCCGGAGAGACTGGCGTCTGAGTCTCAGGCGTATCCGCCGCTGATTCGCCGGGCGTCGCAGTCTCTGCCGTCGCCACCGGAATCGGCGCTTGGGTCGCGGGCCTGGCGTCACCGTCGTCGCCGCTACAGGCGAGCACCGTTGCGAATAACAGGAGCGCTGCGAGACTCGAGAGGGCTCTCATGACGTCGATCCAGCGTATCAGGGCTGGCCTGCTGCTAGCATCGGCGCATGAGCGGCCGGGGGTTCGACCTCGCAATCCTTGCCGCAGGCGTCGCGGCAGTAAGCACGGCGGCTGTGCTCATCCGCGAAGCGGATGCGCCGTCGCTGGTCATTGCCTCCTACCGCCTCGTCCTGGCCTCGCTGCCCCTGCTCTTGCTCGCCGGCGTCCGGCGTCAACCCGTCCTGCCATCGAACCGGTCCCTCGTCCTGCTCACGCTACTGTCCGGTGTCTTTCTCGCGGCGCACTTCGGGTTATGGGTCGCCGCCGTCAAGCAGACGTCGATCATCACCTCCGTCGTCCTGGTTACGACCACGCCGCTTTTCGTGGGTCTCGCGGGCGGGCCGTTGCTGGGCGAAAGGCCGGGCCGGACGATCTGGCTCGCCCTGGCTATCACGACGGTCGGGACACTGATCATGGTCTCCGAAGACTTCGACGCGGGTCGCGACACGCTTGAGGGCGATGGACTCGCGCTGCTGGCCGCGATTTTCGCCTCCGGTTACCTGATGGTGGGTCGCAGACTGCTGGGGACCGGTGCCGGCTGGTTGCCGTACATCACCGTGACCTACGCCACTGGTGCGGTGCTCCTGCTCGGGGCGGTGCTGGTGACGGGAGGAGCCATGGGGGGCTATTCGGGCCGCACCTACAGCTTCTTCGTCCTCCTGGCGCTGGTCCCACAATTGCTCGGCCACACGGCGGTCAATCGCTCGCTAGGCCACCTTCCGGCCATCGTCGTTTCGGTAGCCGTGCTGGGCGAGCCGGTGGGAGCGACGATCCTTGCCGTCATCTTCCTCAACGAAGATCCGACGCTGGTACAGGCGCTGGGCGGACTGCTTGTACTCGCGGGCGTCGCGACAGGGGTCCGCGGCGACGTCCAGACGCGCCCTGTGCTGGCCCCAGAGGCTACTTAGGCCTGTAGGCGCTGGTTCCAGGCTTCCATCGATCCCTGCGGCTCGCCAAAGCGAATCACCTCGACAGCGTAACCGGCGACCTCGTCCCACTTGAACTGGCCGACCTCGCTGTTGCCGAAAAAGCACCGCAGCATTAGCATCCCGGTCTCAGACGTCGACTCGAGGCGCACGTAGTTGGCGTCAGCCATCGGCGCCTTCTCACCATTTTTCAGATACACAACGACCAACGGCTTTCCTCCCAGGAGCGCCACAGGCTCCTGGGTTAATTCTCGACAGCTACCTATGGCTTCAGGAGCTAGGTCTTCGGCTCTCGGCGATTGCCGGTCAGGATCTCGTCGATCATGCCGTATTCGACGGCCTGCTGCGCCGTCATGTAGAAGTTTCGGTCGAAATCGCGGCGGATGCGCTCCGGGTCCTGCCCCGTGTTGCGCGCCAGCAGGTCGCGGATCATGTCATTGAGACGAATCGTTTCGCGCGCCTCGATTTCGATGTCCGACGCCTGGCCCTGCACACCGCCCAGCGCCTGGTGCATATGGATGGTCGCATTCGGCATCGCATAGCGCTTGCCGGCCGCGCCCGAGCTCAGGAGCACCGTCGCCATGCTGGCGCAGACGCCGACGCAGTACGTCGCCACGTCGCAGCGGTTGAGCTCCATCGCGTCGAGGATGGCGAGGCCGGCGTGTACTTCGCCGCCGGGCGAGTTGATGTACATCGAGATGTCGCGGTCTGGGTCTTCGCGCTCCAGGTGTAGCAGCTGCGCGATGATGCTGTTCGCAACCTGATCGAAGATCGGCGTGCCAAGGTAGACGATGCGCTCCTTGAGCAGCATCGAGTAGATGTCGTACACGCGCTCGCCGCGCGGCGTGGTCTCAACGACGGCGGGGACAATCGCCTCGATGGCGGTCAGATCGATGTCGTGCGGGTAGCTGAAGTTCATGTTCTCTCCTTGGACTACTACTATCTGACCACATCCGCGCCACTCCGTCACCTATCGGCCGTCACCTCCATTTGCGGCGCTGCTATCGCTATGATTCCGCAATGAGCCGCGCTTCTGGAGACGATCCGCCCCATCCCGATGGTCTCGAGGAGGTCGTCGAAGAAGTCGACCAGGAAATCGAAGCCTTGCGCTCTGAGTCAGTGCGCATTCTTGGCTTCAGGCTGGAATACGTCATCTTCGGCGGACTCGCCGTCCTGTTCTCCTGCTACGTCATCGCCTACCTGGTTTTCGACGTCAACCTCGATCGCCTCAAGGACTGGGGTTACCTCGGAATCTTCTTCATCGCGATGGCGGGCTCCGCGACGATCGTCCTGCCGACGCCCAGCAGCGTCGCCATCTTCGGCGGCGCAGTCGTTCTCGACCCCGTGCTGGGCATCCCAGCTCCAATCCTGGTCGGCCTCGTCGCCGGGCTCGGCGACGCCATCGGTGAGTTCTCCGGCTACGGGCTGGGCTACGCGGGAACCGACCTGCTGCGCCAGCGCCGCATCTACCGCACATTCGAGGGCTGGATGCACCGCAACGGCATCCTGACTATCTTCGCCCTGTCGACCTTCCCCAACCCCTTCTTCGACCTCGTTGGCGCGGCGGCGGGCGGCGCCCGCATGCCGGCAATCCGCTTCTTCCTCTCCTGTCTAGCCGGCAAGATCGTTAAGGACCTCGTCCTCGCCTACGGCGGTACTTTCTCGATCAGCTTCCTTCGCGACGTGGTCTAATACGCCATGCCCCAGCAGCCCGGCATCAAGGACGAACGCACCGCGGCGATCATCGTCGCGGCAGGTAGTAGCCGCCGCATGAAAGGCGCCGACAAGCTGCTCGCCCCCCTCGGCGGACGTCCCCTCATCTCCTACTCAATCGCCACCTTCGCCGCGTACCCTGCTATCGATGAACTGGTTGTCGTGGCTTCCGAGGCCAACCTTGACGCGGTACGCGGAATAATCGGCGCCTCGGAAACAGCGAACGTGACCATAGTGATGGGAGGCAAACGACGGCGCGATTCCGTCCTCAACGGCCTGCGCGCCGTCCGCGATTGTGACTACGTGGTGGTCCACGACGCGGCCCGGCCGCTGGTCGACTCCACGATGATCGACGCAGCGCTCGGCGGCGCGCGTGAGGTAGGCGCCGCGCTCTGCGCCATACCCGTGTCAGATACGGTCAAACGAGCCGACCCGGCGGGAAGGGTGTCGAGCACTGTGACGCGCGAAGGCCTCTGGCTAGCGCAGACGCCGCAGGCCTTTCGCACCGAGTTGCTCCTGCGAGCTCACGCGACAATCGACATCGACGTCACGGACGACGCGGCGCTGATCGAGCTAGTGGGGGAGCCGGTGAAGCTGGTCATGGGCTCGAACCGTAATATCAAAGTGACGCTGCCGGAAGACCTCGCCCTGGCGCAGGCCCTCTTCGCTGCGTCGGAAGGGAAGGCGCGCTGATGCGCATCGGTCACGGCTACGATGTTCATCCCTTCGAGGCGGGGCGGCCGCTTATCCTCGGCGGTGTGGGCGTGGAGTCCGAGCGGGGCCTGGCAGGGCACTCCGACGGCGACGCGGCCGTCCACGCGATCATCGACGCGCTGCTAGGCGCCGCCGCACTGGGCGACATTGGGACGCACTTCCCCAGCAACGACGAGCGCTGGCGCAACGCCAACAGCCTCGACCTCTTGAAGCAGACAGTCATCCTCGTGGCCAGCGCCGGCTACGCTCTAGTCAACGTGGACGCGACCATAGTTGCCCAGGCGCCCCGAATCGCGCCTCGTATCGCGGACATGCGAGCCGTCTTGGCGAGAGCACTCGGCGCAGAAGTCGGCGCGGTCAGCATCAAGGCGACGACAACTGACGGCCTGGGCGCCATCGGCCGCGAGGAAGGCATCGCCGTCTACGCCGTGGCGCTGATCGAAGAACGCCCCGCGCCGTAAGGTCGTTGGCGAGGCTGCGTTATGGTATATTGCTGATCGCTTATGAGTTCCAGTCGCCTCTACTGCGTCTGTCTATAGGGTGCTCGTCCCTGCGACGACACCCGACTCCACGCTCGCGCCGGCAGGCGAGTGACCCTAGCTGACAGACGGAGACCAGACTTGTCCCTCATCCACAGCATCCGCAGAGATATCAACGCAGCGCTGGACCGCGACCCGGCGGCCAGTGGTGCCTGGTCCGTTGTCCTGACCTATCCCGGCTTCCACGCTCGCCAGCTGCACCGGCTGGCGCACTCTCTCCGCGACGCGGGCGTGCCCTTCCTGCCAAGCGTCATCGCTTACTTTAATCGCTTCCTCACCGGCGTCGAGATTCACCCCGGCGCCACCATCGGCGAAGGACTGTTCATTGACCACGGCATGGGCGTGGTCATCGGCGAAACCTCGGTCATCGGCAACGACTGCCACCTGACCCAGGGCGTCACGCTCGGCGGCACGAGCACGCGCCACGAGAAGCGCCACCCGACGCTCGGCAACAACGTCCAGGTCGGTGCCGGCGCCAAGCTCATCGGCGCCATCACCGTAGGCGACCACGCCCGTATCGGCGCGGGCGCTGTCGTCGTCACCAGTGTCCCGGAATACGCTACCGTCGTCGGCGTGCCAGGCAAGGTTGTCGCCTACTACGACCCCGGCAACGACACGATTCAGCGCCTGCCCGACCCGGAGTGGGACCGCATTGAGGACCTGTCACAGCGGTTGGAGGCCCTGCGAGACCAGGTCGCTGCCCTCGAAGCCGAGCTGGCAGAGCATGGTCGCGCGGCAGCGGCCGCGGCCCACCGCCGCACTTCCTCTTCCAACTAGACGCAACGTAAGCTGGCCCTGGAAACCGGGAGGGTGAATGCGACTCCATAACACCTTGAGCGGCCGCGTCGAGGAGTTCACGCCGCGCAATGACAACCAGGTGCTGATGTACGTCTGCGGCATCACGCCGTACGCCGATAGCCACCTGGGTCACGCGATGAGCTACATCATCTTCGATACCCTGCGCCGTTATCTCGAATATCGCGGCTATGAGGTCAAGCACGTACAGAACTACACCGACATCGATGACAAGCTAATCGCACGCGCCGAGGCCGAAGGCCGCACCGTCGAAGCCATCGCCGATGAGTACAGCGCCGACTTCTCGAAGTCGATTGCGGATCTAAACGTCCTGCCGGCGCACATCTACCCGCGCGCGACACAGGAGATCCCGGCGATCGTCGAGATGATCGAGGGCCTGATTGACAAGGGTTACGCCTACGTAGGCCCGCCGAAGGGCGCGCACGAAGCGAGCGACGTCTACTTCCGCGTCGAGAAGAAGAGCGACTACGGCAAGCTCGCCAAGCGCAGCCTGGACTCGATGCTGTCAGGCGCCCGTATCGAGCCGCTCGAAGGCAAAGAGAACCCGATGGACTTCACGCTGTGGAAGTCCGCCAAGCCCGGCGAGCCGTCCTGGAGCAGCCCCTGGGGCGAGGGACGGCCCGGCTGGCACATCGAATGCTCCGCGATGTCCTACCGCCATCTCGGCGCCCAGATCGACATCCACGGCGGCGGCATGGACCTCGTTTTCCCACATCACGAAAACGAAATCGCCCAGACCGAGGCGTTTACGGGAGAGGTGCCCTTCGCCACCTACTGGATCCACAACGGGCTCATGCAGCTCGGCGACCAGAAGATGAGCAAGTCGCTCGGCAACCTGATCAACATGCGCCAGGCCATCGACACCTACGGCGGCGACGCCATCCGCGTCTTCGTCCTGAGCAGCGGTTACCGCAGCCCCCTCACCTACAGCGTCGAGGCCATAGCAGCGGGCAAGACAGGCGCCGAGCGCCTGCGCAACGCCGTCGAAACGCCGGACGCCGGTAGCGGCGACCCCATCGACCCCGAGCCCTACAAGGAGCGCTTCCTCGCCGCCATGGACGACGACCTCAACACGTCGCAGGCCATCGGCGTCCTGTTCGACCTCGCGCGAGATATCAACCGCAAGCGCGATGCCGGTCATGCCGTCGGCGGCGCGCAGGCCATGCTGCGGGAGCTGGCCGGCGTCCTCGGACTGCGCCTCGAGGCGTCTGCCAACGTCAACATAGGTGCCGCGCCCTTCATCGAACTGCTAATCTCGCTGCGCAAAGAACTGCGCGAAGCGAAGCAGTACCAGTTGGCAGACCGCATCCGCGACGGCCTTACCGACCTCGACATCGTCCTCGAAGACGGCCCCGGCGGCACCACCTGGAAGCCTAAGGGCTAGCGAGCGTTCTCCAGCGCCGCCCGAAGAAAGGCCCGCAGCCGCGTCTCCATCAACTCCTCGGTCATGTATGTCAGACCGCTGTCGACGTAGCCGGGGATCCAGGACCGAAACGAGTCCAGCGCGGTGACGCCCCGTCGCAGGTCAAAGAACCAGACGTCCTTCAATGTCCGCCCGGTTGCTGCCTCGTACTCACGCGTGAACGAATCCGCATATGCCATGCTATGCGTCGCCGCGAGGTCGAGGCGGCACTGAGCCACGTCCTCACGAGCGTCGCCCACAACCGCCGTCGTCCAATCGACAATCGCCCCAACACGGCCGCGCCGCCAGACGACGTTGCCAGGCCAGTAGTCGTCGTGAATCAGGCATTCGGGGCCCCACTTCAAGCCTCGTTCCAGCGAAGTCTGCATCTCAAGCGCCAGGACGTCGTGACGCAATCCCTCCGGCAGCCCCTGCTCGATCTTTCGACGAAGGCTGGCCTCTGATTGCCGGCTCAGATGAGTCAGATCCACACGGTCCGGCGTCACCTCGTGCAACGTCGCAACCGCCTGCGCCAGGCCTCGCAGCCATGGCCCAGGGCGGCGCGGATTCTCGACCGTCCTGCCTTCGAAGGAAGTAACCAGGCCAGGCCGTCCCAGGTAATCGCCCGCCTCATCCAGCATCAGCGGTTGCGGCGCCAGCACTCCCGCTTCGCGGACTCGCAACAGGGTCGTGTATTCGCGCCTTGCGTTCTCGCTCGCGCTGCGCTCCCAGTCCGTCGTCATCCGCAGCACAATCCGGCCTGGGTCGCCGCTTGCGGCACGGTACTGCGCGCTGAACATGTGATTCGATAGCCCGCCACGCAGCCGGCTAATGCGCCCCAGCTTCGATTCGGGGTACAGCACCTGCAGCACGCGGTTGACCACGGCCCGCTTCGGCCGCTCGCGCCGGACGAACAGCTCGCTCACGTCTGCACTATACGAGGCGTTGACGAATCTGGGCTCGTTTGCGATAATATGTTCGACATGCAAGACGAAGTCTTCAACGAAATCGAGAAAGCCCTCAAGGATGGCACGCCCCTCGTGGTCGCGACCGTAGCCGCCTCTCGCGGCTCAACCCCACGCAAACCCGGCGCCAAGATGGCCGTGCGAGCGGACGGCACGTTCTGCGGCACCATCGGCGGCGGCTGTGGCGAAGCCGAAGTGTGGCAGGAAGCGATGAACGTCCACGGCAGCGGCAAGCCCCAACTCGTCACCGTCGACCTCACCGAATCGCCGGAAGGCGAGGACAAAATCTGCGGCGGCATCATGGAGGTTTTCGTCGAGCGAGTCGTCTGACCCACCCATCGGCAACCGGAGACGGGGCGCTGCGGCGCCTCTTTTGTTTGCATAAGTAATGTACGCAGATTCGCGGACGAGTCCGTCTCAATTGACGCTCCCCAATCCCGATGCTAAGGTCTAATCGTAGATACAGGGTGCAGGAGGTGCTCCCATCATGCTAGCAGCGGGGCCGTTCGGACTCGGGCCAATGGAGCTCGTAATCATTCTTTTAGTGCTCGTGATGCTGTTTGGCGCCACACGGCTCGCCGATATCGGCGGCTCGCTCGGCAAAGGCATCAAGGAGTTCCGCAAGGAAGTCTCCTCTGACGAAGACGAAGCGAAGCCGGCCGATAGCGTGGCTTCCGAACCCGTCGCGGCGGCCAACGGCGGCGTCGAGACCGTGTCAGCAGTCAAGTGCTCTAGCTGTGGCGCGCTGAACAGTGTCGGCGCGAAGTTCTGCAGCCAGTGCAGCGCCGCAATCGCTGCCCCGGTCTCCTGATCGGCGCTCCAGGTAGAAGCAACTAGAGCGGGCCGCGCGGCCCGCTCTATTATTTAGCAACGATGCCAATCAAAGCCGTCCTCTTCGACCTCTGGGAGACGCTGATCCACGACCGACCGGACCGTGCCCATCCTCGGCGCGTCTGGCGCATCGAGGCCGTCCACACCATCTTTCAGAAACACGGCTTCGAAATCGACCACATGGCGGTCGGCGCCTCTCTCGACGCCACGAACGTCGCGCTGACACGACTGCATGACGACGGGCGCGACGTCGACGGTCCCGGCCGCGCCACGCTGCTGCTCGATATCCTCGAACAACAATCGGGACGCAGGGCGCCGGCTTCGGTGGCGGGCGAGCTCCTGGACACGATCGCCGCGATGCCGCTGGACAAGGCGCCACACCTCGCCCCAGGCACCCTCGAAACGCTGATCGATTTGCGGGCGCTCGGCCTCGCGACGGCGCTGGTCTCCAACGCCGGCATGACGACGGCGCCCAACCTGCGCCTCCTGATGCGCCACTACGAAATCGAGTCCCTCTTCGACTGCCTCCTGTTTTCGGACGAGCTCCAGCTGGCCAAACCGGACCCGCGCATCTTCCACGCCGCGGCGCGCAACCTCGGCTTCGAGGCGGCGGACTGCGCGTTCGTCGGCGACAACCCCCACAACGACGTCGCGGGTGCGCTGGCCGTAGGCATGTACGCCGTGCAGATTGGCGGCAAGGTGCGCGATGGCATTACGGCCGTCCCCTGCGTCCGCATCGACACCCTCTCCGAGCTGATCCCGGCGCTTCAGGCGGAAGCACAGCTCGTCTGACGCCCAGCCCGGGTGCTTACTCTCCGACTAAAGGCTGAGGGCGCCCTCCTTGACTGGGCACTCGACGCACGTGCTATCGTATTTGCAAACCCCCTGCCAGGGGGTATGACCAGGAGCAAGTCCAATGAATCTGCTATCACGGCTCTTTGAAACCACAGAAGAACCTTCCCACATCCATATTGAGCGGCCAAAGCGCTCAATCCAACGCCAAACCCGCTATATAGGGGTTGGTGTGGACACTCACACGGACTCGCGCGCCCGACAGGTCGACGTCGAAGCGGATGCCTGCGCCGAATTGCGAGAACTGCGATGATCGAACAAGAGGGCCACGAGCACTCCACACATCGTGTACCGATCGACTCCTCGGCCAGGCCGGACCTGCTGCGGCGGCTGGCGTACATCGAAGGGCACCTCAACGGTGTCCGGCGCATGATTGAAGAAGACCAGTACTGTGTGGACGTGCTGAAGCAAACCTACGCCGTCCGCCGCGCAATCGAAAAAATGGAGGCGCTGATCCTGGAGAACCACCTGCAAGGCTGCGTGATCCAGGGCATCCGAGACGGCCGCGAAAGCGAAGTCGTCGCTGAGTTGATCGACCTGTATGAAATAGCGGGGCGCTAAGCCGTGACAACCGAAGCCAGAGAAAAGCCGAAGAGCGACATGCTGACGATCGGTGTCGGCGGCATGACCTGCGCTTCGTGCGTGTCTCGCGTCGAGCGGGCCCTCAAGAAGGTCCCCGGCGTCGACGCGGCGACGGTCAACCTGGCGACCGAGAAGGCCACCGTCTCGTTCGACGCCACGTCCGCGGAAATCGAAGCCTTGATGCAAGCGATTGAGAATGCGGGCTACGAGCCGCGGCGCGAGTCTCTGGTCTTCGATATCGCCGGTGACGGCGCACCCGACCTGACCGCGCTGCAACGCGCCTTCGCGGGCGTCCAGGGCATCATCGCTGTCGATGTCAGCCCGGAGACACGCCGGGTTAGCGTCACCTTCCCGGCCGGAGCCGTGGACGCCCCGCAGCTAAAACGCGTCGCCGCTGACGAGGGCGTCGATCTCGAGGAGCGCGTCACGGAAACCACCGGCGGCGCCGAGGCAGAGCGCGAGAGCGAACAGCGCCAGCTCAAGCAGAAATGGCTCGTCGCCGGCGCCATCGGCTTCCTGCTGATGCTGGCCGGCATCGAGCCCATCTTTGAGCAGCTCCGCGAGGCGTTCAGCGTCCAGCAGATTCTCGTCGCCATGTTCGCTGTCGCGTTGCCGGTGCAGATCTGGGCCGGCTGGCAGTTCTACGTTGGTACCTGGAAAACGGCCCGTCATCGCACCGCAGACATGAACACCCTGATCGCGCTCGGGACGTCGGCAGCCTTCGTCTACAGCACCGCCGCCACGTTCTGGCCTTCGCTGTTCGAAGGCGCGGAGCTGGCCCACGACCACATGCTGGGCGAACGCCCTCCCGTGTATTTCGAAACGGCGGTGATCATCCTCGCGCTCATCCTCTTCGGCCGCTGGCTCGAAGCGCGAGCCAAGGGCAGCACGTCCGCCGCCATTACGCGACTCATGAGCCTGCGCGCCCGCACGGCCCGCGTCCTGCGTGACGGCCGCGATGTCGACATTCCCGTCGAAGAAGTCGTGCCCGGCGACATCGTTTCAGTGCGGCCCGGCGAGAAGGTACCGGTCGATGGCGTCGTCCTCGACGGTCACTCTGCCCTCGATGAGTCGATGCTCACCGGCGAGAGCCTGCCGGTCGAGAAGACGGAGGGCGATTCAGTCTACGGCGCCACGATGAACCGTACGGGCACGTTTCGCCTCACCGCCACGCGCACCGGCAGCGAGACCGCGCTGTCGCAGATCATTCGCCTCGTGGAGCAGGCACAGGGCTCGAAGGCGCCCGTGCAGCGCCTCGCCGACTTCATCGCGTCGATCTTCGTCCCCATCGTCATCCTGATCGCGATCGTCGATTTCGCGATATGGGCGCTCATCGGACCTGAAGGCGCAATAATCTACGCGACACTGAATGCGGTCGCGATCCTGATCATCGCCTGCCCTTGCGCCCTCGGCCTCGCAACGCCGACCGCGATCATGGTCGGGACCGGCCGCGGCGCCGAGATGGGTGTGTTAATCCGTAGCGGCGAAGCGTTGGAAACGGCGCAGAAAATCGACACCGTTATCTTCGACAAGACAGGCACGCTCACCGAAGGCCGCCCCCGCGTCACCGACATACTGACGGTGGACTTCGAGGAAGCGCAGCTTATCCGCCTCACCGCCGCCGTGGAGCGAGGTTCCGAACACGCGCTCGGCGAAGCCATCGTACGTGAATCGCAGGAGCTCGGTCTGGACCTCCCCGACGTCTCGGATTTCGAGGCCGTGCCGGGCAAGGGCGTGCGAGGCGTCGTGGATTCACGCAGCCTCGTCCTTGGTACGCGCAACTTCATGGCCGAAAGCGGCATCGAGGTCAGCGAACTCCTCGCTCAAGGCAACGCCCTTCAAGCCGAGGCGAAGACGGTCATCTACGTCGCGATCGACAGCGCTGCGGCCGGCGCGATTGCCATCGCGGACACGCTGAAGCCCGCTGCGGCAGAAGCCGTGAAGGCGCTTCGCAACCAGGGAATCGAGGTCGTACTGCTCACCGGCGACAACGAGGCCACGGCCCAGGCGATCGCGGCGCAAGCGGGCATCGGGACCGTGATCGCCGAGGTGCTACCGGACGGCAAGTCGACTGAGGTACGCCGCCTGCAAGACGAAGGCCGCCTCGTGGCCATGGTTGGCGACGGTATTAACGACGCCCCGGCGCTGGCGCAGGCCAACGTCGGCATCGCCATCGGCACCGGCGCCGACGTGGCCATGGAGGCTGCCAGCGTGACGTTAGTCGGCGGTGACCCACGTGGTGTTGCCACCGCCATAGCGCTCAGTCGCGCGACGATGCGTTGCGTCAAGCAGAACCTGTTCTGGGCCTTCGCCTACAACGTAGCGTTGATCCCCGTGGCGGCGGGCGTGCTGTACCTGTTCTTCCATAACGCGGACGTGCCCGGCTGGCTGGCCTGGGCTTTTGGCGACTACGGCTTCCTCAACCCAATGCTGGCCGGACTCGCGATGGCGTTTAGCTCCGTGACCGTCATGGCCAACTCGCTACGCCTGCGACGCGCACGGCTGACTGCATGAATTCGCAAGCTCAGCCCCCGTCGCGTAGACTGGATCTAACGTGAATGGCAGTATCCAGGTTGCGCGAATCTTGGGGATTCCCATCGTCGTCAACCTGTCTTGGTTTCTCACACTAGGTCTGGTGACGATTCTCCTCGCGCTCGGCTTCTACCCCAGCGTTTTCGAGGACACTGCGTACCGCGACGACAACCTCGTGCACTGGGTCCTCGCAGCCGTCAGCGGCACCGCATTCTTTGTCTCCATCGTCCTGCACGAGTTGGCGCACAGCGTCGTAGCGTTGAAGCAAGGTATACCGGTCAAGAACATCACCCTGTTCATCTTCGGTGGTGTCTCGCAGATCGGCGGTGAAGCGCGCAGGCCGCTGCACGAATTCATCATGGCGGTCATCGGACCGCTGACTAGCCTCGCGCTGGCCGGCATCTTCTTCGTGGCATGGTGGATTACAGGCTTCAAGACATCGGAGCCCGTTGCGGCCGTCGTCTGGTGGCTCTTCGTCATGAACCTGATCCTTGCAGCCTTCAACATGGCGCCCGGCTTCCCCATGGATGGCGGACGCGTCCTGCGCTCAATCATCTGGGGCGTCACCGGCAACTCGATTCGCGCCACGCGGATCGCCACACTGGCCGGTCGCGGCCTTGGCTACGGCATGATGGTCGTCGGAGGCCTGGCGATTTTTGGCACTTTCG
>Ga0214471_10000739_pt1 | contig 26883 bp, 19 predicted proteins | sample RVTome_5_FD_207665 | JGI IMG/M metagenome (GOLD analysis project Ga0214471, IMG submission 207665) | Soil microbial communities from uranium-contaminated site in the Upper Colorado River Basin, Wyoming, United States - RVT142D155 | ecosystem: Environmental > Terrestrial > Soil > Contaminated >... | reverse complement strand
AGGTCGGATCATTGCGCGACCATCTCCAGGGCTTGTTCGACGTCCACCGCCACCAGGCGCGACACGCCCGGCTCCGACATGGTAACACCGATCAGCAGCTCGGCGATCTCCATGCTGATCTTGTTATGCGTGATATACACCAGCTGGGTCTTCTGGGACAAGGCCTTGAGCATGTCCGAGTAGCGGATCACGTTGGCGTCGTCGAGCGGCGCGTCGACCTCGTCCAGCAGGCAGAACGGCGCCGGGTTGAGCTCGAACAGCGCGAACAGCAGCGACACCGCGGTCAGCGCCTTCTCGCCGCCCGACAGCAGGTGGATGGTGCTGTTGCGCTTGCCGGGCGGGCGCGCCATGACGCGCACCCCGGAATCCAGGATCTCGTCGCCGATCAGCTCCAGGTAGGCGTGGCCGCCGCCGAATAGCTGCGGGAACAGGCTCTGGAAGCCGGTGTTGACCTTGTCGAAGGTCTCCTTGAAGCGCGTGCGCGTCTCGCGGTCGATCTTGCGGATCGCGTCCTCGAGCGTGGTGAGCGCCTGCACCAGGTCCTCGTACTGCTTGTCGAGATAGCCCTTGCGCTCCGACTGCTCCTCGTATTCCTCGATCGCCACCAGGTTGATCGGGCCTAAGCGGTTGATCTTGGCAGCGAGCTCCTCGAGGCGCTGCTGCCAGGCACCCTCCTCGGCCTCGGCCGGCATTTCGGCAAGCACCTGCTCGAGGTCGATATGCTCGGATCCAGCCTGCTCGACCACGGTCTCGCGGCGCACCGCCAGCTCCTGGCGCGCCATGCGTTCCTGCTCGAGCGCCTCGCGCGCCGTCTGGATCTTCTGTTCCTGGTTGTGGCGCGCCTGTTGCTGCTCGCGCATGGCCGCTTCCAGATCGGCGGCCGTCTGGCGGGCGACCGACAGCCTGGCTTCGATCTCGACGCGCTTCTTCAGGAAATCCTCCAACCGCAGCTTGAGCTCGGTCTCCGGCTCGGCGTCGTGGGCGAGCAACTTCTCCAACTCGTTGCGGCGCTCGGTGAGATGCTTGAGCTGGCCCTCGAGGCGCGCGATGCCGGCGCGCGTCGACTCGTAGCTGGTCTGCTGGCCCTGGCGCTCGATCTCGAGCCGGTGCAGGGCGTCGCGGGCATCGACCGCGGCGGCGCGCGCCGCGTCGAGCTCGGCGCGACGCTGATCGCGCTCGGCGAGCAGCGTGCGCCGCCGCTCGTCCAGGGTGCCGCTTCGGCCCTGCGCCTCGCTGAGCAGCCGCTCGGCGGCGCTGCGCTCGGCGTGCGCGGCGGAAAGCTGCGCGCCCAGGTCGCGTTGCTCGTCCTCGATCTGCCGGCGGCGGGCGGTGAGCTGGCCGAGATTTGCCTCGAGCGCGCCGAGGCGCGCGTGCAGGGCGGTGCGCTCGCGGTTGCGCCCGGCGATCTCCTGGCGGCGCGCGTCGCGGCTGCTTTCCAGCTCCTTCAGGGACTGCTGGGCGGCGCCGAGCTCGGCCTGCCCCGCCTCGATGGTCGCGCTGAGGTCGGCGATCTCCCGTTCCAGGGCCTCGATGTCGCGGCCGCGCGCCAGCATGCCGGCGCGCGCGCTGTCCTTGTCGGTGACGGCGATCCAGTGGCGGCCGACCCACACACCCTGGCGGGTGACGACCGATTCGTGCGGCGCCAGCCCGCCGCGCAGCGCGAGCGCCGCGGCCAGGTCGTCGGCCGCGTAGATGCCGGCCAGCAGCCCGGCCAGATCGACGTCGCCCTTGACCTTGTCGAGCAGCCGCGCGCGACCGGCCGGCGCGGGTGCCGCCGTGCCCGCGGTTTCGACGACCGTCAGCTCGGCCTGCTTGAGCCCGTCGAGCTCGGGCGCAAGATCGTCGAGCCGCGGCACGCAGACGGCCGCCAGATCGGCGCCGAGCACGCGCTCGACCGCCTGCTCCCAGCCCGACTCGACCACGAGCAGCCCGGCGAGCCGCGGCGCCTGATCGAGTCCGCGGGCATGCAGCCAGTCGTTGAGCGCCGCGTCGTGCTTGCCGAGCGCGGCCGATTGCAGCTCCTTGAGGCCGGCGACGCGCGCCTCGGCGCTCTGGCGGGCGCCGCGATCCGCCTCGAGCGCGCTCGCGCGTTGCTCGATGTCGGCGCGCAGCGTCTTGCTGCGCGCCTCCATCTCCTCGAACTCGCGCTCGCGCGCCGCGTGCTCGCTATCGTGGCGCGCCACCTCGGCGCGCAGCGACGCCGGGTCCTGGGCGCCGAGCTCGGCGTCGATGCTGGCGAGCTCCTCGGCGAGCTTGGTCTGGCGGTCGGCGATCTGGCTGAGTTGTTTTTCCAGCGCCTCGATGCGCGCGCCCTGGATCTCGCGGGTCTTCTCGGGCTCGGCGGCGGCCTGGCCGAAGGCCTCCCAGGCCGCCTGCCACTCGGACATCGCCTGCTCGGCGCGCGCCAGCGCCTCCTGGGCGGCGGCGTGACGGGCCTGGTGCTCGGCCAAGCGGGGGGCCGCCGATTCGAGCGCATCGCGCAGCCCGGCGAGGCGCTGCATGTCGCCCTGCAGATGCTGGCTGGCGTCCTCCCAGGAGCGGTTGATCTGGTCCTGCTCGCGCTGGCGCTGCTGGTGGCTGTCGCGCGCGTGCTGGATGGCCTGCTCGATGTTGGTGATCTCGGCGCCGGCGGAATAGAACTCGGCCTGCACCGCGTTGAAATGATCGTTGGCCTCGGTCTGCCTGGCGCGCAGCTCCTCGATCTTCGCCTCGATGCCGCGCAGCTCGGCGATCACCGCCTCGACCGCGGTCTCGCGCGCGGCCAGCGTGCCGTCGTGCTCCTTGAGCTGGTCGGTCAGTCGCCGCCAGCGCAGCCCCAGCAGTTGGGCATGCACCGTGCGCTCCTCGGCCTTGAGCTCCTTGTAGCGCTGCGCGGCGCGCGACTGGCGCTGCAGGCGGTTGATCTGGACCTCCAGCTCCTTGCGGATGTCCTCGACACGCGCGAGATTTTCGCGGGTGTGCTTGATGCGGTTTTCGGTCTCGCGCCGGCGCTCCTTGTAGCGCGACACGCCGGCCGCCTCCTCGAACATGCCGCGCAGTTCCTCGGGCTTGGACTCGATGATGCGCGTGATCGCGTTCTGCTCGAGAATCGAATAGGAATGCGGCCCGAGGCCGGTGCCGAGGAAGATGTCGATGATGTCCTTGCGCCGGCACTTGGTCCGGTTGAGGAAGTAATCCGACTGTCCGTCGCGCCCCGCCTCGCGTCGGATGGAGATCTCGGAATAGGACGCGTACTGACCGGGCGCGCTACCATCGCTGTTGTCGAAGATCAGCTCGACCGAGGCCTTGCCGACCGGCTTGCGCGCGCTCGAGCCGCTGAAGATCACGTCCGCCATCGAGTCGCCGCGCAGATGCTTGGCCGAGCTCTCGCCCATCACCCAGCGCACCGCGTCGATGATGTTGGACTTGCCGCAACCGTTGGGGCCGACGATGCCGATGAGGTTTCCGGAGATGGGGATGCTGATGGGGTCCACGAAGGACTTGAAGCCGGCGAGCTTGATCTTCTTCAGGCGCATTCAGTTTCCGGATGCGATAAACTGGTTATATTAAAGGTGCGACGAAACTAGCATACGGGCCGTGAAATGCCTACCCAACCCAGCAAGACCCTGGAAACCTTCGACAATCCCCGGCCGGACCGCGATTATATCATCGAGATCCGCATGCCGGAGTTCACCTGTCTGTGTCCCAAGACCGGACAGCCGGACTTCGCGACCCTCTACCTCGATTACGTCCCCGACAAACGCTGCGTCGAGCTCAAGTCGCTCAAGCTCTACATCTGGTCGTTCCGCAACGAAGGCCACTTCCACGAGGACGTGACCAACGCCATCCTGGCCGATCTGGTCAAAGCCACGGCGCCGCGCTATATGCGGCTGCGGGCTGAATTTTACGTGCGTGGCGGGATTTATACCACCGTCAGCGTCGAACACCGCAAGTCCGGCTGGGTCGCGCCGCCGCCCCCGCCGATACTGCCGGACGATCCCGACGCGGCGCCGCCCACCACCGACGCCGCCCACGCGCCGGCGGGCGGTCGCGGCGCGGCGGCGCAGCGGCCTCCTGCAACACCTGCCGATCGGGTCGCGGCCGCCAAACCCGTTGCGGGCGCACCGGCGCCGAATGGGCGCTTCCGCATGCTCGCCCGCGAACGCCGGCCCGCCCCGGCGCCGACCGCCGGCGGCGGCGATAGTCCGACCCCGGCGCCGGCCGCTCCGCCGCCGGACGGGCTTTACCTCGGCATCGACATCGGCACCGGCGGCTGCCGGGTCATGGTGATCGACGAGCAGGAGCGCGTGGTCGGCGAGGCCGCGGCGCCGATCCCGGTGCCGGTCCGGCACGACAACCAGATCACCCAGGATTCGACGCTGTGGTGGAAGGCCGCCGACGCCGCGCTCCGCCAGGTCCTGCAGAAGGTGCCGGCGGAGAGAATTCGCGCCATCGCCGTCGACGGCACCTCCGGCACGCTGCTGCTGACCGACAAGAAAGGCGCGCCGGTGACTCCTGCGCTGATGTACAACGACAGCCGCGCCGTGGTGCAGGCCGACCGGCTGCTGCCGATCGCGGGCCGCCAGAGCGGCGCGCATGGCGCGACAAGCAGCCTGGCCAAGCTCCTGTGGCTGACCGAGAAGCAGATGACCAAAAAGGCCGCGCATGCCCTGCACCAGGCCGACTGGATCACCGGCAAGCTCACCGGCCGCTGGGGCGTCAGCGACCACAACAACAGCCTCAAGCTCGGCTACGACTCGCAGGCCCAGCGCTGGCCGGACTTCCTGGGCACGCTCGGCCTCGATACCGCGCTCCTGCCCGAGGTGTACATCGCGGGCGAGCCGATCGGCACCATCAGCGCCGAGATCGCCAAGACCTACGGCTTGAGCGCCGATACCCAGGTGATGGCCGGCACCACCGACGGGGTGGCATCCTTCCTGGCCGCCGGGGCCAGCCGCCCGGGCCACGGCGTGACCGCGCTGGGCTCGACCCTGGTCATCAAACTGCTGTCCAACAAGCCGGTGTTCGCCCCGGAGCACGGCGTCTACAGCCACCGCCTCGGCGAGCGCTGGCTGGTCGGTGGGGCCTCGAACAGCGGCGGCGCGACGCTGCTGCAGTACTTCAAGGTCGAACAGATGCAGGAGATGACCCCGCTCCTGGACCCCGAGAGCTTCACCGGGCTCGAGTATTACCCGCTGCCCGACGTCGGCGAGCGCTTTCCGGTCAACGACCCGAACATGGTCGCCAAGCTCGAGCCGCTGCCGGGCAATAGCGTCACGTTCTTTCAGGGCATGCTCGAGGGCATTGCCAGCATCGAGGCACTGGGCTACCAGCTGCTGCACAAGCTCGGCGCGCCGGCCGTGACCGAGGTGCGCACCACCGGTGGCGGCAGCCGCAACCCGGGCTGGACCCGGATCCGCGAGCGCACCCTGGGCGTGTCGCTCAAGAAACCGCGCTCGGGGATGGCCGCCTTCGGGACGGCCCTGATTGCCGCCGGCCGCGTCGACCTGCCCAGCTGAAATCCGGACCCGGCTTAACCATTTCATTATATTAGAGACTGCCGGATTCTGGGGCGTGCGCTTACTATTAAGGACCCGGGGGCGATGTCGCGCGCCATACCGGCCGGCACCAGTGTATTGAATTCCGACACTGGCACTCTCGTTTCCCGCTGCTACCCTAGATGAGACAAGTAAGGCTTTGGTTGAGCTAGCGGCAGTAAGTCCGTCACAACCAAAAATAATAATAACCTTCGATCGATCCGGGAAAGTGAAGGACGCATGCCCCCTAGGAGCCAGCGTGATCCGTTGACTGGTCTCATCAACCGCGCGGCGCTGCTGGAGCGTCTCGATGCGGAGGTGGCGCGCAGTCGCGTACACAAACTGCCGTTCGCCGTCATTCTGTTCGATGTCGACCGATTCAAGCTGGTGAATTTCGGCTTCGGCGACCGCCAGGGTGACGAGGTGTTACGGACCGTCAGCGGCGCCGTCAAGGCGCGGTTGCGGCCGCGCGATGTCGTCGGCCGCTGGGGTGGGCAGCAGTTCCTGTGCATACTGCCGGACACGCCGGCGAACATCGCCTGGGACATGGCCGAGCAGATGCGCGGTGCGATCGAATCCCTGGCGATGCCGATCGAGGCCAACATCCTCCACGCCACCGCGAGCTTCGGCGTGTCCTGCTTCCCCGGCGACGGCACGCTGGTGCGCCAGCTGCTCGCGGCCAATGACGCGGCGCTGTACACCGCCAAGGAGTCCGGCCGCAACCGCACCATCCTGGCGCGCGACCTGCCGCACCAACCCTACGGCATCGGCAGCATGCTCGAAGCCGCGTTGCGCGAAAATCGCGTGGTACCGGCGTTCCAGCCGATCGTCGATCTCCGCACCGGCCATCGGGTCGCGGAGGAGGCGCTGGCGCGCGTGATCGTGTCACCGGACCGGACGCTGCTGGCGGAGGAATTCATCGATGCGGCGCGGCTCTTGCAGCTGACCTACAAAATCGACCGCACGGTGATACTCAACACCTTCAATCGCTGTCTGGCGCTGCTCAACGGCAACGGCGCGCCGCCACTGCGTCATTTCGTCAACATCTCCGGCAACCTCTTGCGTCATCCGGCGGTGGTGGAAGAGCTGCTGGCAGTCGCCCGCCAGGCCTGCGCCACGCACGGCGACAGGTTGGGGGCCGAATTGCCGCTGGTCATCGAGATCACCGAGCGCGAGCTGCTGCACGACATCAAGTCGGTGCGCGCGATGCTCAAACCCTTCATGGACTTCGGCGTGCACCTGGCGCTGGACGACTTCGGCAGCGGTTACTCGTCCTTCCATTATCTGGCCGAGCTGCCGTTCACCTTCCTCAAGATCGAGGGCAGCCTCATCCAGCGCATCACCGAAAAGAAAGTGCGCACCATCGTGCAGGGCATTCAGAACACCGCCGCCGACCTGGGTCTGATCACCGTGGCGGAATTCGTCGAGAACGCCGAAACCGCGCGCATCGCCCACGACCTGGGCGTGAACTGGGCCCAGGGATTCCACTACGGTGAACCGGTGATCGTGTAATCACGCCTCGACCGCCGCCTCCGCCCCCCCGGTCTCGCCCTTGTTGTCGGTCCAGCGGACCTCGACCTTGTCCCCGGCCTTGGCGCTGGGCACGGCCACGGCGATCAGCGGGTCCTTGGAGATCGCGACCCCCATGTCGATGTTGGCCACGGCCTGGCCGTTCAGGTGGATCTGCAGGGTCTGGATGAAGTGGGCCGGGATCTTCTGCTTGGTCTTGGCATCGACGCGCTGGCCGGTTTCCATCGGGTGGTTGACGAGCACCAGGATCTCGGTGGTGCCGTCCTTGGGGCGGGTCTTGAGTTTCGTGAGTCTTGCCATGATGAATGTTCCTCGTTTAGTGATCGCTCGGCGCTGCCGGCACAGGGATGTGCCGCCTGCCTCCAGGGCCTGTAACCTTCCTCGAAGCCGCAGCGCGAAGCGAAAATCGCATTTTCGATTCGCGCGCCGTCAACGGCCAGGGATGGCCGTTGACGGCATATTATCAACCGCCGCAACCGCCGACCGTCACCTTGATCTGCTGGGTGGCGACGTGCAGCTTGCCGCCGGCCTTGACGTAGGCCTTGACGTCGGAGGTCTTGCCCATCTTCATGCGCGCCGAGAAGTAGCCGGCGGCGCCGGTCAGGGCGACGTTGGCGACCAGCGGGCGCTCGTTCTGTTCGACCAGGATGCCGATCGCCTCGACGTCCGCCAGGCCGGTCGAGACCGCGATCGGCACCACCGCGCCGTTCTCGGCCTGGATCGGGGCCTTGATGGTGATGGCGCCGGAGGCGGCGGCGTCGGCCGAGCCGTACAGGGTCTTGACGGCGTCGTTGATCGATTTGGCGTCGAAGGCCGCCGACGGCCAGGCCGCGGCCAGCACCCGGGCGGGGGCGAGCAGGCCGGCACCGGCCGCCACGGCGACGACGCCGGACGCCAGGGTGCCTTTGAGGAAGGTTCTGCGATGTAGGGTGGTCACGGGGGTCTCCTGCTTTACTTGAATAATATAATGTTAACGGGCGCTCGCTATCAGTCTCGAATTGAAGTCTACAGGGTCAGAAGAAAATCCACGACCTTGTCGATCTCATCCTCGGTCAGGATCCTGTGCCGGCCGAACGGCGGCATGACCGAGTTCTTGTTGAGCGCGGTGGCATCCCAGATTTGCGTGCGCAGCTTGGCACGATCCGGGAAGCGTTGCTTCATGGAGACCAGCGGCGGGGCCAGGTTGCCGGGGCCATCGACGCCCGGAATCATGTGGCAGGACATGCAATTGCCCCTGCGGCGATCGATGACGGCGCAGCCGCCCTGTATGACCGCATCGGCCGGTGGGTTGGCCTTGTCGTTGCAGATTTTGTCGCTGGGAGCCACGCCGCCGGCGGCGTGGCTCGGGGCGGCGCCCAGGCCGCCGATCAGTGCCGCGGCGCCAAGACCCAGGATGATACTCGCGGACTTCCGCATCACTCCTCCTTTAATTATATTGACATGAATCGGTGGTCTGAAATGCGCCGTTTTCTAAGGGCTTGCGAAAGACGGCGTACACAGCTGGCGGCTAGGATAAAGGCAGGCCGGATCGATGGCAATAGCGAAATTTTCGAGTTTTGCGGGAGAAATTTGGAATAAATGCGCGTTTTAATAAAACAGGATTTACTTATTTATTCAGATTGATCCCGGACAGCCTGCTGGACTCAGTCAATGCCGTTCTGTTTCATTAACTCCACCTCGTCCTTGATCTCCTTGGCGCGGGCCTCGAGGCTGGCCGTGTAGTAGTGATTGCCCTGGGCGTGACGAGTGGCAAGGTGCAACTGCTGGAGGGCTGCGCGGGCATCACCACGCAGGTAGTAGTGCTCGGCGAGCGCGCGATGCGCGGTCAGCCGGTCACCGCTCTCGCCGGCCGCAGTGGCCATCAGTTTGTACAGCGCGGCATCCGCCGACGGCTGGCGCAGGACGGGGTTCAACAGCTCGCGCGCCTGCGCCGCCTTGCCGGCGGCGAGCAGCGCGTCGGCATGGCGCTGGATCAGGGAAGGGTCGTCCGGTGCGAGTTTCTGGGCCGCCGCGTACAGGGCCAGCGCCTCGGCGCGCCGGCCGGCGCCGAAGGCGATCTCGGCCTGCAGGATCCGGTAGGCCACATAGTCCGGGCGCTGCTTGAGCAGCACGTCCACCTCGGCACGCGCCGCGTCGAACCGTTGGGCGCGCAGCAGCGCGAGCGCGTAGGCATAGCGCAGGGCATCGCCGTGGGCGACGTCTGGCTCGTCGAGCTCGGCGGCGAAGCGCTTCACCAGCTCGGCCGGGCTCGCCTTGGCCAGCGCCCGGATCCGCGCCTGGGCATGGGCAAAGTCGGTGGCGTCCGGGTTCGGACGGCGTGGAAACCGGTCGGCGTGGTCGCGCGACTCGGCGATGCGGCGCGTGGTGATCGGGTGGGTGCGCAGGAACTCCGGCAGATTGCTTTCATAGAGCCGGCTTGCGACCAGCATGCGGTCGAAGAAGGCCGGCATGTCGCGCGCATCGAAACCAGCGTCGGTGAGCACTCCCATACCGATACGGTCGGCCTCCTGCTCGAAGCTGCGAGTAAAGTTGAGTTGACTCTGGGCGAGCGTGGCGGTCGTCAGGGCAATCGCCGCCTCGCCGCCCGAATGTCCGGAACCGGCCAGCAGAATGGCCGCCAGCAGCGCCGCCATGGCCGGGACGCTGGTGCGCTTGGCCTCCGCCATCATGCGCGGGATATGGCGCTGGGTCAGGTGGGCGATTTCGTGGGCGAGCACCGCGGCCAGCTCGCCCTCGCTGCGTGCCGTCAATACCAGGCCGGTATGCACGCCGATAAAGCCGCCGGGCACGGCAAACGCGTTGACGCTGGGGTCGTCGACCAGGAAAAAATAAAAGTCCTGCCCCCCGGCCTGGGTGCCGGCGGCCAGGTGCCGGCCGAGATTCTGGATGTAACGCTTGAGCTCCGGATCCTCGACGATGTCGAGATGCTGGCGGGCCCGTCGCATGAAGTCTTCACCGAGCTTGCGCTCCTGCAGCGGTGAGATTACGGTTGCCGACTCGTCGCCCAGATCGGGCAGGCGGCTGGCATCGGCAATTCCGGCAGGGCTGCCCAGGGCGATGATCAGAGCGAGGAGGGCGGCCAGACTACGGCGCGGGCGGGTCATGCGGGATTGAGCCATGATTTGTCACCCGTTGGAGTGCCGGTCGCCGGCGGGGTTCCGCCAAGCGCGGGTTGCCGGCCCGCCGGCCAGCGGCTGTGCGACGACCGGCGGCGATCCATATTAGGCGATCGGCTCATCGGCGTCCCTGCAAGGACGGCCTCCAGGGCGATAAACCGGTCCGGTTCGCGGACTGCGGCAGCGCGGCGATTCCGAGGATATCGCCCTGGGCAAGATTGCGCAGCAAGCCCTTGTGAGCGACTTGACCCCTCTCGCGCGGTTCAATCACGTATTTTTAACATGGTTAATAGCGGATTCTGTGGCCTGCCATAATTAGGGAAAATTTACGCCCGATCACTGGGAATTTATACATCTGCATCTAATAATATATTAACATTATATGATTATTCGCATTTCAGGGATTAACATCACATAATGTATGGATTTAAGGAAATGGACGCCTTGGAGTTACACGGACTGCTTCAGGCGGATGCCACGCAGATTGATCTGATCGATGTCCGGACCCCCGCCGAAGTGGCCCGCGGCGGCATTCCGGGGGCGCGCAATATCCCGCTGCATCAGGTTCCGTTGGTCGAGGCGGAACTCGAAAACGCGCGGGCGCTGGTGTTCTACTGTCAGACCGGGGCGCGGTCCGCCCAGGCCTGTGCGTATCTGGCCGCACGCGGCTTCGACAGTCTTTATAATCTGCGCGGCGGAATACTCGGCTGGCTGCGCAGCGGCCACCCGGCGGCCGACATCGCCGCCGCTACTGCGGCGCAGGCCGACCGCGTATAGGCCGGTTACGGCGCAGTATCCATATATATAGAATCATCAGCCGCAAGCAGGCATGGCGCCGGTCCATCCGGCAGAAATTATCGCAGTCCGATCGTCAACGAGGAGAAGTGATATGTCGCAACCGAAAAAGCTCGCGATCATCGCGACCAAGGGGACCCTGGATTGGGCCTATCCGCCCTTTATTCTGGCGTCCACCGCGGCGGCGCTGGGATACGAAGTGCAGGTGTTTTTCACCTTTTATGGTCTGCAGCTCCTGAGGAAGAAGCTGAACCTCAAGGTGAGCCCGCTGGGCAATCCCGGCATGCCCATGAAGATGCCGTTCGGCCCGAAGTGGTTCAAGGGCATCAACTGGAACATCCCGAACGCCGTGCAGTCGCTGGTTCCGGGTTACGAGTCGCTGGCCACGGTGCTGATGAAGAAGACCGTCAAGAACAACGGCGTCGCCTCGATCGAGGATCTGCGCGAGCTGTGCAAGGAGGCCGAGGTCAAGTTCATCGCCTGCCAGATGACGGTCGAGCTGTTCGGTTTCAGCCACGACGACTTCATTCCCGGACTCGAGTTCGGCGGTGCCGCGACCTTCTTCGAGTTCGCCGGCGAATCGGATATCTGCCTGTACATCTGACCGCCGTTCTGCTTCAACCCTTCCGGCCCGGCTGGAGTGCCGCCGGGCGCTGCATTGCTTGCTTGCGACAGGGAGCCGGGGGCATTGCCGCCCCCGGCGGTCCCGCTTTCCCGGGCCGATACTTGACCGCTGCAATCAGGTTCGCTAAACAGTCTGCGGTTGTGTAACCTAAACGACGATGCGACCGCTCAAGGCCTGTGCCGAGTGCCGCCGTCCGGAGCCCATCCACTGCGAGCGCAGCGACCACCACCCATGACCAGTCCTTACCCCGTATCCGGCGATGCCGACCGCCCCATCGACTGCGGCGAGCAGACAGTCATCATCGTGATGACCAGCGGCCCGAGCACGCCGCAGCGCTGCGCGACACCCTTCTATCTGGGCGCCTTGCTCGCCTCGATGGACGCGCGGGTGACGATTTTCTTCACCATGGAGGGCGTCAATCTGGTCAGGCGCGGCGTTGCCGAGAATCTGGCGGCGATGACGGGCGGCAAGCGCATCATCGAGTTCATGCGCGACGCCAAGGCGGTCGGTGTGCGGCTGCACCTGTGCCAGCCGGCGCTGCCCGGCTACGAGATCGATCCGGCCAGCGACGTGATCGAGGAGATCGACGAGCTGTCGAGCGGCGGCGTGCTGGCCGATCTGATCCTCACCAGCGACAAGGTGTTGTTTTTCTAGTGCCTATCTAGCAGCTTGATTCTAAGGGTAAATTCAGCGCACAATCCAGACTCTCTGTCGTTCCCACATCCTATCCCGGAGGGCTCACGAAATGGGCGCGGTACGCGGATGCAACATCCCTGACGATCTGGCCTACAACATCGAGAACAACGCCTGGGCGCGCAAGGAAAGCGATGGCACCGTTACCGTTGGCGTGACCTCCTATGCCTGTTCACTGGCCGGCGAAGTGGTTTCCTACACCCCGAAGAAGGCCGGCAAGGCGATCGACAAGGACAAGTCCTGCGCGACCGTCGAGTCCGGCAAGTGGGTCGGCCCGGTCAAGTCGCCGATCGCCGGCGAGGTGGTGGCGGTGAACGACGCGGTCAGCGCCACCCCGGGCCTGATCAACAAGGACCCCTACGGCCAGGGCTGGATCGTCAAGCTGAAGCCTTCCAACTGGGACGCCGATGTCGCGACCCTCAAGACCGGTGCCGACGCCGCCAAGGCCTTCGAGGCCAAGATGGACGCGGATGGGTTCAAGGGATGTTGAGTCGAGTAGCAAGTGGCAAGTAGCAAGTGGCAAGTAGCCCACGGGTTGCATGGCCTTGCGGCAGGTAACGTGCTCGCTCGGCTTGAGTGCTTCTCCTTGCTACTTGTAACTTGCAACTTGTTACTGCATTTATGAACGACTGGCTGGATACCGTCGGACACATCGAGGCGCTCGAGGGCCTGCCGCTGGACCCGGCCCTGGTCGGCGAGCTGCGCGCGCGTTCGGCTGCGCGCGCGGACGGCCCGGGGCCGCCGATCAATTTCTATACGCCGACGTTCAAGACCTTCCAGACCTCGGAGATCGGTGGCTGTGGGCGGAACGCCTGGCCGGCGGTGTCGATCACCGGCGGCGACTGCAAGCTGCAATGCGACCATTGCAAGGCCAGGATCCTCGAGCCGATGATTCCGGCGCGCACCCCCGAGGACTTGTGGCGGGTGGTGAACGAGATCGTCGCCGGCGGCGCCGGCGGGATGCTGTTGACCGGCGGCTCCAATCACCGCAACGAGGTCGAGTACGACCCGTATTACCCCACCCTGCGTCGCATCAAGGACGACTTTCCCGGCTTCAAAATCGCCCTGCACACCGCGCTGGTCGATGCCGACATCGCCCGGCGCATGCAGGATGCCGGCATCGACGCGGCCATGATGGACGTCATCGGCGCGCAGGAAACGATCACCCAGGTCTATCATCTGCGTCGCACGGTCGACGATTTCGAGCGCAGCCTCGAGCACCTGGCCGCCACCGACATGAAGGTCGTGCCGCATATCGTCATCGGCCTGCACTACGGCCGCCTGCTCGGCGAGTGGCGCGCCCTGGAGATCGTCCGGCGCCACCTGCCCGACGCGCTGGTGCTGGTCGTGGTCATGCCGTTCTATGCGCCGGCGCGCCGGCCGTTTGTGACCCCCGACAGTCATGAGGTCGGGCGCTTCTTCCGGGACGCGCGCGCCGCGCTGCCGGACACGCCGCTGCTGCTCGGCTGCGCGCGCCCGAGCGGCCAGGCCAAGTCGCTGATCGACGCCTATGCCATCATGGCCGGCATCAACGGCATGGCGCATCCCTCCGACGGCATGGTCGAATTGGCGGTGCGCCTCGACCGGTCGGTGCGCATCACGCCGGCCTGCTGCTCGATCGCCGTCGGCGACGAGGTGATGGCGGTCGATGCCGGCGACGGCGGGCTGACGCTGGACCTGGAGGCCATCCGCACGCACGAGCGCCGTCGGCGCGAAGCGGCGCGCTGCGCCGCGACCTTCGGTGCCATCAAAGTCGTCGGCGGCGCCGCTGGCGGGGGCTGCGGGCGATGACCGGCGCCGGCGGCGCCTGGCGGGTCATCGACACCGGCCTGCGGCCGGCTGCCGAGAACCTGGCCATCAACCGCGCCATGCTGGAGGCACGCCAGCACGGCGAGATTCCCAACACGCTGCGCTTCCTGCGCTTCACGCCGAGCGCGCTGGTCGGTTTCCATCAGAGTGTCGCGCAGGAGCTGCGCGAGGATTACTGCATCGAGCGCGGCATCGCCGTTCAGCGCCGCATCACCGGTGGGGGCGCGATCTATTTCGACGAAACCCAGCTCGGCTGGGAGCTCTACCTCGACAGGGCGACGCTCGGCGGCGCCGATATGCTCGAAATTGCGCGCCGCATCTGCGAGGTGGCCGCGGCCGGCATCCGCCGGCTGGGTGTGGACGCGCGCTTCCGCCCGCGCAACGACATCGAGGTCGACGGCCGCAAGATCTCCGGCACCGGCGGCGCCTTCGACGGCGACGCAATCCTGTACCAGGGCACATTGCTCGTCGACTTCGACGTGGAGCGCATGCTGCGGGTGTTGCGCATCCCGGCGGAGAAGCTCAGCGACAAGGCGATCGCCTCGGCGCGCGAGCGCGTCGCCAACCTCAAGGAGTTGCTCGGCGAGGCGCCGGGCCTGGAGCGCGTCATGGCCTGCCTCACGGCCGAGTTTGCGCGCGGTTTCGGCGCCGAGTTCGATGCGGCGGCGGCGCTGAGTCCGGCCGAGCAGGTGCGCTTCCGCGCGGCGCTCGCCGAGATCGACACCCGCGACTGGGTCTATCAGCACAACCGGCCGATGGCCGAGGCGCCAACGTTGGAGGCGGTGCACAAGACCGCCGGGGGGCTGATGCGTGTCGCGCTCGCGGTCGACGCGCGCCGCCGGCGCATCAAGCAGGCCTGGATCACCGGCGATTTCTTCGTGAATCCCAAGCGCATGATCGTGGATCTGGAGGCGGCGCTGCGCGACACTGCGGCCGACGACTACCGGCGCACGATCGAGGCCTTCTTCGATCGCTATCCCGTGGAGATGCTGCTGCTTCGGCGCGAGGACTTCAGCGCCGCCATCGGCGCGGCGCTCGACCAGGGCGCCGCGCCGACGGGCGAGGCGGCGGGTTGACGCGGCGACCGGTGAAGAGCGGAGGCATGAGCGCATGATGAAGGTCGACGTGCTGGTGGTCGGTCTGGGCCCGGGTGGCGGCTGTGCCGCCGCCGCCGCGGCCGGCTGCCGGGTGCTGGCGGTGGACCGGCGCCGCCGGATCGGCGAGCCGGTGCAGTGCGCAGAGTTCATTCCGATGCCGCTCGGCCGCTACGCGCGCGCCGACGGGGTGCTTAAGCAGCGCATAGACGGCATGAAGAGCACGCTGCCGTCGGGCGCGGTCAGGCGGTCGCCGTTTCCCGGCCTGATGATCGACCGCGCCGCCTTCGATCGCGCGCTCGCCGAGCGCGCGCAGCTCGCCGGCGCCGAGCTGCGCGCGCACACGCGGCTGGCGGCACTCGACCTCGTGGCCGGCCGCGCGGTGCTCGCCTCGGCCCATGGTTGCGAGACCGTCGCCTTCGGCGCCCTGATCGCCGCCGACGGCCCGCACTCGGCGACCGCGCGGCTCGCGGGCCTACCGGCCCTGGCCACCGTACAGACGCGGCAGTACACGGTGCCGCTGATGCGCGCCTACCGCGATACCGATATCTGGCTGTCGGACGACTTCCCCGGCGGCTACGGCTGGCTGTTTCCCAAGGGGCCGGTGGCGAACCTGGGGCTCGGCGCCGACCCGCGTTTCGCGGCCGATCTCAAGGCGCCGCTCGATCGCCTGCACCGCGAGCTCGCCGACGCCGGCCTGGTCGGCCGGGAGATCCTGGCGCGCACCGGCGGCGCGATTCCGGTCGGCGGAATGCGCGCGCGGCTGGTGGCGGGCGGCATTGTCTTCGTCGGCGACGCCGCCGGGCTCACGCACCCGATCACCGGCGGCGGTATCGCCGCGGCGGTGACCTCGGGCGAGGCCGCCGGCCGCGCGGTCGCGGATTATCTTGGATCCGGCGACGCGGGGGCGCTCGTGTCCTACGAGGAGGACATGCGCGATCAGTTCGGTCCGACGCTTGCGCGCGCCGTGGCGCGGCGCCGTTACCTGGCCGGGCACTGGCGCAAACCTTCGGCGCGGGACGATGCCGTGCAGCGGCGGGGGTGGATTGCGTTTGAGGAGTACTTTGAATCAGATGCAAGATTCAAGATACAAGATACAAGATAAAGGCACACAGCTTATATCTTATATCTTGTATCTTGAATCTCGCATCTGCCGAATATGAGGAGCCGATAATGAGCGCCCAACCCGAAGACACTGTCCCGGTCACATTCTATCGGCCCGACTACCGCGTGAAGACGCCCGCCATGCGCTCGCCGGAGTACGTGCAGATGTCGACGGCGGCGGCCATCACGCTTGGGCTGATACCGGGGCGGATGCATCGCACCGGCTGCACGCATTGTCTGAATCTGCTGGTGACCTATCCGGAGGGTTGCCGCGCCAACTGCGCCTACTGCGGTTTGGCGCGCCACCGCGAGGAGGCGCGCGACTATGCCGATCGCAATTTTATTCGCGTCGACTGGCCGGCGGTGCACTATGACGAAGTCATCGAGCGCGTCAAGGCGGGGAGCGACCGCGGACAATTCGAGCGCATGTGCATCTCGATGATCACCCATCCCGACTCCGACGCCGACACCCGCGTGCTGCTCGGGCGCTGGACGCGGGAGCTGCCGCATATTCCGGTCTCGATCCTGTCGAATCCGACCACCATGCAGCGCGCGGATCTGGTCGAGCTGCGCGACCTGGGCGCTGACATCTTCACCGTGGCCCTGGACGCGGTGACGCCGGAAATTTTCGACCGCACGCGCGGCAAGGGCGTCGACAGCCCGCACAAGTGGGAGAAATACTGGCAGGCGATCGAGTGGGCCGCCGAGGTGTTCGGCCCGGAGAAGTTCGGCGCCCATCTGATCTGCGGCATGGGCGAGACCGAGCGCGAGATCCTCGAGGTCTGCCAGCGTATCGCCGACCTCGGCGGCCACAACCACATGTTCGCGTTCTTTCCGGAGCGCGGCTCGCTGATGGAGGACTGGGAGCCGGCGCCGCGTGACCAGTGGCGGCGCGTGCAGCTTGCGCGCTTCGTCATCGACTACGCCGGCGGCCATCTGCGTGACATGGCCTTCGACGCCCAAGGTCGCGTGATCGACTTCGGACTGCCGGAGGCGGAGATCGCGGCGCTGATCGATTCCGGCAAGCCCTTCCAGACCTCCGGCTGCCCCGGCAAGAGCGATGAGGAGGTGTCGGCCTGCAACCGGCCGTACGGTGATTCCAGCCCGTCCGACATCCGCTCCTTCCCCTTCGCCCTGAACCGGCGCGACGTGGCGATCGTCAAACGCCAGCTCGAGGGCGAGGACGTCGGGACCTTGTAGTTCGAAGACGGGTAGGGTGGGGCCGTGCCCCACCAACGCCATGACGGTGGGGCAGGGCCCCACCCTACAGGAGTTGTCCCCGTGGCGGTGTGGCAGGGATCGCGTACTGCGCTCAGATCTTGATATTAAGCTTCTTGACGAGGTCGTACATGGTCGGCCGGCTGACGCCCAGCAGGTCGGCGGCCTGGGTGACGTTGCCGCCGACGTGGCCGAGCGCGCGCAGCACGGTCTGGCGCTCGGCCTGCTCGCGCACCTCGCGCAGGTTGAACGTGGCCGGCTGATCCGCCTCCGATTCCAGCTCGAGGTCGCGCGCGCTGATGTGCTTGGTTTCGGCCATGATCACCGCGCGCTTGACGCGGTTCTTGAGCTCGCGCACGTTGCCCGGCCAGGGGTGCCGCTCGAGCGCGCTGAGCGCGGTCTTGTCGAAGCCGCGGATGCTGCGGCTCTGCTCGCGCGCGAAGTGATCGAGGAAACTGCGCGCCAGCAGCAGGATGTCACCCTGGCGCTGGCGCAGCGGCGGGATCTGGACAGTGATCTCGCTGATGCGGTAGTACAGGTCCTCGCGGAACTGCCCCGCCTGGATCTTGGCGGCGAGGTCCTGGTGCGTGGCGCAGACCACGCGCACGTCCACCGGGATCTCCTCGCGCCCGCCGATGCGCTCGACGGTGCGCTCCTGGAGGAAGCGCAGCAGCTTGGCCTGCAGCGACATCGGCAGGTCGCCGACCTCGTCGAGGAACAGCGTGCCGCCCTCGGTGTGCTCGATCTTGCCGCGGGTCTGCTTGGCGGCGCCGGTGTAGGCGCCCTTCTCGTAGCCGAACAGCTCGCTCTCCAGCAGGGTTTCCGGAATCGCCGCGCAGTTGATGGCGGTGAAGCGGCGCTCGGCGCGCGGACTGCGGCTGTGCAGCGACTGGGCGCAGAGCTCCTTGCCCGTGCCGCTCTCGCCGAGCAGCAGCACCGTGGCGTCCGAGGGCGCGACCTTCTCGACGGTCTGGCAGACCTTGAGCATCTCCTGGCTGCAGGCAATGACGCCGTGCAGCGCCGAGTCCTTCTGCTTCTGCAGCAGGCGGCGGTTCTCGTTCTCGAGCTCGTACATGCGATAGGCGCGGTTGACGAGAAAGCCGAGCAATTCGGCGTTGATCGGCTTGGTGAAGAAATCGTAGGCACCCATGCCCACGGCGCGCAGCGCCGCGTCGCGCTCGTTGTTGCCGGTGACGACGATGACCTTGGTGTTGGGAGCGACCGCCAGGATCTGCTCGAGCGCGGCGAAGCCCTCGCTGCTGCCGTTCGGGTCGGGGGGGAGGCCGAGGTCCAGCGTGACCACCGGCGGTTGATGCTTCTCGACCTGTTCCAGGGCGTGGCTGCGGTCGCCCATGGTGAGCACGTCGTAGCCGTCGAAGCACCAGCGCAGCTGGTTCTGCAGACCCGGATCGTCCTCCACGACCAGCAGTTTTTTCGCGGCTACCGCCATGTGTCAGTCTCGCTCAACTGTTGCTTGTTTTGAAGATCGGGGCCTGGGCGGCCTTGCCGTCGGCCGGCAGGGACAGGCGCACCGTCGTGCCGCGTCCGGGCAGGCTCATGACCTCGACGTCGCCGCCGATCGAGCGCACGTACTCGCGCGTCTCGAACATGCCGATGCCCATGCCCGAGTTGCCCTTGGTGGTCTGAAAGGGCCGGAACAGGCGTTCGCGGATGAAGCTCTCATCCATGCCGCAGCCGGTATCCTCGACCTCGATGACCGCGCGCCCGTCGATCGGCCGCAGGCGCACGAAGATGCGGCCGTCGCGCGCGGTCGCGTCGCGCGCATTCTGGATCACATGGCCGATGACCGCCGCCAGGCGATCCCGATCGGCACTTACCGTCAGGTCGCGCGTATGGCAGTCGAGGACGACCGTGGGCTTGCCGGCCCCGCCGGCCGTGACGACTTCGGCCAGGAGCGGCGCAAGCGCGACCGGTGCACTGGCCGACGGTGCGCTGCCGTCGCGGCGCAGATGCGCGAGCAGGCGGTTCATCTTGTCCACGGAGTGCTCGACCGTGCGCATCATGTCGTCGACGAAGTGGGGATTGTGGCGGTGCTTGGCGCCGTTGGAGACGACCAATGACAGCTGGGCGACCAGGTTCTTGATGTCGTGCACGACGTAGGCGGACAGGCGGTTGAAGGCGTCGAACTGTCGCGCCTCGTTGAGCGCGCGCGAGGCCTCGAGCTGGGCGAGGTGGCTGGCGGCCTGGCGCCCGGCGGTCTTGAGCAGGTCGCAGTCCTCCCAGTTGAAATGCCATTCCACCGGAGCCCGCGGCGGGCGGGCGAGGATCACGAAGCCGAGCAGATGCTCGTGCAGGATCAAGGGCACCACCAGCCAGGCGCGCGGCAACGACAACAGCCAGTCGGGCAGGGCCGGCGCTCCGACGGTGGCTTTGAGTTCGGTATCCTGATTGTGCTCGTCGAGATTGATCACCCACTCCTGGTGTTCGAGGAACCGCACCAGCGGACCGTCGGCCGGCTCGGCAACCGGAACCGGGACGTCCATGTTCCAGCGGGCGACGGGCTCGAAGCAGTTGTCGTCCCGGCGCATCCACAGTATGCCGCCGGGGCTTTCGATGATCTGCGCGATGGCCTTGATGGCGCGCTCGCGCAGCTGTGTCTCCGGTTCGCCCGAGGACAGTGTGCGGATGAATCTCAGCCACTCCTCGCGGTAGTCGTATTTGTAATGGAAGAAATGCTTGCTGATGAAGACCCGCAGGCTAGCGCGCAGCTGGCCGGAGAACATCAGGATCGCCAGCACCAGCGCCGCGCCGAACAGGAAGATCGCCTGCGCCACCATACCCCAGTTGCCGCCGTAGACGCGCACGTAGTAGCCGCCCGTGCCCATCGCCAGCAGGTACAGTCCGGCGCCGAGCAGGGCCGTGGTATGGAAGACGACCCGCCGCGACAGGAAGAAATCGATGGACCCCTTCGCCAGGGACCACTGCAGGTCGCGACTGATCGCGATGCCGATCACCGGCACGACCATCGAGTGAATGAAGCCGCGCGCGTCCCACAGCGGGGCGCTCACCCGCTGGAACAGCAGCGCGTCGGAGTAGAGGTAGAAGTCGTAGGCGAACATGCCGCCGATCGCCATGCACAGGTACTTGAGCGCGCGGCGCTGCTCCGGCGGGGTGTTGCGGAACAACTGCTCGACGATCACCAGTCCGGTGACCGCCATGACCAGGTGGCCGGCGAGTACGTCGCTCCCCGCGATGGCCGCGAACGCGGACCCGCCGGTGATGCGATAGTGGGTGAGCAACAGCAGGCCGCTGCCGAACAGCGTCAGTAGCCCGAACAATCCGGCGAGGCGCGCCGACCACTGCCCGCGAGTGGTGTAGGCGGAGCCCAGCATCAGCAGCAGAAAGCCGAACCAGCCGAGGTTGCGCAGCACCTCGAGGGACTGGGCGACGATCAACAGACCGCCGAAGGCAGCCTGGTAGGCCACCACGCCGGCCCAGACGGCGCTGATCGCCGCGGCCAGCGCCAGGGCCGACTTCGGCCGGAGCCGGCGGTGGCCCGTCAGGAGCACCAGCGACAGCCCCAGAAAGAACAGCGAGGCCGTGGCGAAGCTGATGACTTCGATATTGAGCATTGCCGCTTCGAACTCCTCTCTCCGACATGCGAACGACGCAGGCCACGAGTCAGACTGGTTCTTGTTCTGTCGCTACGATCCCTGTATGCACAGCATCCCTCGACGACATTGCCACCGTGTGAATCCGGGGCTCACCGGGGATGAGCTGTTCGGTTTGTTATTGGCCGACCGTCGAACACTGCGCGCGACGACGACGCGCTTCACAATCCCTGCAGAGAACGACGGCGAGCACCCCATTGCCCGAGCGCTTCGCTCGGGGCCCGCATGTCTGGCGGCGCTGTCTACGTCCTTGAGTTAGCGGCTAAAATGGAACTCAGTGATTTTAATATCGTTTTAGAGCCGGCCTGACTAAATCATATCGGCTCGTGGAAGATTAAACCACGATGCCGCCTCGCGGTCATCTGGTTTATGCGGCCGCGTATCGGGAACCGGATATCTGCAAGGATCACAAAGAATTAGCAAATCATGAAACATTAATGAACCAGCCAGTTCCGATCAGACGCGCCGGTGCCGGGAAGACCGGCGTTCCCCGGCAAAAGGTGAGGGAGGGGGCGAGGGCTACACGCAAATTCGCCGCCGGGGAAGGCGCCTGGGCTGAACATCCGACCGACTCCAGTGGTGGCCCGTGGCTCCCCCGGTGACTGGGCCGGCCTGCGCGGGGGCAGGCAGCGGCAAACCTTGAACCGCGTCCAACTGCCGCCCCCGCCGGCCGGGCCCCGGCGCAAGGCGCGGGACGGATCGCGATCGGAACGGCCGGTTGCGCTGACGCGTGCGGGGTGGCGTGCGTCGCATGCGTGCGGCGAACCCGTCGGGTTCCGGTCGCCTCCGGCCTGGATGGAACCCCATGCCGGGGCGCATTCGCGGCCATCGACGCGGCGGATTTCGCGCAACGCGCGCAGGCCTATGGACGGTCCTGGCCGCGCGCGCCGCGGCGCGCGACTCAGGCGAGCAGGCTGTCGGATCAAAGCGGGAATCGGCCGCCCGCCGTTACGCGCGATGTCGCCGCGGGTGGTGACCTCAGTCCAGGGACTTCAGGGTCGACCGCGCCTCGCCGATACCGGGAAAATCAACGCGCGCGTCGAGCGCCTTGGCGAGGTGGGTCTTGGCCAACGCCGCATCGCCGTTCTTGTGGTAGGCCATGCCGAGGTGATACTGGAATATCGCGACCTGTGGGGCGCGGTCGACGACCTGCTTGAGTATCTCGACAGCGCGTTTTGTGTCTCCCGATTTGTAGTACACCCAACCGGCGGTGTCCTGGAAGACCGGTTGCGGCGAATCCTCGAAACGAGCGGCCATCTCCTTGGCGCGCTTGACGCTTGATGTGTCTCCGATGTGTTCCGACAGGATGGCCGCCAGATTGTTGATGGCGATCAGGTTGCCGGGATTCTTTTTGATGATTTTCTCATAGTGCGTGACGGCGCGGTCGTATTCGCCGCGCTTTTCGTGCACGCCGGCCAGCAACATGAGCAAGGTCTGATTGTCCGGAAGTGCCTCAAGTCCCTTTTCATAGGCGCGCACCGCGCCCTCGCTGTCGCCGTGCGCCAGCCGCACGCCGGCCAGAGTGGTGTACAGCACACCGGACTTGTTGTCGATCTCGAGCGCGCGCTGCAAGGTCTTCTCCGAATCCCCGTAGCGCTTTTGCGCGAGGTGGACTTCTGCCAACAGCTTGTATGCCGCGAGATTCTTCGGACTGGATTCGATGACCTGATTCAACCTTGCGGCGGCCTTGTCCGGCTCGTTTGCCGCCATGTGGACATTGATGATGCCGATGAGCGCCTCGGTACCGTTGGTGGAATTCTTGCCGGCCATCTCAAACTCGGCCAGCGCCGCGTCGTACTTCTTCTGGGCCAGGTAGAGCTGACCGAGGCGATGCGGCCCGATCGGGCTGGCCGGATGCGCGGCCTTGAGCTGCTTGAGTGTCGCCTCGCTGCCCTGGAAGTCCTTCTTGACATACAACACCTCGGCCTTTGCTTGCAGCGCCTTGATGTTGTCGGGCGACATCTTTAGCGCCTGATCGATCTGGTCCAGTGCCGTGTTCACGTCCTTTGCGCGCAGGTGGAACTGCGCGAGCCGCAGCCGCGCTTCGACGTCGCGAGGGTTCACGGCCACAGCTTTTTGAAAGCTCTCTTGGGCCAGCTCCGGCTCGTTATTGCGAACGTGCGCCTCACCCAGCAGGGCGAGAACGTCTGTCGCCTCGGGCTGGTCGCGAAGTATCGATCGAAACGCGGTAATTGCGTTGAGTGTCTCGCCGCGCTGCAGCATCAACTGGCCCTGCAGGAGCAGAGCCCCATTGTCGCGCGGGCTTTTCTTAAGCACCTGCTGAACGAGATCTTCACCCTCCTGCGCCATGTTTTGCTGGATCAGCAATCGTGCCAGCATGCTACGCGCCTTCAGTCCGTCGGGTCTGTCGTCCTCCGAGGAAATGATGCCGCGATAGGTCTCGATCGCCTTGTCGGTGTTGCCGACGCGTTCGGCGAGCACCGCACTGGCAAACCGCAGGGGCATCGACTTCGGGTTGGATTCGATGGCTGACATCAGCTCCTTCTCGGCGAGGCGCACGTCGCGCCGAGTCGCCAGGAATTCGGCGAGCGCCAAGTGGCGGTCAGCGTCCTCGGCATCGAGCGCGATCGCGTCCCGCAATACGCCCTCCGCCTTGTCGAGCCGGTTGGTGCTTGCATAGAACTCCGCTTGGGCAACACGGTAGGAAAAGTTGTCGGGCTCCAGCCGGATGATCTCGCTCCACAGCGCTTCGGCCTTGTCGAGATTCTTCTGATTTGCGTAGGCTCGGATCAGCCGAAGGCGCAGGGGAATATTTTTTGCGTCGGCGGCAATGCTTTGCTCGAGGGTCTCGATCACCTTGTCAGGCTTGCCTCGTCGTTCGTAAATAGCCACGAGCAGGCCCACTGCCTCGGTATTGGACGCGTCGTGCGCGACGATCTGGTTGACTTCCTTCAGCGCTGCGTCTTCGTTCCCCTGGCGGACCATAATGGCCGCCCGCAGTACCCTGCCATCGACGTTGTCCGGCTGCTTCGCCAGAATCGCTTCGGCGAGTTCGGCGGCCCGAGCGACATCGCCGCCGATCAGGTAATAGCCTCCGAGTCGCGCCATCGCCGGATAGTAGTCCGGTTGGTACTCGACTGCCTTGGTGTAATGCCCAAAGGCCTGTTGCAGATTACGTTTGCGCTCGGCAATCCGTGCCAACAGGTAGTGAGCCTCGGCGGTCTTCGGATCGATCTGCAGGACGTTCTTCAATTCGACCGATGCCTTCTCGTAGTTCTCCTCCGCGAAGTAGGACTTTCCGCGCTCGAGATACTTTGCTTTGCGCCCCTCGGCGCCACCGCAGCCGGCCAGCAGCAGTGCAGCAAGAAACACGGCCAGACCGAACGTGGACGTTGAGTGAAGACGGACAAGCATGATGTTCTCCTCTAGGGTGTATATTTCCGGCTCATTGGCAGCGCTATGCAGGGCTGCCGGGCCGCAATTTGGGATCGCCTGGCCGTCGTACGGCCGAATCGTTCTTATTGAGCGATCGATTATATCCTGGCGCCCGGTTTCCACAAAACACACCTCGCGGCGTCCTGGTCCGGCAATTTCAGGTTGTCGGGCCCGTGGTACTGCTCGTCCTCTCGCCACCGGGAGTTCAGCCGTGCGGCATCGGACGGGTCGCATGGTCAGGCCAATCCGCGTAGGCCAAGCACGGCCAGCGAGATGAGTGTCGCGACGACAAGCGGATTCCATCGTTGCCGCATGCGGGTGATCAGCAGCTCGCATCCGTAGAACATCACAACCAACTTCGTCAGCATCGCGGCAAGATCCTGATGGGCGACGGCGTAACGCGAAAGAAAGCCGACCGAGATCACGATCACGATCAGCAGATAATCCATCGGTGTCGTCCGAAAGCGCACCTCATTCGAGAACCGCACCGCCAATGCGATGGCAATCGCAGCGATGACGAACAGCGGGGTTTCGATCATTTCCAGAAAATCGGCGAACCGGTCGCTGTATTCCGAAGCGAGGTAAACCATCGTCGCAGCCGTCAGGTAAATGCCGGCTCGCGCTGTCAGCGAATCACTTCGTCCGCCGAGAAGCAGGAACGCCAACAGAATTCCGCCGATGCTGGCGCTCAGCACAGCGAAGTCAATCGGGACGTCTTGTGTGCCGACGCTCACCACGACGAAGAACAGCGGCACCAACGCACCCACCAGATACAGCGGACCATTGGCAAGTATCTTGTGGCGATAAATGTACTGAACGATGCGGGTCGCCACCGACACGGTGTTTGACCGGTGCGCGCGCCAACCATAGCGCTGCGCGAACAACAAAAAGCCGAAAAGCAGCCCGCAGGTGCCGAGGTAGATGCTGGAGATGAACGCGTCCGACTCATAGCGCAGCAAAATCGCGCTCACTACGAAGAACGCCTGTACAGAATAGATAATTACGACGGCCTCGTAGTGATCGAAGTTGAGACCGAGGAGTCGGTGGTGAATGTGATTCTTCGTGGCACGAAACCAGTTCATCCCGTGGTAGATGCGTTGCGCGAACACTGCGAGGATGTCGATGATCGGCAGGCCCAAGAACAGCAGGGGCAGTGCCGGGCTCAATGCCGGGTTGACGTTCTGCGTCAATGCGACGGCCAGAAATGCCAGGGTGTAACCGAGGAACTGACTGCCGCTGTCGCCCATGAACACCTGCGCAGGATGGCTGTTGTAGCGCAGGAACCCGAATACCCCGCCGAGCGCCGCGATCGCCACATGAACGACCATGGTACCGTCCGCAAGTGATGCAAGGTAGGCGATGCACGCCAGGCTGAGAATCGACAGCCCTCCGGCGAGCCCATCGAGTCCGTCAGAATGGTTTATGGCGTTGATCATGCCGACCATGGCAAACACGGTGAAAGGCTTGCCTATCGAAGGCGGTACGCCGTCGGAATAGATGAAAGGGAACACCTTCACATGCAGGTCGCCGTAGTAGACGACTGCCAGCACGGCAACGAACTGTCCGATGAATTTCGTATAATGGCCAAGTTCACGCGAATCATCCCACGCGCCGAAGCCGAGCAACACCGCAGCGCCGAATAAGTAGGCGCGTATGGTTGTATCCAGCGGCAGCCACATGATAATTGGCACCAGACTGCCAACCACGATACCGATCCCGCCGACGCGCGGCACCGGGTGGCTATGTACCTTGCGGGAATCCGGCAGGTCGACCATGCCGAGGCGTGGCGCTACTTTGATCATGGCCGGAATTACGACCATGCTGATTACCAGCGCCGTCAGGAAAGTGACGAGCTCACTCACGCAGATGGCTCCGGGCCTGGGACGTATCGCATCGGGTCTCGCGGCGCGTCGTTACCGGCGGTGGTGTCACGCGCGCTGGCCGACCCTTGCGGTCGGCGACCGGACGCCGGGCGCCCATAGCAGCTCGGGTGCGGCGCGATCGCAGCGGTGGCGAACGGATAGGCAGAGGCGGTCATGACGATACCGAAGTACGTGGTGCGATATGCCCGGCAAGAGCGGTCAGGCGCAAGTGCGCTAATCGGGAATGTAGGACGTGAGGAGCGGCATGATTGTGCCCGCAAATCGTGTGAGGCGCCGGTCGGCGTCGGCCAGCTCCTCGTCCGGTCGCACGTGCGTGGTCAGGCGCACCAGGGCGCCGTCGGTGCGATTCATGGTCAACGCATCCCAGAAGATGAACCACTTGACGAGGTACTCGTTCGTCAGATTGCGTCCGCGCTGCTGAAACCAGTAGTACACGAGCTGCCGGAATTCACCTTTCTGGATCAGGGTACGA
>Ga0214471_10000738_pt1 | contig 26908 bp, 25 predicted proteins | sample RVTome_5_FD_207665 | JGI IMG/M metagenome (GOLD analysis project Ga0214471, IMG submission 207665) | Soil microbial communities from uranium-contaminated site in the Upper Colorado River Basin, Wyoming, United States - RVT142D155 | ecosystem: Environmental > Terrestrial > Soil > Contaminated >... | reverse complement strand
TCCACGATCCATGCCGCGGGCAGCGCGAAATTGAGATTTGGCCCCTCGCCGACAAAGAAGGACGTGATGCCGATCAATCGCCCCTCGGTGTCGAACAGTCCGCCACCGCTCGATCCCTGCGAGATGGAGGCGGAGGTCTGAATGTACTGCGAGCCGTCGAAATCCCGCAGGCTCGAGATCAAGCCCTCGCTCAGCGTCAACTCCAGCCCTTCCGGGGCGCCGATCGCGTATACCCTCTGGCCCACCCGCACCCTGCCGGTATTGAGCGTCACCCGCGGCGCGGAAAGCTGCGGCACCCTGATCTGGCACAGATCGCGCTCCTCGTTCGACGCCACGGCGGTCCCGGTATAGGTCTGCTGCCGCAGATGGACCTCGAGGCTGGCGGCGCCTTCGATGACGTGGCAGTTGGTCGTGACGAGCTCGCGCGCCGTCACCACTCCGCCCCCTTGATTGATGGGATTGCCGTCGGCGTCAAAGGCGTGAATCACGACCACGCTCTGGGACGCCTGCTGAAAGATCTGCTCCGGAGTCTTGGCGGCCGCAACGGCCGGCACCAGCGACGCGGCGAGCAGCAAGACGATGGCAGGATCGTGCCTCATGCCTGTTCTACTGGAGGGAGCCGTGGTCGATCAGGGTCCGTATCTCTTCGCGCCGCGGCCGTAGCTGCCGGCGGCGTTTTCGCGAGGGCGGATGATTCGGGAGCGGCGGAAGCGGGCGGCAGTGGACTCGCGGGGAGATGGCGAAGGCAACACCGCCGGCAACGGCCAGCAGGAACAGGAACCACGCCAAGGATCTACCTCTCCGCGGCCCGCGCGGTGTCGAGGAGCTTCAATCCCGGCCGCGCCGGCTCGGCCGCGCGCAGCGGGAGATCCGGAGCGTGCAGATGCTCCGTCGAGAGATCCCCAATGGTGTTGCAGCCCAGGAGCGCGATCACACGGTCGATCTCGCCCCGCAGGAGCGAGATGGCGCGCCGCGCGCCCGCTTCTCCGCCAGCCGCGACGCCGTAGAGCGTGGAGCGGCCGATCATGACCGCCTGCGCTCCCATGGCGAGCGCCTTGGCCACATCGGTGCCGCGCCGGAAACCGCTGTCCACCAGCACGCTCACGCGCTTGCCCACCGCATCCACCACCTCGGGCAGCGCCTCGATCGGGGAGATTACCGTGTCGAGGTTGCGGCCGCCGTGGTTGGATACGATCACGCCGTCGGCGCCGCAGTCCGCAGCGGTCACGGCGTCCTGGGGATGGAGCAACCCCTTAACCAACAGCCGGTGCGGCCACAGCTTGCGCAGAGCGCGCAGATCGTCCCAGTCGAGCGAGTCGTTGCGCATGCTCGCCCGCCCCATCGGCCCCGCGGTGATCCGATACTTGATGTCCGTCGGGTAGTTCTGGTAGCGTGGCATGCCCGTGGTGAGGAGGTAGCGGCCGAGCACGCCGATGAGCCAGCGCGGGTGCAGGAGCACGTCGATGATGTTTCCGCGCGTGAACGTGAACGGGATGGTGAAGCCGCTGTGGAGGTTGTACTCGCGGTTCCCCGGGACGACGCCGTCAACCGTGACGACCAGCGCCTCGTAGCCGGCGGCCCGGGCGCGTTCGACCAGCTTGTGCGAAAGCGAGCGGTCGGGCCACATGTAGAGCTGGAACCACAGCGTGCCGCCCGCCTGCTCGGCGACCTTCTCCATCGCGGTCATCGAGCCCGTGGCGAGCGTGAACGGAATGCCCGCGTCCGCCGCCGCGCGCGCGAGGGCGATCTCGCCTTCGTACCACATCAGTCCCGCCGTTCCCGTCGGCGCGATCACGAGGGGCATCTTGTGCTTCTTGCCGAACAGCGTGACCTCCTGGCTGCGCTTCGAGACATCCACCAGCGTGCGCGGCTTCAGGTGAATGCGCTCGAAGACGGCGCGATTGTTGCGGAGCGCTACTTCGTCTTCCGTGCCGCGGTCCACAAACTCGAACAGCCCCTTCGGCACGCGCTTCAGCGCCATCTTGCGCAGGTCGAAGATGTTGTAGGCCTTCGCTACCGACGCCATCGTTTCCACTCCGTGGACCGCGCTCCGGCCCGTTGCATTTGCGTGGCCGAATTCTAAGGTAAAGGCCGCGGATGCGCCATCAGGCCGGCTTGCGGTCCATCCACTTGCTGACATCCGGCAGCGGCGTTGACGCGAGCCGGTCGAGCACGGTCTCCGCGTCACGCTCGACGATCAACATGGCGCGATGCTGCGGCGTGACGAAACGCTGCGCGACCGCGTGGTCGAGAAACGCTGCGAGCTTGGCGTAATAATCATCGACATCGAGCAGCGCACACGGCTTGCGCTGGAGCCCAAGCTGGGTCCAGGTCAGCATCTCGAACAATTCGTCCATCGTTCCGAGCCCGCCGGGCAGCGCGATGAAGGCGTCGGACAATTCGGCCATCAGGGCCTTGCGCTCGAGCATCGTTTCGACCACGCGCAGCTCGCTGAGCCCCCGCAGCACGACCTCCCTCTCCAGCAGGCGCCGGGGCGTCACCCCGGTCACACGCCCGCCCGCGGCGAGCGCAGCCTCCCCCAGCACGCCCATCAGCCCGATGCTGCCCCCGCCGTAAACCAGCCGGAGGCCCCGCCCGGCGATGGCGCGCGCAAGCCGGCGGGCGGCTTCGGCATAAGCCGTGCCGGAGCCGGTGTTCGAACCGCAAAAGACGCCGATGCTTTGCACTTCTGAAGTCACCTTAAATTCCCCTCTCCCCCGGTTTGGGGGAGAGGGCTAGGGTGAGGGGGTAATCGTATCCTAAGGCAACCCCATTAACCCCACCCCGGGGATACACACGTTAATTGCGTGCAGTTCCATCACTCAAGGAGACACCCAATGAGCACCTTCGTGAAATCGGTCACTGCGCTCGCCGTCGGGGCGGCGCTGGCATCCACACCATCCCCGGCCCTTGCGGGCGACGCGCTCACCATCTACAGCAACGCCCGGCCGGGCGCGATCGCACCCGAACTCTACCGGCATGGCGGCCGCGGGCAGCTTCCTGGCTACGCCATGGTGCGGCACGAGCGCGAGCTGCAGCTCACGCGTGGTCGCAACACGCTGCGCTTCACCGACGTCGCCGCCCTGATCGATCCCACCACCGTGACGTTCGAATCGCTGACCGACGCGACGGGTACCAGTGTCATCGAGCAGAATTTCCAGTTCGACCTGGTGAACACGGAGAAGCTGCTGCAGAAGTACATCGACCGCGCGATCAGCGTGGACCAGGTGCGCGGCAGCGGCGTCGAGTCGTTCGACGGCGTGCTGCTCTCGACCGCGGGCGGGATCACGCTACGGCGCGCAGACGGCAGCATCCAGACGCTGCCGCACAATGCCGGCGTGCGCCTGCCGGAGCTGCCCGGCGGCCTCATTACCCGCCCGACCCTGGTGTGGGACGTCGCTGCGAGCCGTGCCGGGGCGCACAAGACGCGCGTCTCCTACCAAGCGTCGGGCATCACCTGGTGGGCGGACTACAACGTGACCTACTCCGAGGGGCGCAACGCCAACGCCTGCCGGCTCGACGTCGGGGCCTGGGTCAGCATCATCAATCAGTCGGGCGCGGGCTACACCGACGCCAGATTGAAGCTGGTAGCGGGCGACGTTCAGAAGGTCGCGCCCACCGGGCGCATCTATCCCGAAGCACTGGCGGCGCGAGCGTCGGTCGCGGAAGACCGTGCCCAGGGCTTCCAGGAAAAAGCGTTCTTCGAGTATCACCTCTATACGCTTGGCCGCCCGACGACGCTTCCCGACAACTCGACCAAGCAGATCGAGCTCTTCCCGGTCGCGCGCCGTGTGCCGTGCGAGAAGACGCTCGTCTATTACGGCGCGCTCCCGGCCTACGGCTTCACGCCGCACCCGAACGTCGACCGCAGCTACGGCATCGCGATCAATCGCAAGGTGGACGTCTACCTGGGCTTCCGCAACGCCGAGCATAACCGCATGGGCATGCCGCTGCCCGCCGGCCGCATCCGCGTGAACAAGTCGGATCCGGCCGACGGCACGCTCGAGTTCATCGGCGAGGACGCAATCGACCATACGCCGAAGAACGAGAACGTGAAGATCCGGCTCGGCTCGGCGTTCGACGTCGTGGGCGAGCGGCGGCAGGTGAATTTCACCGTCGACACCTCGCGCAAGAACATGACCGAGGAGATCGAGGTCAAGCTCCGCAACCACAAGAAGGAGCCGGTCACGGTGATCGTGAAGGAGAACCTCTACCGCTGGACGAACTGGCAGATCACCGCCAAGACCCACGGCTTCGAAAAGCAGGACGCGCGCACCGTGCACTTCCCGGTGAAGCTCGCCGCCGGCGGCGAGGCAACCGTGCGGTATACGGTTTACTACTCCTGGTAACAGTGTGGGCCGTGACCCGACCCGTCGCCGGACTTGGCCTTCGGCCGGCAGTACAGTCCCCTGCCGGGGCCTGGTGACTTTCTTTGCTCCCCCAAAGAAAGTCACCAAAGAAAGGGGAATCCCCGGTTCGCCGCCGCTACCTCGTGACCTCGTGCGGTATCCGTGCGCTACTCGACCAGCCCGGCGGTCTGCGCAACTCGTGCCAAGCTATCATGCTAATCATGTTTCAGGCGGGCAGTGTCTAACGCATGGCAAGTGTAATCGAGGCTCGCCCAGTGCTCGACCGAAACCCCGGACTGGTCTGCGTTGCTCGGCGGCGAACAGGGGCCCCAAAACCAAATACTCGCGTGCTCTCAAGCAATGCGTGCCGCAGTGTTCAACACGCGATCATTTGAGGTCGACTCGCTCCGTTTGCGACGCTTAGCGGACGTTAACGCCAAGTCTGGGCCGCGCCCAGACACTGCAGCGACATAAGGAACGTAGTAGGCTGCAGGGCGTCGGCTCGAGGCCAACGTCAGGTGGCGTAGGGCAAGATCATGGTTAGACTGTAGACAGTACAGCCAAGAGCTCATCGATTGCTCGTTTCAAGTCTTCGGGGCTTACCGATATTTTCGCCATGGTCTCCGAAATGAGTTCCGCTTCCGGCTCCCGCCATTTAGTACCGTCGAAATCGACATAGAGCAAACGAAGTCTCAGGTCATGCGAGGGTCCAATTCCGTCTCCTTGGGTAGTCATCCTGCCAGTCACGCCAGCACCAACGGTTACTCTGCCCTTACCACCATAAGGATCTTGAAACGTCGTATCCACTGCGGAACTATTGGCCGTTACAGTAACCGAGAGTCCTAGACCGCTCTGCTGAGTTTGGGGCAAAAAAGCGAGGCCAGCGCTGAACTTGCTCTGATGTGCGCCTCCGAAAATAGACGCAGGGATTTGAACCTTCCCAGGGCTAACTTCGCTTGAGGCGCACGCTTCCAAAATTGAGCTCTTACCTAATTCTTCCACTGCAAGGTGCCATTGTGCATACACTGACGCCCGGCTACCCCCTTGAGCAAGCAGAACCGCTGCATCGTGAGCGAGCCGTCGCGCATTCTTGCGCGAAAGAGATATCCCTTCCTTCAACTGGTCGATCGTCACTGGATATTCCTGGTGCTTCCGGCGCTGTGCCTTTCGACTGATTTGCCAGGCCGCCGCGAGAATCACCAGCGCAACGGCTATCCCTACGGTTTGGAAGGCAAACTGTGCGCCGTCACCAGCCGTTTCGGCTCGGAACTGGCGAGGGTTGATAATTGGATACAACACACCGACTAAGACAATCGCCCCGAGCACCACTAAAACGGCGGCAATACGCTCATTGACGGGTGACGGCCTCTTCTTGGGCACGGCCGTACTCCTATTAGTTGCTCGAATAGACAGTTTGCGAAGCGCCATATTGCGCTTGCCGGCGTCATGCCTCAAGACTGGCTGCAAGGAAGAAGGCAGAGAGGCACGAGTCACGATTAACAACGCGCTTTTGCTCTTGGGGCCCCTGAGAGCCGCCGAGCAGCGCAGACCAGCCCGGGGTTTCGGTCGAGCACTGGGCGAGCTGAATAGACGCTGAATAGATAGTCAACAGCTCGCGCCTGAGGAACCTGCAAGAGTCGAGTCGGTGCGCGAGTTGCGCAGACCGCCGGGCTGGTCGAGCAGCGCAGGGATACCGCACGAGAAAACGAGGTAGCGGCGGCAAACCGGGGATTCCCCTTTCTTTGGTGACTTTCTTTGGGGGAGCAAAGAAAGTCACCGGGCCCCGCGAGGGGACCGTAGTCGCGTCGCCCAGCGCTATGCCGCTGGTATAGAATCGCCGCAGGCAACCGCACACCGGGAGGCGGCAATGGGCATCGGAACCATCATCGTGCTGGGCGTGCTGGCGGCGATCGTGGCCTACGCGATCATGCTCTACAACAACCTGGTCCAGGTGAAGCACAACGTCACCAAGGCCTGGGCCAACATCGACGTGCTGCTGAAGCAGCGCCACGACGAGCTGCCCAAGCTGGTCGAGACTTGCAAGCAGTACATGAAGTTCGAGCAGGAGACGCTCACCAAGGTGATGGAGGCGCGCTCACGGGTGTTCGCGGCTCGCGAGGCCCAGAACATCCCGCAGCTCGGCCAGGCCGAAGGCGCGTTGCGCGCGACGCTGGGGAGCCTCTTCGCGCTGGCCGAGGCCTACCCCGATTTGAAGACCAACCAGACCTTCCAGCAGCTGCAGACGCGCATCTCGAGCCTCGAGAACGGCATCGCCGACCGGCGCGAGTTCTACAACGAGTCGGTGAACGTCAACAACGTGCGCATCGAGCAGTTCCCGGACTCCATCATCGCCGGCATGTTCAACTTCAAGCCGGCGCAGCTGCTCGAGTTCCAGGGCGAGGAGAAGGCAGACGTCGACGTCAAGAAGCTGTTTGGATCCTGAAAGTCTTCCGTCACCCCCCATCCAACCTTCCCCCTCAAGGGGGGAAGGGATTGCACGACATCGCTAGCGATCCGGGTCGGGGCAGATGGAGATAACCTTCAACCCGTCATCGCGGATGCACCAGCCGGGATGGCTGTCGGGCATCATTCACGTCGTCATCCTTGGGGTCGCGATCCAGGCCGAAAGCGCGGAGGTCTGGCCGTTTGCCCTGCTCGCCATGTCGGGGGTGAGCTTCTTCGCCTGGATTGCGAACTACCGGCGCTACCGCTACATCCACGATCTCCCCACCTCCCGGGTCGCCTCCGCCGCACAGGGCTACGTCGAGCTCTTCGGGCGCACCGAGCTCCTTCCCGGCGAGCCGATCCTGAGCAAGCTGAGCCGTACGCCGTGTTGCTGGTTCACGTACCGGGTCGAGGAAAAGGGCTCGAACAACAAGTGGCAGACGGTGGACTCCGGTTCGAGCGTGGAGCAGTTCCTGCTGGTGGACGACACCGGCCAGTGCGTGATTTCCCCGGAGGGCGCGGAAGTGCTGACTCACGACCGCAGGCACTGGGACGAATTTGACCGCCGCTACACCGAGTGGCTGCTGCGCCCCAAGTCCGTCGTCTACGCCATCGGCGAGTTCAGCACCACCACCGCCGCGGCGGTCGCGCCCGGCGACGAGCGCGCCGATGTGGGCGCGCTGCTCGCGCAATGGAAAGCGGACCAGCGGCAGCTGCATGAACGCTTCGACCTCGACCGCGACGGCAGGATCAGCATGAAGGAATGGGAGCTCGCCCGGCTGCAGGCGCGGCGCGAGGTGCGCGGGGTCCACGCCCAAGTGCGGTCGCGCTCGACGGATGGCGTCCACATCCTGCGCAAGCCCGCCGACGGGCGGCTGTTCCTGCTCGCGAACGAATTGCCCGACAAGATCGGCGCCCGCTACCGCTACTGGAGCTGGGCACATCTCGTCGTCTTCGTCGGCGCCGGGTGCGCCGGATTGTTCATGTTGTGAACGCAGGAGGGCATCGGCCATGATCAGCGAGCCGGTGACCCTGATCACCGACTACGCGCTCGGCGCGGTCAGCGCCGTGCTTGGTTTGCGCCTGTACCGGGATGCAGGCGGGGAGCGCGCCCGAAGATGGTGGGCGCTCGCGTTCGGCGCGGCGGCGGTATCCGCCCTGCTTGGCGGCACGCATCATGGCTTCGCCACGGTGATGAGCGCGGCCACCTACGCGCTCAGCTGGAAGATCACGGTGCTTGCCATCGGTGTGTTCAGCTTCGGAATGATGGCAGGGAGCGTGTTCGCCACGATGCGCGGCACGGGGCGCACCGTGCTTCTCGCCATCGCCGCCGCGCAGCTTGCGGCGTACACGGCGTGGATGCTCGCCCACGATGCATACCGCTACGTCGTGCTCGACACCACGATCGCAATGGCAGCGCTCGCCCTCCTGCATGGCTGGTCCGCCGCCACCCGTCGGGACGAGGCCTCGTTCTGGGTGATTGCCGGGATCGGGGTATCGGCCGCGGCCGCCGCAGTCCAGTATCACGGCATCGCCCTGCATGAGCACCTGAACCACAACGACCTCTACCACCTGATCCAGCTCGCGGGCATGGTGCTGTTTTACAGAGGCGGTAAACTCTTTCGCGACAGGACCGCCGCCGACCGAGCATGAAGAGCGATCACGTACTGTGCCTCTCCAGCAAGGGGTTTCACCGCATGCACTACGTGGAGTGGGGCGACCGCGCCGCGGATCGCCTCGCGATCTGCGTGCACGGTCTCGCCCGCAACTGCCGCGATTTCGACTTCCTTGCGCAGGCGCTGCTGCCGGAATTCCGGGTGATCTGCCCCGATGTCGCCGGCCGCGGCCGCAGCGACTGGCTGCCCGCAAAGGGGGACTATTCCTACCCCCAGTACTGTGCCGACCTGACGGCGCTGATCGCCCGCGTCACGGCCGGAGGCAGGCAGCGAAAGATCCACTGGGTCGGCACTTCGATGGGCGGCATCCTCGGCATGCTGCTCGCCTCGCGCCCCAACACGCCCATCGAAAGGCTGGTGCTGAACGATGTCGGCGCTGTCATCCCCAAGGCTGCGCTCGAGCGGCTTCGCACCTATGTCGGCACGGACCCGCGTTTTGGGACGCTCGACGAGCTGGAGGCCATGGTTCGCATCGTGTCCGCGCCATTCGGCCCGCTCACCGACGCGCAGTGGCGGCACCTCGCCGTTCACAGCGCAAAGCAATTCAAGGATGGCTCCTGGGGGTTCCGCTACGACCCGGGGATCGCCATCCCGTTCCGGAAGCAGCCGCTCGCGGACGTGGACCTCTGGCAGCACTGGGACGCCATCACCTGCCCCACGCTGCTCATCCGGGGCGCGCAGTCGGACCTGCTGCTGAAGGAAACCGCGGCCGCCATGACCGGGCGCGGTCCGCGGCCGCGGCTGGTGGAATTCGCGGGCCTCGGGCACGCGCCGATGCTGATGGCGGACGACCAGATCCGGGTCGTGCGCGAGTTCCTGCTGACCCGGTGAATGTCACCGCGTCACCTCGTCACTGCTTCTTGAGTCGTTGCTGAGCCTGGAACCGCCGCAGCCGCAAGAACTCTTCCGGCGAGATGCGGCCGTCGCCGTCACCGTCCACGCGCCCGTACTCACGCTCCATGCCGGGAAACCGGCTGCGGACCTCCTCGCGCGACAGATAGCCGTCGTCATCGCGGTCGCCCGAGCGGAATTCCTGGAATACTTTCCGCCGGAATTCCTCCAGGCCGGGCCGCTGCTTGTCGCCAGGCCGGTCGGCGCGCGCGCGCTCGGGCCGGTCGCGAGTCGCGTCGCCCGGATCGGGAAATTGCTGCTCGACGGCAGGCTTTGGCTCGGGCGCCGCCGCCTCGAAAGAAGGCGAGGCGACTGCGGGCGCGGGCCGCGCTGCTTCGGGAACCACCGTCCGTGCCGGGCGCTGCCTGTTCCACGCGCTGAAAGCAACAACCAGAACCAGCACGACCGCGGCGATTCCGACCCAGCGCCAGCCGGAGCCTGATTTCCCGGAAGCGGGCCGCGTGGGCGCCCTCGCGACGGGCGCCGGCGGCGCTATCGGGGGCGGGGGGGCGGAAATGAACGTGGGGGTTGACTGCAAAGCCATCCGCGTCGTGTCGCGCGCTCCCGCCTGCCCTGCCAGCGCGCGCTGCCATTCCTGGACGCTTTGCGGCCGCTGCTTCTCGTCGAGCGCAAGCGCCCATTCCACCGCCCGCAGGAACGGCTCGCTCACCCGGCCGCGCGCGAGGGCGAGCTTCGCGGGAAGCGTATCGCCCTTCATCCGGCTCACCGCGTCCGGCGGATTCTCGTTCACCAGGGCCCGGAACAGCACGCCGGCCATGGCGTAGATGTCCGACCACGGCCCCTGGTGTCCGTCGCTCGAATACTGCTCGAGCGGCGCGTAGCCCGGCGTCAGCACCGAGGTGAGGCTGCGGGTCGCGCCGATGGCATGGCGCGCCGCGCCGAAGTCGATCAGCACCGGACTGCCGGACTCGCGGACGAAAATGTTGCTCGGCTTGATGTCGCGGTGGAGGAAGCCCGTCGCGTGTACCGCCTGCAACCCGTCGAGCAGCGGCATCACTATGCCCTTCAGCCTCGCCTCGTCCGGCCGCTCGCCGCGCTTCAACATCTGGTGGAGCGACTCGCCCTTCTCGTAGTCCATCACCATGTAGCCGGTGGCGTTCGCCTGGAAAAAACGGATCACGCGCACGATGTGCGGGTGGCTGAACTTCGCGAGGGTGCGCGCCTCCAGGATGAAGCGCTCGAGGCCCCAATCGAACTCGCCCTTCAGCTCGCCCGTGATCGGAACGATGCTGCCGTCGAGCGCGCGCACCACGAGATCGGTGGGCAGGTACTCCTTGATCGCGACGTGCTTCTCGAGATGGGTGTCCCGCCCGAGGTAGGTCATGCCGAAGCCGCCGGCCCCGAGCACCGCCTCCAGACGGTACTCCAGCAGCATGCTCTGGAGCGGGAGCGCGTTGCGGTAGGTGGTGTCAGGCATGACGAGGGATGAGGAAAGCGTCGTCGCCGTCAGGTGAGCCTTCCGCCTTCATCCTTCATCCTTCATCCTTCGGATAGCGCCTGCTCCATCGCGTCCAGCAACGCCTCCGGGTCCTGCGCGCCGGAGACGCCGAGCTTGCGGTTGAAGATGAAGTACGGCACGCCGCCGATGCCGGCGCTCCGCGCCTCGACCTCCGCCCGGGCGATCTGGTCGCGGTCCGCGTTGCCGGCGAGATAGTCCGCCGCCGCCTTGCGCTCGAGCCCGGCGCGCGCGGCGATGCCGGCGAGCGTTTCCCGGTCGGTGAGATTGGCGCCCTCCATGAAGTGAGCGCGGAACAGTTCCTCGGCCAGCTCGTCCTGCTTGCCGGCGCGCTCGGCGTAGCACAGCAGCCGGTGCGCGTTGAGCGTGTTGGGCTGGACCTTCATCTTCTCGTACGCGAACGGGATGCCGACCTGGCGGCCGGCCAGGGTCACCCGCTCGTTGACGCCCTTGCCGCGAGCGCCGAATTTCCGCGCAACGTAATCCTCGCGCGGAATACCGTCCTCGGGCAGGTCCGGATTCAATTGAAACGGCAGCCAGCGCACGGCCGGCTCCGGCCCATCGGGATGGCGTTCGTGGTAGAGGCTCAACGCCTTCTCCAGCTTGCGCTTCCCGATGAAGCACCAGGGTCAGACCACGTCGGAAACGATGTCTATGTTGAGTTTCTTTTCGTTCATTTCGCTCTCCAGTTGCGCCCAGCAGAATCTTAAACCACTTTGCCGTTTGTTGTGCGAATATGGGGACGCACACCTTTTTCTGAGGATTTGAAAAAGGTGTGCGTCCCCTCAACGGAGACCGGTAATGGATCTGGGAATCAAGGGCAGGCTCGCGCTCGTGACGGGCTCGACAATGGGGATCGGGCGCGCCGTCGCGGAGGCTCTGGCCGCCGAGGGTGCACGGGTGATCGTCAATGGCCGCAACGAAGCCACGGTGAAGGACGCAGTGGCCGCATTGTCGCGGCACGGGGAAGCGCACGGCATCGCCGCGGACCTCGCAACCGCGGCCGGCGCACGGAAAGTGCTGGATGCGGCGGCGAGGATCGGGCCGGTCGACATCCTCGTCAACAACGTCGGGTTTTTCGAGGTCAAGGACTTCACCGCGATTTCCGACCGGGACTGGCTCGAGATGTTCGAGCTGAACGTGATGAGCGGAGTGCGCCTGTCGCGTGCCCTCCTTCCGGGAATGCTGGAGCGGGACTGGGGCCGGATCGTTTTCATCGCAAGCGACCAGAGCGCAAAGCCCAATCCCGGCATGGCGCACTACGCGATGTCGAAGGCGGCCCAGGTCTCGATCGCGCGCAGCCTCGCCGAGCTTACCAGGGGCACGCGCGTCACCGTCAACAGCGCCCTCGTCGCCCCTACCTGGTCGGAAGGGGTGGAAGCGTTTCTGGAGAAGATCGCGCCCGGACTCGGCAAAACGGTGGACGAACTGCGAACCGCCTACTTCGAGACGACGGGTGCCTCTTCACTGCTCCAGCGCTGGGCCAAGCCCGAGGAGATCGCCGCCCAGATCGCATTCCTGTGCTCGGAGCGCGCATCCGCGATCAACGGCGCGGCGCAGCGCGTCGACGGCGGCATCATCCGCTCGCTGTTTTGAGTCAGCTACTGCCGGAGCGCGGCGAAGCACAGCCCCGTTCCCGTGCCCGCCGGCGAGCGGTAGCCGGGAATGTACTCCGACCACGCCATCGGCAGGTGCTCCGCGGCTCCGGCCATGGCGATCCAGTTGCGGATCTCCGAGCTGCCCGAATTGAGCTTGCGGGGCGCAATGCGCGTGAGCCGCTCGCCGTCCCTGGCCTTGAGCGCGCCGACGATCTCGCGGTCGAGCGCTTCGTCGATCACGAAATGCGACAGGCCGCCCGAGGCGAGCACGCCGACGCGCACGGGCTTCGGATAGGACTCGATCGCCGCGCGCAACGCACGCCCGAGCCGGTAGCAACGGGCCGGCGTCGGCTGATTGGGAGCGTAATACGTGTTGAGAAAAACCGGAACGACCGGCACGACGGGCGCCGCCCTGCCGAAGCGGAACAGGCGCTGGTGCACGAACGCGAACGCGTGCCCCACCCCTTCGCCGCGCGGCAGACGGTCGCAGGTCGAGATATCGAATTCGCGCTCCACCAGCGCGGCGACCAGGTGGCGCGCCAGCTCGTGCGCGACCGGGAATTCCACGTTCCCGTCCTCCAGGTAGTAGCGGCTCTGGATGGCCGCGAACCAGTCGACCCACCCGGGCTTCGCGGGACGCATCCGGTGCGGCAGGCTCTTCCCGCAATAGACGAGCACGCCCGGCAGGTTGTCCTCGAGAAAGAGCTCTTTCTGGTCGTCGCCGATGACCAGCAGAGCATCGAGGCGGGCCTCGCGGATTTCGGCGGACAGACGGTCGAGCGCGGCCTGCGCGGCGGCATGCCGGGCCGCCCGCTTCTCCGGCGCGTACTCCCCGGCGTAGCGGCCGCCGGCCTGGCGCACCAGGGACTCGTAGCTCGCCGGATTGCCCTCGCGATCGAGCAGGCTCATGCTGGGCTCGCGCGCCTCGAATCGGCCCCACTCCTCGACCGTCGCATTGAGCATCGGCGAGTGCGAGGTGCCGATCGCAACGACGATTTCAGCCATTGGACCGGTCTCCCGCCAGGCGGCGTGCGTCGTCGGCGTTCATGTCCGCCGTCAGATTGACCCCGTGCGCCCCGAAGCGCCGCGCCGCCGCCAGGGTGTGGCGCTCCTTCTCCTCCTCGAGCGACCATTGCGCGTGGTGCGCGAGCAGCGCCAGCTCCACCGCGCGTCCCAATGTCATGGCGAAGCGCCGCGCCCCGGCCTCGAGTGCGTCGCCTTTCGCGCCGGCGAGCCAGCTCTCCGCCTGCTCCACCGCGCGCTCGACCTGCGCCGAGATCCTCACCAGATCCGGCTCGCGCACTCCGCGCAGCAGTATTCCGATTTCACGCTTGAGAACTGCGAGCCCGCCGACCGCCTCCAGCGCCCGCAGGGTTTCGAGCGACAGCACGTTGGTCGTTCCTTCCCAGATCGGCAGCACCTGCGCGTCGCGCAGGAGCAGCGGCAGCCCGGTGTCCTCGACGTAGCCCGCCCCGCCGAAGGATTCGATGACCTCCGACAGGATGTGCACGACCTGGCGGCCGGTCAGGAGCTTCGCGATCGGCGTCAGCAGCCGCAGCAGGCTCTTCTGCTCCGCGCCCGCCTTACCCGTCTCCTCCCGCCCCATGAGCTCGACGACGAAAAAAGCGAAATGGAGCGCGCCCTGAAACTCGGCCTCGAGCCCCGCCAGCGTGTCGGCGTGCAAGGGCTTCTCCGCAAGCGGCGCCCCGAAGGCCACGCGCTTTCCGGCGTAATCGCGCGCGAGCGCGAGCCCGCGCCGCGCGAGCGCGCACGCGGCGACCGCGTTCCAGGTGCGAGTGACGTTCAACATCGGCGCAACGTTCCTGACGCCGTCTCCGGTTCCCGCCACGAGCTCCGCCGGCGTGCCGTCGAGCGTCAGCTCCGCAGTCGGCACCTTGCGCGTGCCGAGCTTGTCCTTCAGGCGATTGACCAGGATGCGATTCGGCCGCCCCTGCGCGTCGCGCGTCTCGACGTAGAACAGCGCGAGTCCCTTGCCTCCCGGCGGATTGGCCTCGGGCCGGGCAAGCGTCAGCGCCATCTGCGAGGTGCAGGCCGAGGTAAACCACTTGCGGCCGTAGAGCCGCCAGCCCCCGTTTTCCCGCCGCGCGACGGTCTCGGTCAGCCCGACGTCGGAGCCGCCGCTCGCCTCCGTCATCCACTGGCCGCTCGTCCAGAATTCGCGCGGATCGCGGCTGGTGAGATGGGGCACCGCGCGCTCGATCAGCGCCCGGTTGCCGGCCTCGATCAGCGCGCGCGCCGCCCCGTCCGTCATGGCAAGCGGGCAGCTGTAGAGATCGGTTGACGGGGTGAACAGGTAGGCCAGCGCGAACTGGTGCACGCGCGAGTACTGTCCGTGCCGGCGCTCGTAGGCGATGGCGATGAGCCCCTGCCCGGCCGCGATGCGCTCCGCCTCGCGCCACAACGGCGACACCTCGATGCGGTCGACGCGGTTGCCCCACGCATCCCACTGGGTAAGGACGGGCTCGTTCCCGCGGTCCGCAAGCTGGAAGCGGTAGAGCTCGCCGCCCGCGCGCTCGCCCATCGCCGTGAGTTCCGGCTCGATTCCGGCGCGCACATCGGCGGGAAGCGCGCGCGAGAGATAGGAGCGCAGCGCCCGGTCGGCGGTATATTGATTACCCAGCTCGGGCGGCGCTTGTATGAACGGCATCACCTACGCGAACGCTTCCCAGCGCCCGTAGTTCCAGAGAAATACCGTCTTCGACAGGGCTTCCTTCTCCGCCGCGGCGTGAACGTCGACGGCGAGCTTCTTCAGCATGTCGACGTTTCCGCGCACGGAGCGGTCCGCGAACATGAGCACGTCGCGGGCGGGAGCGGCGGCGACGATGCCGCTGCCCCTGCGCTTGCTCTCCGCCTCCCAGAATGCGGCATCGAGCATCAGGCAGGGCTCCAGGTTTCCCGCCTCCGTGACGAGCGCGATCTGGGGCACCGGGTACTCGATCTTTCTCCCGGGATACAGGCGCCGGAAATTCTCGACCGAGAGTGGAAGCAGCTGGTCGCGTTTCAGCCCGAGGCGCTTCAGGTCACCGGCGCTCACGCTCGAGACGAACTTGGGATCGTCGAAGGAATACCGCAGGTGGAGATCGCCGACGAAATAGTCCATCAGGGGCAGCTGCTCCTGCGGCACGGTGACCCCGGGTATGCGGATGTCGGTGATCGGCTCGATCTTCTGGATGTGGCGCAGCGCCCGGGGATCGTCGCCGGGGAAGGCGCGCACCAGCGCGACGATCCTGTCCCGGGTGCGGTCCGCGTCGCGGAACACGGGCTTCTGCGCCCGTGCCGCGACCCGGTGCAGCCCCAATTCCGCGCCCGCCAGCGCGCCGCAAGCCAGTTTCAAAAGCTCACGGCGGCGGTTTTTCATTCCGCTATTTTAGCCTCGCGCGCGCTCCCTATCAGCGAACGACCTTGACGCCGCCGTCCCGCAGAATGCCCCTCATCGTTTCCGAGTACTCGTCGACAAACTTGTTGAGCTCGGCGCCGCGCAGGTAGGCCGGCACGAGCGTGTTCTGCTCGAGATACTTCTTCCAGCTCGGCGTCTCCACGAACTTGGCGAACACGTTTTCCCAGTAGGCGAGGGCCTCCGGCGAAATTCCCGGAGGCGCCATGATGCCCCGCACCTGCGGCACGTTCGGAATGTCGTAGCCCGACTCCTTGACGGTGGGTATGTTCGGGAACGGCGGCAGCCGCTTGTCCGAGATCTGCGCGATCACGCGCACGTTGCCGGCCCGGATGTGCTCCCCCACTTCCTGCGGCTCGAGGAACATCATGTCGACGTGGCCGCCGAGCAGCGCCGCGATGCGCTCGCCCATTTGGGGAAACGAGATGAACGCCCAGTTAGCCCCGGTGTTCTTCATCAGCAGCTGGCGCACCATCCAGTCACGGCCGCCGAGCGAGGCCGCCGCCTGCTTGCGCTGCCCGGGGTTCTGCTTCGCCGCGTCGATGAAGTCCTTGAGCGTCTTGTACGGCGAATCATTCTTGACCACGACCATCGCCGGCTCGAACAACAGCCGCGCCACCGGCGTGAGGTCCTTCATCGTGGTCCTGGCTTCCGCCGACATGATCGGTACCACGAAGAAGAGACTGAGGAACGGCGCGATGGTGTGGGCGTCGCCCCGCTTTTCCGTGAGGTAGGCCATGGCCGTCTGACCCCCGCCGCCGACCTTGTTGGTGACATACATGCGCACCGGCACGAGCTTTTCCTTTTCCATCGCGCTCGCGATGAAGCGTGCCAGCACGTCGGCGCCGCCACCCGGCCCCGTATGGGCCACGAACTCGACCGGCTTGGTGGGCTTGAACCCCTGCGCGTGCAGCGGCAGCGCGGCAGCGGCGAGCACGAGCGCGGCGATGATGCTCCGTGATTGCAATTTCATGATCCCTCCTCCGTCGTTAAAAGTCACTGGAAAATCGAAAAAACATTCATGGCCGGCAACCTATACACCAGACGCGGAGCCATAGCAAAGCCCGGTGCGTGCAACCGGTGAAAGTCCACTATTTGCGCGGGAGCACGGGCTCGATGAACCAGCGATCGGTCTTCGCGATGTGCTGGGCCGGATCGGGGCTCACGGCCTTGCGCTCTGGCGAGTTGTAATACGCATCCTGCTTGGCCTTCCAGTCCTCCATCGTGCCGTCATAGGAGACGATCCAGACGAGCTCGTTGCGCTCCCTGATCACGTCGGCGCGGTCGATGGTGAAGCCGAACTTGTAGTGCAGCGGATGGACGAACTTCTTCCAGCCGGACACGAAGTCGTCGAGCTTGCCTTTGTTGATGGTGTAAATCCGAAGCTGTGAGACCATGGTGATCGTCTTCCTTTCCAGTTGTGCAGAACGAGGGAATTTATTCCAACTGCCAAAGCGTGGCAAGCCCTGTTCCGTACCCCGGCTGTTATCAGACCGACAGCAGCGGTCTGAGAGCTCGCGCCTTTTTTACCTTCTCCAGGTCGCGGACCGTCTCGATCAGGTTTCTCGTCTTGCCGGCACCCATGACCGGTTCGATGAGATCCCTCGCCTTTTTCTCCACCTCGTCGGTCGACATCGGGTTATCGGCCTTGCCGCGGAAGCTCTCGAGCCTCTGGGTAACGGTCCTGCCGCCCTTGAGCGTCACCTTGACGATCGCCGCATGAGTGCCTTCGCGGATGTCCGCGTCGCCGATAAGCGTCACGCGGGAGCGAAGCGCGCGAATCGCGGGATTTTTCATGCGGTCGACGTCGTGGGCGGCCTCGAAGCTGACGCCGCCGTCGGTCAAAGCGACAGCAAAAAGATATTGAAGATTGATGTCGGGCATTTCCCGGTCGTTGACCGTGTGCGCCCCGGACTTGGTGATGCGCGTCTCGATCGCCTCCACGTCGGCCGCCTTGAACCGATGCTCGGCGACCGCGAGGAGCAGCGCTTCCAGCGCCGTCTGGACCGGGAAGCCAACGCAGTATTTCTTCATGTTGGTGAGCATCACCTCGTAGCGCGAGCCGAGCTCGGCGACCATCAGATCGGGATTGGCCGGCCGGGTCGAATCGGTGAACGCCAGGAAGAAGTTGTTGTCGCCGCTCAGGACGTCCCAGACGCCGGTGAAGCCGGTCTGGATCATGGTTGCCGCGGTGACGCCGTTGCGCGCCGGCATGCCGCCGAAGATGAAGGCTTTTTCGATGTGCTCGGAGTCGCGGGCGTAGGTCATCACGCCGGAAGCCTGCTGCGCCGCGTAGGAGAAGAGGAAGCGATACTCCTCCGGGCTGGTCAGGCCGGCGAGGCATCCGGCCGCCGCCGCCGCGCCCATCGTGCCGGCGATGCTGAAGGGGAGCGTGCTGCGCGCCCTGAGCGCGTCGCGCCCGAGCGCCTTGTTGGTGCGCGATCCGATGTCGTAACCGAGCGCGACGGCCCTCACCAGATCCTGGCCGCTCAAATCCTCCCTCTCGGCCATGCCGAGCGCCGCCGGCAGGATGGCGCAGCCGGGGTGGAACCCGGCGCTCCCGTTCGAATCATCCGTCTCGTCGGAATGGCCGAGCATGCCGTTGACGACGGCCGCCGGGATCACCGGCAGCAGCATTTTGCTCGCCACGATCTGCGCCTCCTTCGGGCCGCCCGAGTGCAGCTTGGCGTATCGGAGCGCCATCTCGCCGGGCTTGAGCGTCGACCCGGAGATCATCGCGGCGAGCGTGTCGAGGATGTGATGCTTGGTCTTGCCGAGCACCTGCGGCGGCAGCGCGGTCGTCCTCGCCCTGGACACGTAGTCGATCAATCTCTCCATGACGCTATTGCCGGAAGTCATATTCACTCATCCTTGTGACGGTTGGGAAATTCGAGTCGGTGGCGGGCTTGCGCGCCGCGGCCGGATCACGGGACAGATCGGCGGGCGAAGGCGGCGCGGTCAGTCGACGCCGTGCGCGGTAAGGATCGATTTGGCGGCGGCGCTCGCGAGAAATGCCAGGAACGCGCGCGCGCCGTCGGGATTGATCGCAGCGGCGCTCAATGCGGCGACGTAGGTCGTGTAGTTCTGGATGTCCGGCGGGAGCGGACCCACGAGCTTCAATCCCCGGTCGCTCCAGCGCCGGATCTCGGTGATGCCGCCAAAGCCGATCTCCCGGCCGCTGCCGCTCGCGAGACGCGTGAACGCCCCCTGCGCATCGTGATAGGTCAAAGTCTTCGCCTTGATCGCGGCGGAGATACCCAGCCGCTCCAGCAGCTGCGCCACGTAGATCCCGCTCGAGGCACGCGTGTGGACAATGGCATCGGCCGCGAGGAGCGAGCGCGTAAGCGCCTCGGTATCCGAGATGTCGGGCAGCGGCGCGCCGGCGCGCACCACGATGCCCACCCCGACGCGGCCAAGTTGGAAACGCCCGGCGGATTGCACTCTGCTCGCGCCGACCAGCTCGTCCATCACCTTGGGCGGGGCGATGACGACGTCGGCGATCTCTCCCTCGGCGAGGCGCGCGGCAAGCGCGGGCGCCGTCTCGAACGTCAACGTCACTTCGCCGCCGCCCTGCCCGCGGTAGGCCGCGGCAATCGCGTCCAGCGATGAATGCACCGCGCTCGGGCTGAGCACCCGCACCGTGCCACGCCCGCTCATGCGGTCACTTGCCGATCGCGACCCTCGTTCCTCGTCCCTCGTCGCTCATCCCTCAGCGAGCGACCTTGACGCCGCCCTCCTTCAATATTTTCCGGGTCGTCTCGGAGAACTGCACGCCGAATTTCTGCAGCTGGGCGCTGCGCAGGTAGCCGTTCTCGAACATGTTGTCCGCCAGGTATTTCTGCCAGCTCGGCGTCTTGATGAACCGGGCGAACAGGTCCTCCCAGTAGGCAACGGCCTCGGCCGGTATCCCCGGCGGCGCAACGATCCCCCTCACCTGCGGCACGTTGGGAATTTTGAAGCCTGCTTCCTGGATCGTCGGCACGTTCGGGAACGCGGGCAGGCGCTTCTCCGCGACCGTCGCGATCACCCGCATGTTGCCGGCCCGGATATGCTCCCCGGCCTCCTGCGGCTCGACCACCATCATGTTGACGTGGCCGCCGAGCAGCGCGGCGATACGCTCGCCGCCGCCCGGGAACGAGATGTAGGCCCAGTTCGCGCCGGTGTTCGTCATCAGCAGCTGCCGCACGATCCAGTCGCGGCTGCCGAGGGACCCCGCCGACTGCTTGAGCTGTCCGGGGTTCTTCTTGGCCGCGTCGATGAAATCGTTCAGGGACTTGTAGGGCGCGTCGTTCTTCACCGCGATCATCGCCGGCTCGAGCACGAGGCGGACCACCTGCGTCAAGTCGTTCATCGAGAACTTGAATTCCTTTCTCATGATCGGGTTGGTGAACCAGAGCCCGGTGAACACCGCGATGGTATGGGTATCGCCGCGCTTCTCCACGAGGTAGGCCATCGCGGTCGCCCCGCCACCGCCGGTCTTGTTCACGACCTGCATGCGCACCGGCATCAGGCCCTCTTTCTCCATCGCGGCCGCGATGCCGCGGGCGAACACATCGCCCCCGCCGCCGGGCCCGGTATGGGTCACGAACTCGATGGGCTTGGTGGGCTTGAACTGGGCCGCCGCCGGACCGGCACCGAGCACCGCAATGACTGCAGCCAGCAAAAGACAATTCAGGCGAAATTTCATTTGCTACTCCTCCTGTAGGTTATGGCACCGCTTAACTGCCCTCCGCGAGGGCCTTGACGCGCAGGGCGTTGGCCCTCCGGAACAGCGGTGCAAGCAGTATGAGCACCGCCAAAAATAGCATCGTTGCGGACATCGGTCTAGAGACCAGAATGGTCAGGTCCCCCTGCGACATCATCAGCGACTGGCGCAGCGCGCGCTCCATGCTGTCCCCGAGCACGAAACCCAGGATCAGGGGCGCCGAGGGAAATTCGAGCTTGAGCATGGCGTAGCCGAGCAGGCCGAAGATCGCGAGCATCCAGACGTCGAAGAGGCTGCCCGACACACTGTAGACCCCGACGATGGAGATGCCGAATATGAACGGATACAGCACATAGGCCGGCAGCCGCAGGATCTGCGCGAACAACGGGATGAGCGGCAGGTTCAGCACCAGCAGCATGACGTTGCCGATGTACATGCTCGCGACCAGCCCCCAGAAGAGAGTCGGGTTGTCCTGGATCATCAGCGGGCCGGGCCGCAGGCCCCACAGGATGAACGCAGCGAGCAGGATTGCCGTGGTGCCCGAGCCGGGAATTCCCAGCGTCAGCAGCGGCACCATCGCCCCGCCGGTCTCGGCATTGTTCGCACCCTCCGGCGCCGCAACGCCCTCGGGCACGCCGTGGCCGAATTTCTCGGGCCGCTTGGAAACCGCCTTCTCAATGCCGTAGGAAATGAACGAGGCGATCGTCGAGCCCGCGCCAGGCAGGACGCCGATGACGAACCCGACCAGCGAGCCGTTGAGGAAAGCGAAGCGGCAATCCTTGAGATCCTGCAGGGTGGGGAGAAGGTTGCGCAGGCCTTTCGGGACCGGCAGCACCAGTGCGCTTTCGCGCTTCTCCATGTTGCTGAGCACTTCTCCCAGGGCGAACACACCAATCGCCACCACCACGAAGTCGATGCCGTCCAGCAGGTCCGCGCTCCCAAAGGTAAAGCGCGACGCCGAGGTGAAGAGATCCGTCCCCATGCCCGCAATCCACAGCCCGACCATCATCGCCAGCAAGGCCTTGATCATCGACTTCCCCGCGAGCAGAACCACCATCGCAAGCCCCAGGCACATCAGCGCGAAATACTCGGGCGAGCTGAACGAAAGCGCAAATTTCGCGAGCGGCGGCGCGACCAGCATCAGCCCGACCACGCCGAAAGTGCCGGCAATGAAGGAGGCGATCGCCGAGATGCCGAGCGCCGCTCCGGCGCGGCCCTGCCGCGCCATCTGGTAGCCGTCGAAGCAGGTCACGACCGACGCGGATTCGCCTGGAACGTTCAGCAGGATGGATGTCGTCGAGCCGCCGTACTTGGAGCCGTAATAGATACCCGCGAGCATGATGACCGCGCTGGTCGGGTTCATCTGGAAGGTGAGCGGCAGCAGCATCGCGATCGTCGCCGCCGGACCCAGTCCCGGCAGGATGCCGATCATGGTGCCGAGGAAAACTCCGATGAAGCACCACAGCAGGTTGTACGGCGTCAGCGCAACCGCGAAGCCCTGCATCACGTAACCGAAGCCCTCCATGGGTCAGAACCCCAGGACGCCGGCGGGCAGCGTCACGTTGAGCGCGACGTCGAACAGCAGGTAGAAGCCGACCGCGCCGCCTGCCGCCACCGCAAATGCCTTGCCGAACGACTCGCGATAAAGGAAGCGCACGAGGAAAAAGGCAAAGAGCGCGAATGCCACGATGAATCCGAGGACCTTGAGCAGCGCCACGCACGCGGCCAGCGCCGCCCAGGTCGCAAACGTCCGCCCCGTTCCCGCCCATCCGCGCGACGCGGGCACGGGTGCCTGCCGGGCGTGAATCGCCATCAGCAAGACCGACAAGCCTAGCAGCCCGATCCCGTACCATAGCGGGAAGAAGCCCGGGCCCGGGCCGTCCGGCCCCAGGTATTCCAGCTGCCGCGCTTCGATGATGATGAAGACGCCGAGCGCCGCCAGCACCGCACCAGACAGGAATTCGCCGTTCCTGAGCAACCTCATCTCCTCCTCGCTTCTTGATGCGATGCCGCTGCGCCGCGACCCGGCCGCAGGCGGCATTGCCGCTTTACTATGCGGATTTGGCCTTCTTGTAGCGCCTGGCCGGGACGAGCTCCGCGACGATGCCGTCGGGCCCCCGGAACTTGACAGGGATGACTCCGGGATCGCTGATGATCTCGCAGCCGTATTTCCTGAGCCCCGCGGTGCAACCGGCCACGTCGTCCACCTCGATCGCAAAATGGTGAATGCAGGGCTTCTCGCCCGCGGCCAGTGATTCCGCGGACTTCGTGCCCTCGTCGTACTTCATCAGCGTGAAGTCGAGCTGGCCGTCGGTCATGTGGCGCGAGATATGGTCCCGCGTCTTCTGGGTCTCCACTTCCTTGAAACCGAAAACCTTCTCGTAGAATTCGGTCGCCTGCTCGAGATTTTCGACCTTGAGCGCGAGGTGAACGATCCTATTCACGGCTTCCTCCGACGTGCCTGAACCGGCGACGGGTTCATATATTACCCCGGTTTTGTAGGAATATCAGTGCTAAGATGGGTCGGCCGAGCGCACACATCTTGCCACAGTCAGGCCCACCATGGACGCGCTCAACAAGCTCTCCGCCACCGAAGCCGCGGCGCGCATCGCGGCGGGCACGCTCAAGTCGGAGGCGCTGGTCGCGGCGTGCCTGGAGCGCGTGAGCCAGCGTGAAGCCGACGTGCAAGCGTGGGCCGCCATCGATCCCGGGGCCGCGCTCGCACAGGCCCGCGCCCGCGACCAGGAGCCGCGTCGCACCCGCCTCCATGGCATACCGGTCGGGGTGAAGGATGTGTTCGACACCGCGGACCTGCCCACCGAGTACGGCTCGCCCATCTATCGCGGCAACCGGACGGCGTGCGACGCCGCATGCGTCGCGCAGGTGCGCGAGCTGGGCGGCGTGATCCTCGGCAAGACCGTCACCACCGAGTTCGCAACCCGATATCCGGGCAAGACGCGCAACCCGCACAATCTCGAGCACACGCCCGGCGGATCCTCGCAGGGGTCCGCCGCGGCCGTCGCCGACTGGATGGTGCCGCTCGCCTTCGGCACCCAGACCACCTCGTCCGTGATCCGGCCCGCGGCATACTGCGGCGTAGTGGGCTACAAGCCGAGCTTCGGACTCGTCAATCGCGCCGGCCTGAAGACCCTTTCGGATTCACTCGACCACGTCGGCACGCTCACGCGGACCGTCCCGGACGCGGCATTGATCGTGGAGGAATTGAGCGGCGGGGCCGTGACCCCCTTCGACGCGGTATCGCGCATGAAGCCGCGCATCGGCTTCTGCCGCACGCCCTACTGGAGCAAGGCGGATCAACCGACCCGCGAAGCGCTCGAGCAGGCCGTGCCTCGGCTCGAGCGCGCGGGCGCCCGCGTGCGCGCGGTCGATCTCGACGGGGAGTTTGCGCGCCTGGTGGAGGTCCAGATCTCGATCAGCACCTACGAGATGTTCCGCGCCCTCGCCTACGAGCGCACGCGCTTTCCCGAACTGATCTCGGAGACCTTGATGGGCCGCCTCCTCGGCGGCGGCCGCGTCACGCGCGCGGAGTATGAGGAAGCGCAGGCGATCGCGCAGCGCTGCCGCGCGCGCCTCGCCGACATCCATCGCGACTACGACGCGCTGCTCTCGCCGAGCGCAATGAGCGAAGCGCCCGAGGGGCTCGAGTCCACGGGAGACCCGGTTTTCGGCGCAAGCTGGACCGTGCTGCACTGCCCCGCCGTCACGGTCCCGGCCTTCCGCGGTCCGCGGGGACTCCCGATCGGCGCGCAGATCACCGGCACGCAGGGAAAGGACGGCCCCACCCTGCTGTGCGCCGAATGGGTACTGCGGGCCTTGTCGTAACCAGCGGCCAGGGCATGAAGCAGATCCACGTCGCCAAGCACGCGCCGGAAGCGCACCTCGTCAGGGGTTTCCTCGAATCGAACGGGATCGCCGCCGTGGTGCGCGGCGAGTTCCTGACGAGCGGCTGGGGCGAGCTGCCGGTGGATCTGTGCTCGGTGTGGATCGAGAACGACGCGCAGTACGACCGCGCAAACGCGCTGCTCGTGGCCTTCCTCAGAGGAGATATTGCGCGCGAGTTCCGCGACCAGAACTGGCGCTGCCCGAAGTGCGGCGAGCAGCTCGAAGGCCAATTCACCGCCTGCTGGAAGTGCGGCACCCGCCGGCCTGCTTGAGCAGCGCGGCCGGAACCAGATTACGCTGTCACTTCCGGGTCACCCCATGGCGCGCACGTCCGGCCCGACCGCGATCTCCATTTCCGTCAACGCGATCACGTCCTGCGGGGTAAACCCCGGCGCCACTTCGTCGAGCACGAATCGCTTGCCGTCCCAGCGCAGCAGCGCGAGATCGGTGACGACGTAGGTGACGCAGCCCATGCCCGTGAGGGGGTAGGTGCATTGCTTCCGCAGCTTGGGGCGGCCCTTGCTGTCGGTGTGCTCCATCACGATGACGAGATCGCCCTTGCCCGAGAGGAGATCCATCGCCCCGCCGATGCCGCCTCGCTTCGCGTCCGCCGTGCTCCAGTTGGCTACGCTGGCGGTCTCATCCACTTCGTATGCCCCCAGGATCACGGTGTCGATCCTGCCGCCGCGCGCCATCTCGAACGAGGTCACGCTGTCGAAGAACGACGAGCCGGGCTTCAGCGCGACGTACTGGCCGGCAGCGTTGTAGATATCCGGGTCGATCTCCTGCTCGTCCGTGATCATGTGGCCGTAGCCGAGGACGCCGTTCTCGGCGTGCAGGATCACGTCGCGGTCCACGAGGTAGTTCGATACCATCGTTGGAATACCCACCCCCAGATTCACGTAGCTCCCGTCCTTGACGAGCCGGGCGGCGTTCTTCGCGATGCCCGCCCGCGTCAGCCCCGGCTTGCCGTTGTAGAGGCGCGGCTTGTCGGCCGGCCGCCGCTCCGGGCGGCGCCAGAGATCGAACTTCTGCGTCGTCTTCACGACGCGCGAAACGAAAATCCCCGGCAGATCGACAAGCTCCGGCGGGATCGCTCCCGGCTCCACGATCTCGTCCACCTCGACGATCGCAATGCGCGCTGCTTTCGCGAAGCTGGGATTGAAATTCTGGCTGCCGCCGCGGAACTGGACGTTGCCCAGCCGGTCCGCACGGTATCCCCTCAGGAAGGCGTAGTCCACGCGGATCGCGTGCTCGAGGACATGGGGCTTGCCGTCGAATTCACGGATCTCCCTGCCCGTCACGAGATCGGTGCCGACGCTGGTCGGCGAATAGAACGCCGGGATCCCGGCGCCGCCCGCGCGGCAGCGCTCGACCAGTATGCCCTGGGGCACCAGCTCGACCTCCATCTCTCCCGCGACGATCTGCGCCTCGCTCGCCGTTGGCGTGCCGGGACGGACGGAGAACGCGGCGATCAGCTTCTTCACCTGCCGGTTCTCCGCCAGTATCTGGCCACGGGTCGCGCCCGGATCTCCCAGCGAATTGCAGACCAGGATCAGATCGTTCGTTCCCTTGTCGCGCAGGGCGACGATCAGGCTCGCGGCGAACCGGTGCGCGACGCTGAATCCGGCGATAGCAATCGTCGCGCCATCGGTGATGTCGGCGATTGCCTGCTCCGGAGATGCAAAAACCTTGTCCATTTCGGCTGGCCTTCTCATTTCCTCGATCGATCATCAGAAGATATCGCCGCGCTCGTACTGAAGCGGCCAGGGAATCTTCGCTTTCAGCACCTTGGCCGCGTGCAGCGGCCAGTAGGGGTCGTTCAGGAACGCCCGCGCCATGACCACGAGGTCGGCATGGCCACTGGCAATGATCTGCTCGGCCATTTCCGGGCTGTTGATGAGGCCGATCGCGCCGGTGGCGATGCCGGCTCGGCCGCGCACCGCGGCGGCGAACGGCACCTGGTAGCCCGGATACGCGCTCAGCTTCTGGCGGGGGTCGACGCCTCCGCTCGAGCAATCGATCAGATCCACTTTGCCGCCCGCCTTGAGCACCTGCGCGAGCGTCACGCTGTCTTCGATGCCCCAGCCCCCCTCCATCCAGTCGGTACAGGAGATCCGCACGAACAAGGGCTTCTCCACCGGCCATTCCGAGCGCACTGAGTCTATGACCTCGAGTAGAAAGCGGGTCCGGTTCTCGAAGCTCCCGCCATAGCGGTCGTTACGGCGGTTCGTGATCGGTGACAGGAACGAGGAGATGAGATAACCGTGCGCGCCGTGAAGTTCGATGACGTCGAACCCCGCCTCGCGCGCGCGCCGCGCCGAGGCGGCGAACAGCGCCACGACGGAGGAAATCGTCTTCCCGTCCATTTCCCGGGGCACGGGGTGTCCGTCGCCAAAAGGGACCGCCGAGGGCGCGATGATCGGCCACCCGCCCTGCTCCGGCATCA
>Ga0214471_10000737_pt1 | contig 26945 bp, 18 predicted proteins | sample RVTome_5_FD_207665 | JGI IMG/M metagenome (GOLD analysis project Ga0214471, IMG submission 207665) | Soil microbial communities from uranium-contaminated site in the Upper Colorado River Basin, Wyoming, United States - RVT142D155 | ecosystem: Environmental > Terrestrial > Soil > Contaminated >... | reverse complement strand
TATCTTTCCCCACCGAATGGAACAATACGAGTTGACTGCAAGTGGAGTTTTGATGGATGCCATAGCTTGGGGTAAACCCATAATCGCAAGAAGAATTCCTATCTTTCATGATTTGTTTAATAAATACGGTGAGATTGGATACCTTTTTGATAACGATTCAGAGTTGGCAGACATTACCGAAGGTATAATAGTAGAATTTAATCAAATACGCTACAACAGCCAAAAACTAAACATTCTTAAAGCCCGTTCTGCCAGGATGCCCGGGGCACTGGCAAGAACTTACAGAGAAATAAGCGAGAGAGCAATGAGACAAAGGGAAAATGGAAAAATAAAGATGATGAGCACAACATGAAGCATTCCAAAAAAGTACTTCTTGTGGCTGGGGCGAGACCGAACTTTATGAAAGTTGCTCCGCTATTGAAGGAATTAAAAAAGCGTCCCGAAGTATTCATCACACGACTGGCCCACACTGGCCAACATTATGATGTGGCGATGTCTGATTATTTCTTCGATGACCTTGATCTTCCACAACCAGATCGATATTTGGGGGTAGGATCGGGAAGTCACGCGCAGCAAACAGCGAAGGTGATGATGGCTTTTGAGCTTGTGTGTATCGAGGAACGGCCAGATCTTGTTGTAGTAGTAGGTGACGTGAACTCTACTATGGCTTGTGCAATCACTGCAAAGAAACTTAATATTCCCGTAGCTCATGTAGAGGCAGGTCTCCGGAGCCGAGACTGGACTATGCCTGAGGAAATAAACAGAGTGGTGACAGATGCGGTTTCAGACCTCCTCTTCACACACTCCCGTAATGCAGACGAGAACCTTCTAGATGAAGGTATCTCTCCAGAGAGGATCCATTTTGTTGGTAATGTAATGATAGATTGCCTTATTTCACAACTACCAAGGACAGATAACCGAGACACATTAAAGCGATTCGGGTTAGTTCCTCAGAACTACGCAACCTTAACCTTACACCGGCCGAGCAACGTTGACGATCCTGAGATATTTAGGGGAATCGTTGATGTTTTGGTAGAGCTATCAGAAGAGTTGCCGATTGTTTGGCCCATCCATCCGCGGGCTCGTAAGGTATTGGAGCAGGATGGCCTATTAAGTCGTGTTAAGAGTAGTAGTAGTCTAAAACTTTCCGATCCCATTGGATACTTAGACATGCTTACTCTGAATCGGCAGGCCCGATTGATTATTACGGACTCGGGAGGTTTGCAAGAGGAGGCAACGGTTCTTAGAGTACCGTGCATAACTCTTCGTGAGAATACCGAGAGACCTGTTACCGTCGCGGCAGGAGCAAATCGAGTCATTGGTAACCAACCAGCCAGAATACGATCTGAAATTCAATCAGAATTGAATAGAAATGGTCACAACATCACAATTCCAGAACTCTGGGATGGAAAGGCCGCGGTACGCATCGTTGACGTGTTAATGCGTATATGATAGCAGGGTTACCTTTGTTAGGCCACATTCCTTCTTCAGTTTCGCTTGGATTATTCTGTCTCACAGTTACTTAATCTACGATGTTTATGGATACGGATTAGAATTGCTAATGTATTTACTTAGAGGAAACTTATCTGTCGTTGAAAATGTCTACTGAGGAGTAATATGGACAATAGAGGAATCACAGATCAGAATGTAATCCCGACATATTCTCCCCAGTTCCAAAGTGTTAGCAAGGGTTTAACTAATAGCCGCCCAAAACTCCTTTTCTTGGCTTACCCTTTCCCACCGCAAAACGCCGCCGGGTGTGTCCGGACCTGGAATATTGCAAAGTACCTGGCAAGGATGGGCTGGGATGTAACCGTAGTTACTCCAGATCCCTCCATTTTGAAACTGCAGAACCCCGATGGTATGACTACAAAATTAAGGCAAGAAGGGATACGACGTATCCTGACTAATCATCAGTGGCGGTTTCTTATTAGAGGTCGTTTGAACTACTGGGACCTAGGGCTTCGCTGGTTTGTTGGGGCAATTTTACGAAGAGTAGCACGCTATTGTAGCATTGAAAGAGAAATCGGATGGATTAATGCCGCTGAGATGGCTTGTTCTAATTTAACTGCAAAAGATGTGGACGTGATACTTGCTACTGGTTCCCCCTTTTCGGCATTCAGATTAGCCAATAATCTATCGCGCAGGCTTGATCGACCATACGTTTTGGATTACCGAGATCCTTGGACTGGGAATCCTCACGTGGTTAGTCGAAATTGGCGATCTACGATTCGAGAAGAAGAAAGACTACTTAAAGCAAGTGCAGCAGTGACTATTGTTTCTCCCTCTTGGGCTTTGCTACTGAATCATCGTTTCAACCTAGGATCGAAGCTGCATGTGGTCACAAACGGTTTTGATCCGGAGGAGCTTACAGATGTAGTACCATACGACTTTGGCCATTTCGCAATCGTTTACTCTGGGCAATTCTATCTGCCAAAGAGGATTATATCACCCGTGATGGCGGCGTTAAGACGTCTCAAAGAGACCGTGGTTGGCAAAGAGTGGTATTTCCACCACTATGGTGGTCAAGAAAATCACATCTTGGAAGAGGCTAATCATTTTGATGTCATAGAACGGGTTATTATACATGGAAGGGTTCCGCGGGCCGAAGTCCTCTCTGCTGTACGAGGGGCTGGGGTTGCGGTGGTTATTACCTCAGTAAAAGAGGAAGCTACAATCGAGGATAAGGGAATTATGACTGGGAAAGTGTTTGAGCCTCTGGGTTTGGGTACCCCCATACTAATGATTGCTCCTACTGGGAGTGACGTTGAAACTATCAGTGAGACCACGGGATTGGTGCAATGCTTTGAAGGTAGCAATGTTGATGGAATTGCATCTTTTCTTTCTGATCTGATGTTTAAACGTAAGACTCTGAAAGCGAAAGAATTGGGAGGATATTCCTGGCCTAATATTGTGAAGAAACTAGATTCTGTTTTACGAGCAGTGGCCCGGGTTTAAAATCACTGAAATAAATTTGACTTCTACTACTCGAACTGCTTTTGATAATATGCTTGTCAAGAAAGGTCAAATTAATTATGCGGCTTTTCATTAATTTTTACATATTATGAAAAAGATATTAGGCTATTAAATCTCCTTCTCTAACTATTTGAATATCAAAAATCCAGAATAAAGTTTTATCTTTTTTGGAAAGTAAAACTAATTAGCATTCAATTATCAAACTAATGTCCAATTGATTATATCCCGCAAAAAAATGATTATTTTCTAATTGATGTTGATCCAAGGATTTCACTATATATGTAAGTGAGATTGCGGAGCGACAAATAAAAAATTGTATACGTGGGACAGGATTGTAAGTAAATAAATAGATTAAATATTAGGTCTCATAAAATGGCTAACAAATTTAAAGCTATATCGGTAGTCGGTCTAGGATACGTAGGTCTTCCCCTTGCCATGGCTTTTTCAGAAAAGGGTGTGAAGGTTATGGGTATAGATAAGGATGTCCAAAAGGTTAATAAGCTAAGGAATGGAAAGTCATATGTTGAGGATGTTTCTGACCAAGATCTTGTGAGAAATTCGGAGCTCTTTTATCCCACGACTGATTACTCTGTATTATCAGATGTCGAAGCTGTGATCATTTGTGTCCCAACCCCACTCAGTAAAACTAAAGACCCTGACATTACTTATATAATTTCTGCATCAGATGAGGTGGCTAAATATATTCATCCTCAAATGCTTATTGTACTTGAGAGCACTACTTATCCAGGCACGACCGAAGATGTGCTTAGATCTACTTTTGAAAATAATGGATTAAAAATTGGGCGCGATTTCTTTTTGGCCTTCTCCCCCGAGAGGATTGACCCTGGAAACAAAAAGTATACATTGAAAAACACTCCTAAAGTTGTAGGTGGATTAACTAAAGAGTGTACGAAGAGGGCAGTTGAGCTTTATGAAATTATTTCGGAGAGGGTAGTCCCTGTTTCTTCAGTTACAGCGGCTGAGGTCGTAAAACTACTTGAAAATACTTTTCGTGCAATAAATATCGGACTTGTAAATGAGTTTGCTCAGCTTTGCCATAGGATGGGTCTTGATGTATGGGAGATAATAGATGCTGCTGCTACCAAACCCTTTGGCTTCACCCCTTTTTATCCAGGTCCCGGGATTGGAGGGCACTGCATCCCGGTAGATCCGCTATATCTTTCCTGGAAGGCCAAGCTGTTTAACTTTCGAACACATTTTATAGAGCTTGCAGATGAAATCAACTGTAAGATGCCAGAATATGTCGTAGGCCGTGTATTCGAAGTTCTCAATAGCGTAAAAAAATCCATTAGTGGTTCACAGATACTTATTTTAGGGGTTTCCTACAAGAAAGATGTTGGGGATATACGTGAATCACCAGCTCTAGAAATAATTAAGCTTCTATCAGAAAAAGGGGCCCAGATAACATACCACGACCCTCACGTACCTGAATTTTTCTTTTCAGGTACACATTGGCGCTCCGTTGAAGATATTAATAACGAATTACTGAAAGAAATGGATTGCGTATTAATTCTTACAGATCATAGTTTGTATGACTGGGAATTAGTTATTGAAAGCTCCGACCTGATACTAGACACAAGGAATGCGACAAGTGGATTTTCGTCCATTAATATAAATAAGTTATAAAAAAAATATGATTAAATATTTGGTCACTGGTGGAGCAGGGTTTATAGGATCTCACATAGTGGAGGAACTTTTAAAAAGGGGTGAATATGTTCGAGTGCTTGATAACTTCTCAACGGGAAACCGGGATAATCTCCGATTTCCCGATTTGCCTAATGGCTTAGTGGAACACTCTCTAGAGTTAATCGAAGGTGACATAAGGGATTTAGATATTTGCCGTGAAGCTTGCGATGGAGTTGACTATATACTCCATCAGGCTGCCTTGCGCTCAGTACCCAAGTCAGTAGATGATCCATGTGCCACTAATGAAGCTAACGTCAATGGAACATTAAACTTGTTGTTAGCGGCTAAAGATAGAGGAGTCAAACGATTTGTATACGCCTCATCTTCCTCGGTTTATGGCGACTCTAATCATTTGCCCCAGTTAGAAGACCAACACCCACACCCGATTTCCCCTTATGCTGTATCGAAGCTTGTCGGAGAATATTACTGCTCCGTATTTAGTAAAATCTACGGGTTGGAAACTATAAGCCTCCGTTACTTTAACGTTTTCGGACCAAGGCAGGATCCTCATTCTGAATATTCAGCCGTTATCCCGAAATTTATCCAATCTGCTTTACATGGCGAACCGTTAATTATCCATGGTGATGGACTTCAGTCTAGAGATTTTACATATGTTAGTAATGTTGTGGAGGCTAATTTATTATCGACTAAAATCGCTAAAACAAATGGTTCAATTGTTAATATTGCCAGCGGTAGGAATTATTCCGTATTGGATATTGGAAAAGTTATTAGTGATATCTCGCAGAAAACATTGAAATTTTACCATACTAAACCGAGGATAGGGGATGTGCGCCATACGCTAGCGGATATTTCTTTGGCCAGGAGGTTGTCAGGGTATGAAGTAAAGGTTGATTTTATTGAAGGTATGACTAAAACGATGGAATACTTCAGTGAAAACGGTAGCTTATAACTTTTTCAAGCTCATTCTATTCAATAACGATAAATTACTAGATGAGCACAAATAAAGTCAGCTTCGAGAAAAGGGGTTGGCTTTATAAATTTGTTGTACCGATATTTATAATTGCTGGTCTGATTATTTCTTACCACAATTATATTTTAATATCTTTGGGAAGTTATCTTATAACGGAAGACCCACTTGAACGAGCCGATGCAATTGTTGTTTTAGCTGGTTCTGTACCTGATAGGGTCTTAGAAGCTGTTGATATATTTAAACAAGGATATGCACCTTTCATAATTTTAACAAAGGAAGAAAAGTCCACAGGCTATGACAGATTACTGAATTTAGGCCTTCGGATTCCTGAGGGGCACGATCTGAATAAAATGATTGCTGTAAAATTAGGGGTGCCTTCTACGTCTATATTTATTATTGATGAGAGGAGTGATAACACTTACAGTGAAATGGAAGTCATATATGATTTTTTAAAAAAGAGGAACCTCAAATCCATAATCCTTGTCACTTCTAAATCACATACTACTAGGGCAACTAAGATCTTCAGCCTCGTTAATGATGAAACAAAGATAAAAATAATAACCAGACCCTCTAAATATGATACCTTTGAGCCTAAAAAGTGGTGGAAGGTAAGAAGGGATTGGAAACAAACTATTTATGAATATCAAAAGCTTGCTCACTATTATCTTCATGTCGTGGTGTCTCCATTGGTAAACGAAGGCCACTTATAGCTTTCCCTGCTATATTAGGCCCAATTGGTCATCTTGCCTGTTTTACCGTTTTTCTTACGGCGGATATAAAGTTTGGGATTTTCCTAACTCTGAATAGGCGGCAAGGAGAACATTAGTCTTGCCTGGTGGGGAATCAGCCACTTCGAGTCATAGAATCCGGCAAAACCTTTAGTCCAAGTAGTTGCAGGCCACATCTTTTTCGAGATGGAAGGGCCTGTGAAAGGATTACCCAAATTTTGGCTGCATTAAAATATTGACATAAAAAACGTCCCAAGATCATATCAACTAAAGGTTTAAATCATACCTCTCCGTTGAACGTAAAATTCAGTTTAAAAAAGTGGAGAAAATGGAAAAGCTTTCAATATTGGTTCGAAATATTCTCAGAATACTCGGTAATAAAAATGAGGGGAAATACAATCAGATTTATATCAAGGTTGCTTTACTAACTAGTGTGCTGATTCTAGATACTTCCAGTTGTGGATCATATAACAACAATGGCGAATTTAATATCAACAACGAGGTAAATTCCGAAACGCCTTCATCAGCATTCTACATATCCCCAACCGGATCAGACTCAAATCCCGGAACCTCAGATAGGCCCTGGAAAACTTTCAGTTTTGCCATCCCAAAGCTTCAGCCTGGAGTTACCCTGGTTCTCAAAACTGGTACTTATACAAAAACCACTACGGGTTTACCCTATGTAAATTGTGCTTCTAATGCTAAAAATGGTTCAGCAGGAAGCCCAATTACAGTTAAAGCTGAAAACGAACGTCAGGCATTTTTAAGTTCTGATGGTAGTGTGGAAGCGTTGAGAATGGAAAATTGTTCTTATTGGAACATAGAAGGATTAAGGCTTGAGGGCAATGACACACCAACAACAAAGCAAGTGCCCACGGGTTGGATTTTACATAATGATAATATAAAAATTAAAAGACTACTGGTAGCTAAGCACAATCGCTATTCAGTTAATGCAGCTTTATTTGCCATTAGCAAAAGTGATACCATCCTAGTTGAAGATTCTGAGTTCTATTATGCTATAAGGCACTTATTGAATTGTTTTCAATCACGCAGATGCACATTTAGAAGGCTGTACGCTAATGCTAGAGGTTTTGAACCAATACCGGGAGGTTCTAAAGATGTAGGCGATGTATCAGTGGTTTTTTACGGTACAAGCAACAGCATTATGGAGAACGTAATAGTTGAAGGCAATCATGAAAATCCGAATTGTATAGCCTGTGGTTCGCAAGGAATGCAGATACATAGTACCGCACAAAACAATATGATAATAGGAAGTATTGCCATAAATACAAACATCAATGGCTACAGGCTTGATAGTAGAAACGTTTCAGACAGGTTGGTAACGGATACAATAATTGAAAATGTTGTATCATACAGTAATTACGATAGGGGAGGTTTTGGGGGTTACCTACAGCAAGGGGCTGTCAATACCCAAATGAAAAATGTGAGTATTATTGATGCAACTGGAGTTCCTACCGCTAGGGGATTATCACTTGATGGCAGATGCGCTGCCTGTGCCAATGGACAACCATCTAATACTTCATTTCATGGAGAAAATATATTGAGTGTTGGGGGAACGCCAGCATTTCAAGGATTTTCTGTTAGCAGTCCATGGCCTATACTGGGTGGTTGGGATATGGAATATACGAATGCTTATAACTGGCATACAAATTATAGTCCAGCAACAAGTCATGCTTATGGTTCTTTTTCAAACAAGCAATCAATAAATCCTCAACTAGGGAATTGCATCGTTTTCATTCCCGACAGTTCTCCGATGAAAGGGGTAGGCAAGAATGGTGAGGATATAGGTGCTAATATCGTCTATAGATATGAGGATGGAATTTTAACTGACCAAAAACTTTGGAATCAGACTACGGGGCAATTTCCTTGTGGTGCAACTGTAAAAGGAGTCAATGACGATTTAAATTTCCCTGATAGTTCTTGTACTAACGTACATGAAAGGTTGAATGTAGGTGTAAATGGATGTGCTATCCCATAATTCCAATAATTTCAGTAGAGTTACGATGTCGGTTGTAGGATTGATTATTAGGAAGTGAAAACATAACCCTACTAGGAGGAGAATTCAGAAAAGCAATTGAAGACTATGTCTTTTAAATTAGTATCTTAAGTTGCTAAAATGGTGGACCGAATTGTTATATTAACTAATGTCCACAATACTTAACAGTTTCAATTAAGTCCGACATATTATAATCATTGTTTTTTTATAATTTAAGCACAATAAATTAAATATGAGAAGACAATATAGAATTTCTCACAATTCTTACTTCATCAAAATATCCCTATGTAACTTCCTGTTAATAAGAAATCTTTTAGTTGTTGTGTATTTCCCTAGACTCAACAAATTGTTAGAAATTTAATTAATTTAATCAAGAACTATCTTAGAGCCATGTGCGGCATTGCAGGTATTTATCATTTCGATCCCAATATTCAGGTCAATGAAATTGTGCTAAAAAGAATGACACAATCTATGATTCATCGAGGGCCTGATGAAGAAGGGTATCATTTAGAAAAGAATATAGGTCTAGGCCATCGGAGATTGTCAATCATTGATATTGAGAATGGCCAGCAGCCAATGTTTAGTAACGATGGCGGCCTTATCTTAATTTATAATGGTGAAATTTATAATTATTTGGAGTTAAGGAGTGAGCTAATTAAATTTGGTTATGTATTTAAAACGAAGTGTGATACGGAAGTATTATTATATGCTTATGATAAATGGGGAGTAGATTGCTTGAGTAAATTAAATGGAATGTGGGCATTCGCTATATTGGATAAAAGAAAAAACGACCTTGTTTTAGCCAGAGATAGAATGGGAGTAAAGCCATTATATTATTTTCTAGATGATAAAACATTTGCATTTTCATCTGAATTAAAGGGCTTCTATCACGATTTTAATTTAGAGAAAGATAATGGTGAATTATGGGATGCGCTCGTATTTGGACCTAAACCAGGAGGCAAAACTTATTTCAAAAATGTATTTGAATTACATCCCGGGAGCTACTTAATAATCTCACTCAATTCTAAAAATATAAGGACCGGAGAATATTACAAATTGGAAGATACCTTAATTGAAGAGTCGAGCGAAATTGATTATGAATATATAGAATATCTTATTAACGATGCAGTAAAGATCAGACTGGTATCAGAAGTTCCTTTGGGTTCATTAAACTCTGGGGGAATCGACTCAAGTTTAATGTCAGCAATTGCCAATCATTTCGTTGAAGAAAATCAATTAAATACATTTTCAATAGCACCTGAAAAGCAAAACGGTACTGTTTTGCCAGGAGATGAGAGTTATTACGCCGAATTATTGGGTAAATTTATTAAAAGCAACCATCATACTATAAGATATAATGAAAATGATTTTTTTGGTTTGATCGAGTCATCCCAATTTTATAACGATGGGATTTTATTTCATTCAAATTCAATCCCTCAACAAATATTATTTCAGCATATAAAGGAAGATTTCGGGATAACTGTACTCTTGAGCGGAGAAGGTGCTGATGAAGTGTTCAGGGGTTATGGTAATAATAAATTCGTAAATTTTTACAATTTAATATCATTATTTCCGTTCACTAAGAACATAGGGGAAAAAATTATAACTAAAAATCTTAATAAGTTTGATGATCCTGTGTTTAAAGAATATCCCTTTTTACTTAAATTGACTTTGCTTCATAATGCCCATCTAAGAAGTGAAATTGTAAACACGATTATGGGCATCAATGGTTGCATTTCTGATGATAGGATACATTTACTTAACAAAACAAAAAGATTAAGCATGAGTAACAAAGTAATTTTTTATGAGCAGAAATGCTATTTGTCTGGCTTATTACAACGTGTCGACAGGATGTCTATGAGGTATTCTATTGAAGTGAGAGTTCCGTTCTTAGATTATAGAATAGTTAATGAACTGAATAAAATTAAATTTTCGTTAAAATCGGGAATAAACGAAAAGAAAATTAAAAAAATTCTAAAAAGAATATCATTGAATTATCTTCCAAAAGAAATTATTAATAGAAGAAAAATGGGTTTTTGTTCCCCGCTTAACGTGTATAAACATACTATGATAAAAGAAATTAAGAAATTTGATAGACATAATAATTTTGTAAATCAAACTGGAGAAGAGATTTTCATATTGCTTAATTATTATCTATTGAACGAGAACCAAGGGAAGTCGTTAGACTTATTCTATAGCAACTGAATAAAGGCTCATTTCCCTAGACATAGTAACAATGAGGAACAATATGGGTATAGAGGAAGAAATTGTGGGAATGTACAACCAATTACCATTTCCAGACTATGGTGATAATCCCCTTGATGATGAATATGTTAGCCAGAAGCAATTTATTGATTTAATTTTAGGTTTTAACGGTCATGGCTATTCTGTTTATAAAGACAAATCAGTTTTAGATGCTGGGTGTGGAACGGGAAGAGAAAGCATGTATTTGGCGTTACAAGGTGCAAAAGTAACTGCAATTGATATAGCAGATAGTTCCCTAAAGGTCGCTAATGAGCAGGCTCGAAAACATGAATTTAGATATGACATTAGTTTTATGAAATCTTCTGTTTTGGATATGCCGTTTGAGGATAATCAATTTGATATCGTCTTGTCTTCGGGGGTCATACATCATACACTTTACCCTGAGAAGGCTTTCTCTGAATTAGTACGAGTTTTAAAACCAAATGGATATATAATTTTGTTTGTTTATAACAACTTCGCCCATATGATTCCGAATCTTAGAAGGGGGATTGTTAATATATTTGCAGGGGAGGATATCCATAAAAGGGTGGACCTCGCCAAAAAGCTTTTCCCAGGTTATTTGAAAAGATGTAATGCTGCGCGGATTTATGACGAATTTGCACATCCTCATAAATCTGAGCATAGTATCGCTGAAGTTTTATCGTGGTTTTATCGATTTGGTATCAGATATTTATCTGTATACCCAAAGTTTGGATTTCAGGGCTTTTATTATACTAGAAAAGGTAACACCATATATAAACAAACTGGTCGATTTATACGAATCGATGATAAATTTAGTAATCCTAACTTATTAAATCGATTGTCGTCAGGTCTACTGCAATTGTTGAGAGGGTATCGGGCATATTCAGGGGGATATAGATTTTTGGGAACTAAAAAGGATGGCGCCTTAAGAAGCTGATTTCTTTATATACTGTGGAACAGCTTCTGTAAAATCTTTGGCAAATTCAGACTATCATGGCATCTATTTCTTAACAGCATACTTTAGTTAAGCTTTACGTTAGGTGCTGATCGGGACAACAAGCGAAACCGACGGAGGATCTTACCATCTTTTAATGTTAAGTTAAGGGACGTTTATTCTGGAGATTTTAACCTATAGATTCAGCGGATTTTAAAGAAACTTCAAATAAAATTGTTGGTCTTCTCGAGAAAGTTGACTTTTATTTTCATTAGAGCTGCTTGTTTTGGTAATTACTCCGTAAATATATGATTTTCCTACAAAGAAGTATTTTAACTTAGAGAACATTCGGGAATATGTTTAACAATCTTATTAGCAAAGTTTATTCCTGGTCCTCACGTTGATGGAACAAACCATAAATTTAGAGAGTTAAGTGTTCTTCCTTTTTTATATAGGCTGTGATAGAGATTCTAAGTATTGGCTCAAGAGGGCAAAGCTTCATGCCTCGTGGTTAAATCTCACTATTGGCATAAAGAAATGGTGTATCAACTCACAGAAGAATGTTTTCTTTGCTTCAATCAATTCGAATTCTGACTCTGACTCACAACTATCAAAGAATACTATGAACTCATGTTGTGGTGTTGCAGTCAAGGAAAAGGAGGGGATTTGGACTCTAAAGTATTTATTAACTGAAGAAAATTACAACAGAGCTCTAACTTCGTTCGACTGGCGAACAATGTGGATTGTTCTTAGCGCGGATGGACAGAATATATGTCTATGGCGTGGGCTTACTTCTGTCGGTCAAATTTATTATTGTTGTAAGAAAGATTCAATAGTTTTTAGTAACGATTTTAGATTATTGATGCCAAAGAATACGTGTAACTTGGATCCTGCCGGATTTTATTCTATCTTCCAATTCGGAGCTGTATCAGCTCCATATACTTTATTCAAGAATATAAAATGCGTTCCATCTGGTCATCTGGTAAGGTTTGATGGACAAACTCTTAGAGAGCAGTGTATACCCAATGAGATAGCTGCACTTCATGAGTCCACCTCGATATCCACTTCGCCGGAAGACATAATGGAGGAAGCGATTAAAAATGAGATAAATAAAATTCCGACGAATTCTGCACTCCTCTTTAGTGGTGGGGTCGACTCGGGCTTATTAGCAGCTTTAGCCAAACGCCAGGGTAGATGTGATATACAATTGATTAACTGTGATTTTACACCAATTTTTGGTTCTGGCTTTACTGATCCAGAGGCAAAACTTGCCCGTGATATGGCTGCACATTTGGGTTATAACATAGCGGTATTCCCATTTGAATATTCATTAGTACCTAAAATGCTCTGCAATATCGGTAAAGATTATACTTTTCCTTTCGGTGACTATTCTACATTACCAACAAACCTGGTCGCAGACTATGCGACAAGTCTTTTGAATGTACGCAGTTGGGTTGTTGATGGTACAGGTTCGGATGGTATCTTTATGGGTACCCAATATTGGAAACGCACGAATCGTATTTATCAGATCCCTGTATTAATTAGAAAACTTCTTGCTTTGTTATATAGGTTTGAAACGATATTTTATAGCCCCAATCGGCTATCGAGATTATTAGGGGCGTTTAATCAAAGCCTGCAAATCCCACCGCTTCAGTTCCATGTAATCGCACAAAATAGGCTTGGAGGAATCGCATTTTTAGCAGACAAGAAAACCCTAGAGGACGTGATTTGTGCTCAAAAGAATTATCTGCAAGCTGTATTTAAAGGTTTTGAGGACAGAGGGCAAATTTCTTGGGTTGATCTTATACATATCTGTGTAGGTATTTTTGCTGCAAAAGATTACGACCCGATTCGCTCGCGTGGGATGATACCTTATTTCCCATTTTTAAGTGAAGGATGCATTACTTCTGGCCACAAACTTATGGTAAGTCCATGTGAATCAAAAGAAAATAAAGGAATTTTAAAATCTTTACTATTGCGGGATGTTCCCTCTGAAATGATATACAGACCTAAATCTGGTTTTAGTCCACCTATAGAAAAAATATTTAGGGATAACACCGTGAACGAATATATAAACGATATAGTTTTTGAAGCTAATAATCCCTTGAATGATTTTGTTTACCCGCATGTAATGCATAATCTCTTTAATGCAATAATCAATGGCAAGCATCTTTACAACAAACACCTTAATCTTCTATGGTCTTATATCTTTACCTCTATATGGTTCGATCATCAGTTGAAATCATATCCTGAACCTCTAGGTACATGATAGAAAAACTATTTACCTTTGAACTCTAGGTTCCTTTTTTGCTATTTTGAACAATCAAATAGCCAGATTTAACTTATGTCGCCTTTATCCTAATATCATCTTCCTTCCTTTTTTCCGATCATGAAATTTTTGGTAAGTAGTTACAACAAAACGGGAAATTTAAAGTTATTAGCACTATTTCCTATTTTGGTACTCTTCTCGTGGTTGGTATCTTACCTGATTGCTACCTCCTCTACCTTTATGATTATGCTGGCTATTTTGGCTGTAGTTCTATTTGCGGTGATATTTTTTAATCCACTAGTAGGATTAATGTTGTTATTCTTCATTATACCATTCGAATATTTAGTAAATTATCCCATTTTCAAAATTATAGCTTTGGTATTTTGTATCTCCTGGCTTGCACGTAAAGCCGTAAAAAAAGAATTGATTCGTATTTCTTTTAAAACTGATCAAGAAAGGTACTTAATTGGCCTTGCGTTCGCTTTAATACTCTCGCTTGTTTTCTCTATAGATAAACCGTCAAGTTTACTCTTCTTTCAAAGATTTATACTTTTAATAGCACTTTGTATTTTCTTAATAGATGTGATTCGTTCTCCTAAACATATTAGGAATCTGGGATTGGCAATAGGGCTTTCGGGTGGTTTAGCCGGTTTGGTAGGATTAATGCAGTATTACATCTTTGATACCGGTATCTTAGAGGGATCGCAATCTTTTGGTTTAGTTCATCAATATAAAGAAGAAGGTGTGAGGGTTGCAGGATTTACAGGAAACCCTAATCATTTTGCAATGTATTTAGTCATTTCAACAAGTTTTCTGCTCTATTGTTTTTCAATGACTAGGAATTTGATTCTAAGAATTTTAATAATTGTTCTTATAGGGTGTTCCACCGCTTCTATATTTTTTACGCTCTCTCGTTCAGGCGTGCTAGCTCTAGGGATAGCTATAGTAGTTTATAGCCTAAAGCTTAAGGGCCTTAAGTTTACCGCTTTTTTATCATTACCTATTATAATAGGTCTTGCCCTAATGTTTTTCCTTAAGCTTGCACCTGGTTTTGTTTATGACCGACTTGTAAATTTAACATTTCATGAGAAAGATCAATCTGCAGAGAATCGGATTATAGTTATAAAATCGAGTGTTGATATATTCTTAGAGCATCCCCATTCACTTCTCACGGGGATGGGATTAAATAATTTCCAAAGGGTTTCTTGGACTAAAAGGGACGCCCACAATATGTTTGTCCAGATGCTAGTTGAGACAGGGCTTATAGGATTTACTTTTTTCTCACTTCTAGTTTATCGCTCTTACAGAGATATGTGGCATTACATCAAATTAAAACAAGTAGATTTACAACTTTTTTGCTTAGCTTCATTGGCGGCGTTTACCGCTTTATTAGTCCACGGCTTGTCCGGCACTGACACTTATATAAAGTACTTATGGCTGTTTTTTGTCTTAGCGCCCATTATTCGTAATATCAAAAAGGAGGGTTATGCACGGACTTAAAGTTCTAGTTTTTGCTTTTATGTATCCAAATATCGTAAAGCCCAACTTGGGTATATTCATCCACAATCAAGTAAAAAGTCTAATACAGCAAGGGAGTGAAGTTGTTGTAGTTTCTCCAATTCCCTGGGTTCCTGGATTGCTTTGCTGGAGAAAGCGATGGGATGGTTATAGAAATATCCCAAAAGAGGAGTATTATTTTGACATTCCAGTTTTCCATCCTAGGTATTTTCGGACACCTGGTGGGAAATGGGTATACCCTTGGGAGGGATTCTCTATGTATTTGGGTTGTAAAAACTTAATATCGTCATTACACAAAAAGTTTAAATTCGATATAATCCATGCCCATAGAATCATACCCGATGGATATTGTGCTACTTTACTTGGAAAGAAGTTAAATATACCAGTTGTGTGTTCCGCGAGGGGTGGAGACACTTATCTAGCACCTTTTCAGAATCATTTGTGTTACCTATCGTTTAAGAAAGTTATAAGCAGTTGTAGTAAAATCATTACAGTTAGTAACTCTCTCCGCGATATTGTATTAAACAACGGAGTTAAATACCCAGTTGAAGTTGTCCATAATGGCTGTGATGTAGATTCATTCCATTACATTGACAAGGCAGTGGCAAGAAAAAAACTAAATTTGCTATTGGATAGAAAAATTTTTCTTTTTGTTGGGCATATCATATCAAGTAAGGGCGTGTTGGAACTAGTTAAAGCGTTTCATCAGATTAAAAAAAACGACCCCTCCTCATTTTTGATTATGATAGGATTTGGTGATTGTAAAGATAAAATTGAAGCGGAGATTAAAAGTAGAAATCTCTATGATTCGGTTCTTTTGCCTGGATATGTACCTCATGAGAAGCTTCCTTTATGGATTAATGCTTCAGACATATTTGTGCTACCCAGTTACCAAGAGGGACTGCCGAACGTAGTATTGGAAGCTATGGCTTGCAGAAAGCCTGTTATAGCCACAAGGGTTGGTGGTATACCCGAGATTGTCTCTGATGGAGTGACTGGGATTTTAGTAGAGCCTCGAATTGTCGATCAACTAGCCCAAGCCATGGAGACTTTGCTACTAAACGAGGATTTATGTTCAAAGCTAGGGTTAGCGGCCGAGAAGCTAATCCATGAGCACTTTACATGGGAAAAAAGTGCGAAGAATTTAATAAAAGTCTATGAGAATTTGTTAGAGAATAGAGACGAAGATCGCTCTCGTCCTTTATTATCACCCTCCTTTCAATAGTGAATAAGAATAAAAATGAAAAAGCGCTGCTGTATTATTACTACGGTACATCCTCCATTCGATGTGCGTATATTTCATAGGCAAGCTAAGAGCTTAGTGGAAGCGGGATATAGTGTAGTTCTTATTGCACCACACGACGGAAGTGAAACGGTTGATGGTATTGAAATTGTTCCTTTACCAAAATCGCATAATAGAGCCCTCAGGATGATGCGCATTATTACTGCATTCAGATTAGCTCTTAGGCAAAAGGCTGATATTTATCACTTTCATGACCCGGAATTACTACCTGTGGGATGGTTATTAAATAAATGGACTGGAAAAACTGTAATCTATGATGTGCATGAGCATCACCCTAATGCGATAATGGATAAACCCTGGATTCCCAAAAAATTACGACCGATTCTAAAAAAATGCCTTGAGCTTATAGAGCCTGTTTTTGTCCATTCGCTAAGTGCGGTAATTTACACAACCCCTATAGTAGGCGAACGCTATATTCAAATGGTTGGTAGGACTGAGAGGGTAGAGAATTTACCATTACTCAGTGTGTTTTCTGATTTCAAACGAGTGGAAAAAAAGGGCGATAAAATAATAATAATATATCCGGGTGAGATGAGAGAACCTACTGGATTATTGCAGCTAATAAAGGCTTTTTCTCATGTGGTTCGGAGAAACCATAATAACTTGGAACTTATTCTAATTGGACAGGTAAAGACAGTTGAATTTAAAAGTGAAATGCAATCGTTAATCAAAAAACTAAATTTAGATACAAGAGTTAAACTTCTTGCCCCAGTTCCATACGAAAAGATAAAGGAGTATTTATCTGAAGCGGATATTGGAGTAGTCACATATTTACCGTATCCAAATAATATGAGTTGCTTATCTAATAAGGTATTTGAATATATGGCTTGTGGCTTGCCTGTAGTAGCCCCAGACTTTCCACTGTATCGTGAGTTGGTTAATAGTGTAGGATTTGGAATCTTGGTTGATACAACTTCACCAGAAAATATAGCGGAAGCAATAGAAAAACTGATGGTGAACCCCGATTTGAGGAATCATATGTCACAGCGGGCAAGAAAAGGCTTCTTGGAAAAATATAATTGGGAATCGGAAAGAAAGAAATTATTAAAACTTTACTCTGAACTGCTCTCAGAGTAAATGAAAATAAATCCATAGTTTGCCATCCACAGGAAGCAATAGAGTGCTTTTTAAGAACAAAGATGGATGTACTCGTTATAGGAAACTGTTTTGTGGAAAAGGATAGCAAGACTTCCTAAAAGTTCTCTGATGGGCTGAGTAGTAAATTCTCTATAATCCAAGTTGTATAAAATAAATCAAGTTATTGATATGTGAAAAAATAAGGACAAGTGAGATGAAAAAATAGATTGGTATATTGTGGGAAGAATACAATTTACATCCGTCATCAAAAGCAAGTATTAATTACTACTCGAAATAAGCAAACTCGAGCTGTTAATAAATGAAGATCTTAATTCTAAGCCTGGCCTATTTCCCAGAAATTACTGGCAATGCGCCTTTAGTAACAAACCTGGCTGAAGACCTCGCAGAGAAGGGGAATGAAGTGCACGTGATTTCTGGTATTCCTTCTCATGGACTAGAGAGGGTTCCGGAACAATATAAGGGCAAACTGTGGTGCTCAGAAGAAATCAATAATGTGAGGATTAAGCGAAGCTACAGTTTTGTTTCAGAGTCAAAGCGATTTTTGGTCAAGATCGCCAACTATTCATCATTCACTGTATCGTCTTTTTTCACGGCCTTCTTTGATTCTAGGAATTTCGACGTCGTTCTAGCTGTCTCACCTCCCCTTTTTCTAGGTATTACTGGCTATTTGATAGCTCGAATAAAGGGAGGGAAAGCCATATATAACGTCCAGGACCTCTTTCCAGAGTCTGCCGTTATAGCTGGAAAATTAAAAAAAGGCTTTGTTTTCCACATTCTTAAAAAAATAGAAAATTTTGTATACAGTAAAGCTGATTGCATCACTGTTATTTGTGACAGATTTTCAGAAGAGATAAAAGTTAATGGAATAAATGGAGATAAGATAAAAAAGATACCAAACTGGGTTGACACGGATTTTATCAAACCCATGTCTAAGGAACGCAATCAATTTAGGTGTGAACACAGACTTGAAAACCATTTCGTCGTTCAATTTGCAGGAACAATAGGATATTCCCAAGGGTTAGAAATCATATTGGAGGTTGCGAAGGATCTAGAGAGTTATAAAGATATTAAATTTGTTATAGTGGGAGTAGGAGTTATTAAGGAAGAGTTAGTCGGAAAAGCAAGCGATATGGCTCTGAATAATATACTATTTCTTCCTACTCAAGCTCAGGATAAGTTGCCATATCTTCTAACCGCAGCCGATGTATCTTTAGTTACATTGAGAAAAAATATGAGTAGAGTATCACTGCCCAGCAAGATTCTTGGTATTATGGCGGCTGGCGTACCAATAATAGCCAGCTTAGATGAAGGTTCAGAGGGTTGGGAAATTATAAATGAATCAAAATGTGGTATTACAGTTCCACCCGAGGAGCCTTCCAAGTTGAAAGAAGCTGTTCTACATTTTTATAATAGCAGGGAACTCATCCCAAAACTGGGGCAGAATGGGAGAGAGTTTGTGATGAAGAATTACTCCAGGCGTATGATAGTAAATAGTTATGAAGAACTATTTCAGTCCTTATTGAACAAAAATAGTCCTATTGAGTGTCAAGCATGAATCCTAAGTTACTAAATATTCTGATATGCCCTGAATGTAATTCAACACTTAAGATAGAAGAATACGACGTTGAGGGTCCAGAACTTAAAGATAGGGAAATATTAGAAGGTTCGCTTACTTGTGATGGATGTTTTAGGGATTATCCTATCATAAATGGAATACCGAGGATGTTGCCTGATTCGCTGTTTGATAGGCTTTATCACTATCATTCTGACTATTTCTCGAGGTATGGGTTAAAAGCGAGAAGATTTACAAAGCATCAAAGGAAATATGATGACAAGAAGAGAACGCTGGATAGCTTCAGCTTTCAATGGAATACATTCGGGGAGATTTACAATAATTATGAGGAAGATTTTTTAGATTACATCAAACCCATAGGTGCAGATTTTTTTAGAGGAAAATTAGGGCTTGACGGAGGATGTGGATTTGGACGTCATCTTTATTTTGCTTCCAAATACGGAGCTGAAATGGTAGGATTGGACTTAAGTGAGGCAGTGGAGGCAGCTTATAAAAATAATAAATACTTACACAATGTCCATATAGTCCAGGGAGATATATATAAACCTCCTTTTAGAGAAAACACGTTTGACTTTTGTTACAGTATAGGAGTTCTTCATCATCTGCCTGACCCTCCTTCTGGATTCCGAAGCTTAGCACGTTTTGTTAAGCCGGGTGGTATTATGTTCGCGTGGGTTTATGGACCGCGGCAAGGTATTTCTGAAAGTGTGACTGTCCTTCTAAGAAAATTCACAACAAGGATGAATTACAAAGCATTATATGTTTTATGTTTACTAATTGCCCTATCGCTTCGGATCTTTTCCCACTATCCATATATGCTTCTTTCTAAACTTAACTTTACAAAGGGTATTATGGAGAAATTACCCTTCAAGTATTACCACGACTATCCCTTCATAGCCCTTATGGGAGACACTTTTGACCGTCTTTCTGTTCCATTGGTTCACTACTACTCGGGCGATGAAATTAATAGCTGGTTTGAGAATGTAGGGTTTCGGGATATCAATATCATTCGAAGATATAGGCATAACGAGAGTTGGCGAGCCCTAGGTGTAAAAACCTAAATAAGAATTAAACGAGAGATAAATCATGTGTGGTATTTGTGGCAAGGTCTACTTTGATCATTCAAGACCTGTAGAAAGGGAAGTGATAAGTTCTATGAACGATGTTCTTCGTCACCGTGGTCCCGATGATGAAGGCATTTATATCAATGGCAATGTGGGTCTTGGGATGAGACGACTTAGCATTATTGACATCGAAGGGGGGAAGCAACCTATAAAGAATGAAGATGGTACAGTAAGGGTTGTATATAATGGTGAGATCTACAACTTCCCTGAGCTTAAAGATACGCTTATGAAGAGAGGGCATAAATTTTATACAAGAAGTGATACAGAAGTCATAGTCCATCTTTATGAGGATTTAGGTGAGGATTTTGTTAAAGAACTTAATGGTATGTTCGGCATCGCTCTGTGGGATGATAGTAAGAAAAAACTAATTCTTGCCAGAGATAGCATTGGTATTAAGCCACTGTTTTACGCAGTTTTATCAGATAGATTAATTTTTGGCTCGGAGATAAAATCTATACTGAAGGATCGTGTACCAAGGAATGTTGATCTTGAAGCTCTTCACGATTACCTGTCGTTAAACTATGTCCCCGCCCCTTACACAATGTTTAAGGGAATAAGAAAGCTCGAACCTGGAAACATGCTAATATTTCAAAATGGTAGGGTTAGTAATAAGAAATATTGGGACGTTCAGTATTTTACATCCGATAGCCAACCTTCTTCTTCTGGACTAAATAACGAAGAGACCTATACTGAGAGGTTGCTGGAGATTTTAAAAGACTCTGTTAAAAGGCACTTAATCTCTGACGTTCCCCTCGGGGTTTTCCTAAGCGGTGGTATGGATTCAAGTACAATAGTTGCTCTAATGAGCCAGATGAATACTAGAAAGATAAAGACCTTTACGATCGGATTTGAAGAAAAGTCTTATAACGAAGTGGATGATGCCAGGCTTATTTCCAGGAGATTTGATACCGAACATCACGAACTCATTGTAAGGCCAAATATCGTTGACCTTCTTCCGAAACTGATTAGATCTTTTGACGAGCCTTATGCCGATTCCTCTGCTATTCCGACGTACTATGTCTCAAAGTTAGCGAGAGAACATGTAAAGGTTTGTCTTGGTGGTGACGGTGGAGATGAAATCTTCGCAGGTTATGTAACCTACCCTGCCTATAAGGTGGCTAATTTATATAAGAAACTACCCGGGATCCTAACCGAGAAATTTATCCCATATTTGGTTAATTCCATACCTGTTTCTGATGGAAAAGTTAGCTTCGATTATAAGGCAAAGAGATTTGTAGAGGGCGCGCTTCTCCCTCCCGCCCAAGGGCATTTCTGGTGGAAGGTTATTTTTACGGAGGAGATGAAACAAAGGCTATACTCAGAAGAATTAAAGAGTACATTAAATGGCTTTAGAGATTCATTTCAAATTTTTAACAGGCATTTTGATGAATGCACTGATAGTGACACCCTACAAAAGTTACTCTATGTTGATCTGAAGGTTTATCTTCCCGATGATATTCTTGTAAAGGTTGATAGGATGAGCATGGCACATTCTCTTGAAGCGAGGGTTCCGTTTTTAGACCGTGAGGTTGTAGAATTCATGGCAGGTGTTCCAAGTAGGCTTAAGATGAAAAGGTTAAGCACAAAATATGTATTGAAAAAAGCATTAAATAAGTTACTCCCACAGGAGATACTCAAAAAGAAGAAGGGTGGATTTAACGTGCCAATTCCCAGGTGGATTAAGAATGACCTCAAAGACCGTGTCATAGATGCCCTTTCTCCGTCTAAAATAAGATCGACTGGATTTTTTAATGAAACGAACGTCTCACAAATTTTAAACATGCACATTGATGGAAAAAAAGACTATAGCAGGAATATCTGGGGGCTATTTATGTTTATGCTATGGCATGATGAATATATAAGTCCTCATTGAACCGAGCTGGCTATCTTCCCTTTAAAATCTTATGACAATATCTCTTTCAATTTGTGTTTTCTACCTAATATATATTCTGAGCTCGATAAATTACCTTTAGCTTGTTAAAGGGCTTCCAACGTCATTGCTAATCGAAGCCCTGAGTGAAGTGAATGGGGCCGTGAAGCAATCCCAACATAAGATGTCATTGCTGTAGATGTTAGATATTTCGTAGACGGTCTCTTAGATCTTAAAAGGGCATTCGAAAAATTGCGTTCAGAAAATCAGGAGCGAAGACGTAAAAAAAATTTATGGTTGTGGTTGGATTAAATTTGTTAGTCGTTCTGTCATCCCCGAGGACTTCTGTGGGGGATCCAGAGGTAAAACCATAGATTCCCGCTAACAATCCGCGGGAATGACAACAAGGGGACAGCCTTGTCGTGAGCCCTGAGCTTGTCGAAGGGCCTGTCCTGAGTTTATCGAAGGATCGAAGGATTGCTTCTTTCTACCTGTGCTGAACCCGTTTCAGCATCAAGACAAAGAAGGTAAACAGAAAAAAAATAAAATAATTGAAGAAAATGCTTTTAAAGATTCTGTCCTCGAAATATCTGGCTGTCACAGCAATGACCGCATAGGCAGCCAATTTACATGCTGATAACCCGCGGCTAACTGCTGGGTTCTTCAATTCAAAATAATCAATATTCATCTTCAGGAGGAAAGCTTATGAACGTAGAAAAAGCTCTTCAGCTAAATGATTCTGTGCTTCATCTTGACAGTAAAAAGTTGCTTGGACAAATCCTGCTTGAGTTTGGATACATAACAAGAGATGAACTCGATCAGGCTATAAAACTTCAGAATGAAGTTAACGATGATTTTGCTGTTTATAATGGCGGGATAAATTCCACGATGAGGATCGGTCAGATCCTGGTGGAGAAGGGGATTGTAACAAATGAAAAGGTAGAAGCAGCTCTCACGAGCCAGAGGCAAGTTTTAAATTCAAAGGAACAGACGGTTACTACCGTAGCAAGCAATCAATTTCATCTAAGTGTATGCATCCTAGCCACGGTCACTTTTGCATCGATCATATTCTTCCTATCTCTGATAAATCTAAATTTAATATTTATACCGCAATGGGTTCTATACCCGGCTCACTTTTTTGCCTATCTTTGTCTATGTTTTCTGATTTACACCACATTGCAATATTCTCCATGGAAGATGAAATTGGAAAGAAAAGTAATAACTGCTTTTCTTGGAGCTTTTGCTTTTGGCTTTCTTATTGAACTGATTCAGGTTTTCGTTCCACATAGATTTTTTTCCCTTTTAGATACATTAATTAATTTTTCAGGCGCGTTCTCAGCCGCCCTTTTTGTGACTTATACAAATTGGGGATTGGCGGAGATAAATTACCCACCCACGGAAGAGATGGAAGAAGAGCTTAGATTAAAACACTCCTCAATTGGAAAATCTTTTAAAGTGATTCCTTTTAAGAGGATCTTCGATTTTACTATATCATTTTTAGGATTCCTATTCTCCTTACCCATTTGGCTTTTTGTAATTTTTATAATCTGGCTCGAGGACCCAGGCCCTATTTTTTTTATTAAGACTTGCGTAGGAAAAGGAGGAAAGAGCTTTAGGCAACTTAAATTCCGCACTATGATAAAAAATGCTGAAAGAAATACTGGCCCTGTTTTAGCACAAGGAACTGATCCTCGCTTCTTACGTATAGGTAATATACTTAGAAAGACTGCCTTAGATGAACTTCCTCAGTTATTAAATATTCTAAAAGGAAATATGAGCTTTGTAGGTCCCAGACCCCAGAGGACCATTTTAGTACATAAATATCTAGGTGAGATTCCAAAGTATGCCCTAAGGCATACAGTGAAGCCCGGTCTTACAGGAATTGCTCAGTTGTATGGTCATTACTACGTAACTCCTAGGCAGAAGTTACGATTTGATCTAATTTACTTAAGAAAAAGAGGTTTTTGGTTTGATTTAAAGCTTTTCATCTATTCATTTATTATAAGCTTGGGGGGAGGGTGGCAGAATAGTGGGAGTAATGATAAGAAAAGCATTCTTGCGTAGAAATTTTCTGATGTGCAGAGTTTGGTTGTCTTATATTTTTGCTCATCCCTTCTGTTTGCTTTTTAAACATATCTATTTGTCGTTGGTTGTAAGTCTTTGGTTTTTTGGATTGCCTTGTCAAATGACTAACAACCAATCCTGTAGTGAGCTAGTCGATCCTAAGCTAATTACTAATCACGGAATAGGGCACCCCTTTACCCCTACGTTCAGTCTCTTATGCACGTTTACACAGGATGAATCAGGAAAAGTAGCATCATCATTAACACCTTTAACAGTTGCACCACAAGGAAATTGCCCCGTAGTCTGATTCCAAAGTTTTTGGTCAGTGAGAACTCCATCCTCATATCTATATACAATATTTGCTCCAATATCCTCGCCGCTTTTACCCCAACCCTTCATCGGGGAGCTGGACGGAATGTAAACTATGCAACTTCCAAGCGCTGGATTAACAGCAGCCTCATTAGTAAAATCTCCATATGCGTCTCCTCCAGGAGGATTAAAATTAATTGAGTGGTTAAATGCAACGGAGTAGTCAATATCCCATCCCCCGAGAGTAGGATAGCTTGGATTTACATAAAATCCGCTCCACTTATTATTCGCAGCTAGAATGTTCACACCATAAAATGATGCCGTAGGCGGACTTTGACCACCGCAGCCCCCACATCGCCCATCCAAATTTATACCCCTCGCGGTAGATGGCCCATGAGTATTAAGGATAGTTGCTTGTCTCACTATGGTGTTTACAGCCCCTGCATGAAAAAGTCCACCAAAACCACCGATAGCATTGGTGCTGATTGCTACATAATTCTCTATTATTGTATCTTTAACTAAATTTGTCTTTGCTTTACGGCTATCAAGTCTCATACCATTACGAAAAGCATTTAAGGAAATTGAACCCAGAATTTTGTTACCTTCTGCTGTACTATGAATCTGCATCCCTTCACTGTCTTCATCATTGCCCTCCACTATCACATTTTCCATTATGCTATTTGAGCTTCCATAAAACACTACAGACCGATCAGAACATTGACCCGCACCTATCCCAAATGGGCATGTGCTACTACCCGCAGGCTTAAAATCTCTAGCATTGGCATAAACTCTTCTAAATGTGCATCTTTGGGAGCTAAAGCAATTTAATAGATGTCTCATAGAAGCATAAAATTCTGAGTCTTCGACTAACACTGTATCACATTTAGAAATTGCAAACAGACCGGCATTAGGGGATAAGCGATTCTGTTTGAATGCCAATATTTTTCTAATATTGATATTATTGCTTGAAATTACCCATGCAGTTGGGATTTGCATAGTGGTATTAAAATCGTTCGCCCCAAGTCGTAATCCTTCTATATTCCAATAGGAGCAGTTTTGCATTTTAAATGCTTCTACAGAACCGTCTGAACTAAGAAAAGCCTGCCGTTCATTTTCAGCTTTAATTGTGATTGGCTTAGTTGCCGTTCCGTTTTTAGCACTTCCATTTGAACCACAACTGACGTAGGGCAGTCCTGTCGTCGATTTTGTATAGGTTCCATCCATTAGGATTAAACTATCACCAGCCAGAAGCTTGGGAATGGCATATTTTAAGGTCTTCCAGGGTGAGGATGTGGAGGTTCCCGAATTAGAATTCGATCCGGTAGGCGACATATAAAATGTAGGTCCGGTTGGTTCGGATGTAGAGGTTGGCGTCAGTGTTGGAGTGGTTGTTGGGTTCGGGGTAGGAGTTGGTGCAGGTTGGGGAGGTGAAGAAACGTTAACGGTCACTGAATCTGAAGCGCTCATGCCATCATTATCGACTACTTCAACCTTTGCATTATAGGTACCAGGAGTGATATAAATAAATTCAACGGGATTTGAGGGTGTGATGTCATCAACTGTTCCATTACCGTCATAATCCCATCTGTACTCTGCAATGTTACCGTCTGGATCGGATGCATTCGATTCAAAAGTTACATAAAGTGGAGATTGCCCGCTTGAAGGATTTGCTACCAAGTTTAAAGTGGGAGGTTGATTTGGAGAAGTTACAGACGAGGGTGTAGGGGTTGGTGCGGGTTTGGGTGTAGGAGTAGGAGTTGGAGTTGGAGTTGGTGGAGGTGTCGCAGGCTGTAATGCCATTGCAACATGAACTGCTCCTCGAGAGATTCCCTCGCTGGCATTATAATTTGCTGATGCGTAATTGGGCTGAACGGTATAATAAAAAGTATTATCTGAGTATTTAAATCTTTCAGTGCGTGCATCAAAGCCATTTGACCATGCAGTAATAGGAAAGAACAAAATTATACCAATTCTAATTAAAATCCTGTTATTTAATCTAAAATGAAAATTGGAAAGATCCTTCTTGGGGGCATTATCGTAGATATTCAAATTTCCATCCTCCTCAAATTTGGTTTTAGCAAAACGCGTTAAAGAGGATGCATATCTACTTTATGAATTGTGAAGGTATAGGGGTGGTGGACAAGAACTATTGTTTTCCATTACCCAACTTCGGCAACTCAGCCGACCTCGGTTACTTAGTAACCTTCAATCCTGTAGTTTTGCGTCCCGCTTTTCTAACGGTTTGCCTTTATCGGTTAGGTATATCTACCGACTATTGAAATCGTTAAAGTTTTTCTT
>Ga0214471_10000736_pt1 | contig 26984 bp, 28 predicted proteins | sample RVTome_5_FD_207665 | JGI IMG/M metagenome (GOLD analysis project Ga0214471, IMG submission 207665) | Soil microbial communities from uranium-contaminated site in the Upper Colorado River Basin, Wyoming, United States - RVT142D155 | ecosystem: Environmental > Terrestrial > Soil > Contaminated >... | reverse complement strand
TGATGAACGGCACGAACAGAACGTGAAGCACATACCACCTCAACAGCGTTGGTCCGCCGATCTCCACGCCACCCAACAGCACGAAGCGCACCTGGTCGCCGAAGACCGGGGTGTACCCCATCATGTTGGTGCCCACGGTGACGGCCCACAGCGCCAGCTGGTCCCACGGCAGCAGATAGCCGGTGAACGACAGCAGCAGGGTGAGGGTGAGAAGGATCACGCCGATCACCCAGTTGAACTCGCGGGGTGGCTTGTAGGCCCCGTGGTAGAAGACGCGGGCCATGTGCAGGAACACAGACAACACCATGAGGTGGGCCGCCCACCGATGCATGTTCCTGACCAGCAGGCCGAAGGTGACGGAGGTCTGGAGGGTCTGGATGTCGGCCCAGGCCTGGGCCTCGGTGGGGCGGTAGAAGAACATCAGGAAGATGCCGGTCACGGTCAGCAGGATGAAGAGGAAGAAGCTCAGCCCACCCAGGCAGAGCGTGTAGGACACCTTCACCGCGTGCCGCTTCACCTTCACCGGGTGGAGGTGGTACAGCACCGAGTTCATGATCACGTAGGACCGGTTCCGGGGGCTGTCGGTGTAGCCCTTGCGGAAGATCGAGCCGGGTCGGAAGATCGAGCTCCAGGCCTGGCTTCCCTGCACCGTGTCGCTGAGGTTCGCCATCCGGTCTTGGATCCGCTCCGAGAGAGGCTTGCGCTCGAGGGCCTTGGCCACGTTTGCTCCTTGAACCTTCGCCTAGAACCGCATGCCGTAGGCGTAGCCGTGGTTGTTGTCGCGCTGGTGGGGATCGCCCTGGGTACCGGGCTCGACCGTCTTGCCGAGGGAGATGACACCGGTAGGACAGCGATCGATGCACAGGGCACACCGCGTACAGACGTCCTCGTCCACGATGAAGACGACGTGGTCGTCGGGGTCGACGCCAGGGGGAGCGGTGTTGGCGCCCCCGGCGATGGCGCTGGTGGAGAGCATGTGGATGCACTTCCACGGGCAGATGTCGACGCAGCCCTCGCACATGATGCACTCGCTCTGGTCGATGTGGAGGAACTGCTTCGGCTTCACGCTGCCGTTGAGCTGGTCGAGCGTGATCTCCTGCAGGACGTAGTCGCCTCCCGGGAAGTACGGGAGGGGCGGGTTGGCATCGGTCTTGGCCATGGTGCTGCCCTCCCTACTTCTTGCCGCTCGCCGGCTTGACCAGCGGACGTCCGTAGGCGGAGACCTCGATCTCGGTGGCCTTCGGCTTGGCCCGGTTCTGCCAGAACATCCAGAAGGCGATCTGGACACCGAGGAAGCCGACGTAGAGGCCCACGGCCACGATGTCGCGGACGGCAGCCTTGGTCACGTCGATGGCGTAGGTCTCCAGGAAGAACTCGTCGGGCCGCCAGTTCAGCTCGTTGTCAGCCCAGTTGAGCCACTGGTGGGGCACCACGCCGTACGCCCAGAACAGCAGGAAGAAGACGTAGGTGCCGCCCAGGTAGGCCTCACCCCAGGTGGGGACCTTGTCGGTCGGGCGCCGCTTGGCGTAGGGCACCAGCACCGCGCAACCGATGACGAGAACGAGAAACGACATGACGAAGGCGACCACTTGTGGGGGAACCTCCTCCGAGTTCGTGAATCGGTTCACATTCTAGGCAGCTGTGGCGGCACCTCGCACCCAGGGGCACCGAGCGACCGGTTTAGCAGAGCCCCCACGACCGTCGCACGTTGCCGTGCGATCTCGATCACCGCCGTCGATCCGGTCCTGCGCGATCCCGTTCCGAGTCGAGGACTGAGCGGTCGATCTCCCGTCGCCGAGGACTCATCGATCGGATTCCGACAGGTCAGTCCTCGGCGCTTCGGGACCGACTGATCAGTCCTCGGCCCAACATCGGCGCTGGGTCCGAGCCCGCTCCTCAGGTGGCCCCTACAGTGGCGGCGCCCCTAGCATCGCCGCCCGGATCGGCCCCTGAACCGGAGGACCTGGTGACCGAGATCCCCGAGCATCTGCTGAAGCGCTCGAAGCAGGCCAAGGCCAAGGCCACAGGCGACCCCGTGGATGAGGGTGCCGACTCAGAGTCCTCCGATTCCGGCGCCGGCGCACCGGCGGCCACGACGCCCGCTACCACCGAGGCACCGGCCGCGCCGGCACTCGCGGCTCGGTCACCCGAATCCACCACCGATGCCCCTGCGGTACCCGACCCGCCATACGTGGTGGCGGCCAAGACGCGGAAGAAGGCGCCCATCTGGGTCGTGCCGGTGCTCGCGTTCCTTCCGCTGTGGGCCATCCTCTACGCCGGCGTCCTCGAGGTGCGCGAAGCCGAAGGGGGCGGGTTCGAAGCCCTGGGTGCCGAGCTGTTCACGGGCAACTGCGCGGCGTGCCACGGACCCAGCGGTGGAGGCGGAGTCGGTCCCCAGCTCAGCGGTGGCGAGGTACTCCTCACCTTCCCCTCCATCGACGACCAGATGGCGTTCGTCACCGACGGCTCGGTCGCCGGTGCCCCCTATGGCGATCCCGGCCGCGACGGCGGCCAGCGCGTCGCCTCCGGTGGCATGCCGTCGTTCGCCAGCTTCACCGAGGATGAGCTGCTCGCCGTGATCTGCCACGAGCGCCAGACGCTCAGCGGGGGCGAAGAAGAGGCGTGCAGCGCCGACGGCGCTGGTGCCGGGGGCGAATCCCACGGCTGAAACCCTCGGGCGAGAACCAGGCGACATGGGTCGCCAATCCCGGCGTGGACGAGGAAGACGTGGGTAGACGAACCTGAGATGGTGAGCGAGGAACGCTGCGACGTCCTGGTGGTTGGCGGCGGACCCGCCGGAGCCGCTGCGGGGTACTGGCTCGGCCGAGCAGGTCACGACGTCATCGTCGCCGAGAAGAAGACGTTTCCCCGGGAGAAGACCTGCGGTGACGGTCTCACCCCTCGAGCCGTGCATCAGCTCACCGAGATGGGTCTGGCCGCCTCGCTCGAGAGCTACCACCGCTACGACGGACTCCGAGCGGTCGCCCACGGCATCACCATCGAGATGGAATGGCCCGATCACCCCGTCTTCCCCAAGCACGGTTACGTGGTTCGCCGCAGTGAGCTCGATGGCTTGGTGGCCGGCAATGCCGCCGCGGCCGGCGCCCGCCTGTGGCAAGGCGCGGAAGCCGTCGCCCCGGTGGTGCGCGACGGGCTGGTTCGCGGCGCCACGGTCAAGCGGACAGGTGCGGCCTCGACGATGCCTGGCGACACCGATGTCGTCGAGGTCTCCGCTCGCTACGTCGTGGTGGCCGACGGCTCGAACTCGCGCTTCGGGCGGGCCCTGGGGTGTCGCCGTGACCGCTCCTACCCCCAGGGCATGGCCATCCGCGGCTACTGGGAGAGCCCCCTTCACGACGACCCGTGGATCGAGTCGGCCCTCGACGTGCGCGATCGCGAGGGCAACAGCCTGCCCGGCTACGGCTGGATCTTTCCGGTGGGCGATGGCTGCATCAACGTGGGCATCGGGTTGCTGTCGACGTTTCGCGACTGGAAGTCGGTCAACACATCGCACCTCATGGAGGAGTTCGCGGCCACCGCTCCGGCCTACTGGGGCATCTCGGAGAAGACCCAGGTCGGCCAGCCCACCGGAGGTCGGCTGCCCATGGCCGGCTCGGTGTTCCCGAAGTCGGGCCCCACGTGGTTGCTCATCGGCGACGCCGGTGGGTCGGTGAACCCGTTCAACGGCGAGGGCATCGACTACGCCTACGAGACGGCGCGGATGGCGGCCGAGGTGCTCGACGAAGCGCTCACCACTGGGAACGGGTTGGCGCTCTCGGACTACCCCCGGCGCCTCGACGCCGAGTACCAGCTGTACTTCAAGGTGGCGCGGGCGTTCACCAAGGTCATCGGCCAGCCCGAGCTGATGGCGGAGCTCACACGCGTCGGAATGCAGTCCAAGACGCTCATGGAGTGGGTGTTGGCCATCATGGCCAACCTGCTGCGCCCCGATGAGCTCGGCCCCGCCGAAGCCGTCTACCGCTCAGTGGCCGCCATCGCCCGCCTGGCCCCCGACCAGATCCGGGCCTGATCGGGTCCGACTACGGTCAGCGGGCGATGCGGTTGGTGATCGCCCGGTGCTCAGTGGACTACCGGGGTCGTCTCGACGCTCACCTGCCGATGGCCGACCGGCTGATCATGGTGAAGGCTGACGGTTGCGTCGCCATCCACGCCGACGGCGGGGCTTACAAGCCGCTCAACTGGATGAACGCGCCGAACACGCTGGTGCAGAGCGACGGCCAGTGGACCGTCACCAATCCCAAAGGCGAGACGCTGACCATCATCATCGACGACATCTACTCCGACACCTCGACCGACCTCGGTGATGATCCCGGTCTGCAGAAGGATGGCGTCGAAGCCCACCTCCAGGAGCTGTTGGCCGAGCAGGTCTCGATCCTGGGCGACGGCCTCGAGCTGATCCGCCGGGAGTATCCCACCGACATCGGGCCGGTCGACCTGCTCTGCCGGAGCGCCGACGGCGGCACCGTGGCAGTCGAGATCAAGCGTCGCGGCGAGATCGACGGCGTCGAGCAGCTCACGCGCTACCTCGAGCGGCTCGGCCACGACCCGCGCCTGCGGCCGATCCGCGGCGTGTTCGCGGCTCAGGAGATCAAGCCTCAGGCTCGAACCCTTGCCGAGTCACGCGGCATCGCCTGGGTCGAGGTCGACTACGACGAGCTCCGCGGCCTCGAGTCCGACGCCCTCAAGCTGTTCTGAGGTTCCAGGAGCCAACCAGGCCACCCTCGGCGACGCGATCAGGCGAGGCCGTACTGCTCGGCGACAGCGCGAGCGGCGGCGGCGGCGAGGTCGGTGGTTCGCTCGAGCTCATCTTTGGTGTGGGCCAACCCAGGGAAGATGACCTCATAGGCGCCGGGAGCCAAGGCGATCCCCCGAGCGAGCAGCTGGTGGAACAGCGCCGCGTACAGCTCGGTGCGGGTGGCCTGGGCCTGGACGTAGTCGGTCACCGGCGCATCGCTGAAGAAGATGCCCAGCAGCGACCCGACGACAGGTACTTGGACCGGAAGGCCGGCTTGGCTGATCTCCTTGCGGAGCCACTGGCCGAACATCTCAGCCCGGCCCTCGAGCTGGCGGTAGGCAGCATCGTCGAGCAACGACAGCGCGGCCAGACCCGCCGCGGTGGCCAGCGGGTTCCCCGACAACGTCCCCGCCTGGTACACGGGACCGAGGGGAGCCAGCACGTCCATGACATCAGCCCGTCCTCCGACTGCTCCCACGGGAAGGCCGCCGCCGATGACCTTGCCGAAGCACGAGAGGTCGGGGGTGACGTCGACGAGGCCCTGGGCCCCGGCGGGCCCCAGCCGGAAGCCGGAGATGACTTCGTCGAAGATCAACAGAGCGCCGACGCGGCCGCATTCGGCCCGAAGCCCGTCGAGGAAGCCGGGAGCCGGCGGAACCAGGCCCATGTTGGCGGCGACCGGTTCGACGATCACCGCCGCCACATCGGAGTCCAGAGCCGGTACCACGTTGAAGGGGACGACGGTGGTCTGAGCGACGAGCTCGGGCGGCACCCCGGCGGAGGCGGGCAGCCCGTGCTGGGCCAGGCCGCTGCCCGCCTCGGCCAGCAGGCCGTCGGAGTGACCGTGGTAGCAACCAGCGAACTTCACGATGCGCGACCGCGCCGTGAACCCGCGGGCGATGCGCACTGCGGTCATGGTGGCCTCGGTACCGCTGCTGACCAGCCGCACCCGGTCGACACTCGGCACACGCTCGACGATGGCTTCGGCCAGCAGCACCTCGCGCTCGGTGGGGGCGCCATAGGAGGTTCCCTCGGCCGCGGCCTTCGTCACCGCCTCGGTGATGACCGGGTGGGCGTGGCCGGCGATGACCGCGCCGTAGGACTGGACGTAGTCGGTGTAGCGGCGACCCTCGACATCCCAAACGTGGGCGCCCTCGGCCCGGGCCACGAAGTAGGGCGTTCCCCCCACCGACGAGAAGGACCGCACCGGTGATGAGACCGCACCGGGCATGACCCGGCATCCCCGCTCGAACAGCCCTCGGTTGGTGAGCCCGGACTCGGTCACTGCATGGCCTCGGCGAGGTCGCGGGCGGCATAGGTGACGATGATGTCAGCGCCCGCCCGCTTGATCGCCGCGACATGCTCAGCCATCACCGCCGCCCCGTCGAGCCATCCCCGCTCGGCCGCGGCGTGGACCATCGCGTACTCACCGCTCACGTGGTAGGCGGCGAGGGGAACGTCGGTGACCGTTCGCGCCGCGGCGATCACGTCGAGGTAGGCGAGCGCTGGCTTCACCATCACCATGTCGGCGCCCTCCTCGACATCGAGCCGGATCTCGCGGAGCGACTCGCGGATGTTGAGGGGGTCCTGTTGGTAGCCCTTTCGGTCGCCCCCTCCGGCAATGGTGACGTCAACGGCATCGCGGAACGGGCCGTACAACGCCGAGGCGTACTTGGCGGCATAGGCCAGGATGGCGGTGTCGGCGTGCCCGTCGCCGTCGAGGGCACGGCGGATGGCCGCCACCTGCCCGTCCATCATCCCGCTCGGGGCGCACACGTCGGCGCCGGCGCGGGCCTGCGCCACACCGGTCTTGGCGTAGAGCTCGATGGTGGCGTCGTTGTCGACGGATCCATCGGGTCCGACGATGCCGCAGTGGCCGTGGTCGGTGTACTCGTCGAGGCACAGGTCGGCCACGAGCACCACCGAATCGCCCACTGCGGCTCGAAGGTCGGCCAGCACCACCTGCACGATGCCGTCGGGATCCCAGGCCCCCGAACCCTCGGAGTCCTTGCGCTCGGGAACACCGAACACGATGAGCGCAGGTACACCCAACGAGGCGAGCTCCTTGGCCTCGGTCACCAACGACGCACGGGTGTGCTGCACGATGCCAGGGAGGCTCGAGATGGGCTGCGCCTCGTCGATGCCCTCGCGGACGAAGAGCGGGGCCACCAGGTCGTTGACGCTCAGCTCCGTCTCGGCGACGAGGCGCCGCATGGCGGCAGTCCGCCGGAGTCGACGGGGACGCTGGGCCGGAAAGCTCACCTCGTCATCGTACGCGGACCTCCCCTCCGCTCATCGAGGCCAACCCCACCCGTCTCAGCAAGGCGGATCAAGCGAGGTGCGACTCGAGGGCCGCGACGAGCCCGGCGAGGGTATGGGGGTCGGCGACGGTGTCGACGTCGATGCCGAGCTCAGCACACCGACCGGCGACGACCGGGCCGATGCAGGCGACCACAGGCGGCACCGCACCGGACCCGGCCGCGGCGACAAAGGAATCGACCGCCGACGCCGAGGCGAAGGTGACGGCATCCGCCTCGGCAACGGCCGCCAGCTCGTCGCTGGCCAGACGGCGAGGCTCGGTTCGATACGCAGGGACGATGTCGACCTGCCATCCTCGGCCACGCAATCCGTCGGGAAGGACCTGGCGCGCCACCTCCGCTCGGGGCAGAAGCACCTTCGGCCGAGCCGACGGCGACGGCGACAGCGACGGCGACGGCGGATCGGGGAACACGTCGAGCAGACCCTCGGCCACGAAGCGGTCGGGGACCAGGTCGGGGTCGATTCCCCACCGGCGCAGCGACTCGGCGGTTCCCGACCCGATCACCGCGATGCGCGGGCCGGCTAGGGCACGGGCGTCGCGGACCATCACCCGCACCCGGTCAACGGTTGTGGCCGAGGTGAACACCATCCAGTCGTAGTGGTGGAGCCGGACGAGTGCATCACCCAGCGACGCTCCACCGTCGATCGGATCGGCGAGCTCGATGGTAGGGACGACGATCGGATCCGCACCCCGCTCGGCCAGCAGGGAGGCCAGGTGACCACCACTGGTGGCCGCGCCGGTGACCACAACACGGCAGCCGTGCAGGGGACGGTGCTCGAACCAGTCGAGGTCCTGGGCCGCCACGTCGCCCACGACGATGGTGGATGGGGCTTCCAGCGCCGCGGCACCGATCGTGGCCAGGGTGGCCCGGGTGGTCTGCTGGCTGGGGCGGGTACCCCAGCGCACCGCAGCCACGGGTGTGTCGGGCGATCGACCCCCGGCCATCAGCCGATCAGCGATGGCGGCGATGTTGGCTACACCCATGAGGATCACGATGGTGCCGCCCACCGAGGCCACGGCCTCCCAGTCGATCTCGGTCTCGGTCGCCGGATCGGTGTGCCCGGTCACGACGGTGAACGACGTCGACGAGTGGCGAAGCGTCACCGGGATGCCGGCATAGGCCGGCACGGCCACGGCCGACGAGATCCCGGGCACCACCTCGAACGGCACGCCGGCGTCGGAAAGCGCCCGCGCCTCCTCCCCTCCCCGGGCGAACACGAACGGATCACCGCCCTTCAACCGCACCACCCGCTGACCAGCTCGGCCCCGCTCCACGAGCAGGGCGTTGATCTCCTCCTGCGGCATCGTCTGGTGCCCGAGTCGCTTGCCGACGCTGATGCGCTCGGCATCGACCGGTGCCAGATCGAGCAGGGCGGCGACCGACAGCCGGTCGAAGACGACGACCTCCGCCCGCTCGAGCACCTGGCGGCCTCGCACGGTCAGCAAGCCGGGATCGCCGGGGCCGGCACCGACCAGGTGGACGGTCACGTCGCCAGGTCCGATCGGACCTCGTCCAGCAGGTCGGCGCCACCCATGCGGTCCACAAGATGGGTTGCCGTGGTCCGGCCCAGGGCCGCGGGATCCATCCCCCGACCGCCGTGGCGGATGACGCGTGATCCGTCGAGCGCGCACAGAACGCCATCGAGGTGGATCTCGCCGCTGGAATCGATCACGGCATGGGCACCCACCGGGAGGTCACAGCTGCCGCCGAGAGTGGCCAGGAAGGCGCGCTCGGCATCCACCGCCCGCCGGCTGGGCTGGTGCTCGATGGTCGCCAGCAGCGATGCGACGGCCGCATCGTCGGCGCGGCACTCGATTGCCAGCGCTCCTTGCCCGACCTGGGGGACCATCACGTCGGCAGCCAGTCGCTCGACCACCGGCGGGGTGCGACCCAACCGGTCGAGGGCGGCGGCAGCCATGACGATGGCTCCGAAGTGCTCCGCCTTTTCGAGCCTGGTGTCGATGTTGCCGCGCAGCCCAGCAAAGCAGAGGTCGGGGCGCAGGTTCCCGAGCTGCGCTCGCCGTCGCACCGACCCGGTGGCCACCGTGTCACCAGTGGCCAGATCGTCGAGCCGGGAACCGACGAGGGCGTCACGTGGATCGGCTCGCTCGGGGATGGCGGCCAGGACCAGGCCCTCGGGCGGGGTGGAGGTGAGGTCTTTGGCCGAGTGCACTGCGACGTCGGCGTGGCCGTCGAGCAGCGCCTGCTGCACCTCCTTCGCGAACACTCCCCGGCCACCAAGCTGATGGATCGGCACGTCGGCACGCCGGTCGCCCTCGGTCTCGACGACGAGCACCTCGACCGCCAGATCGGGATGACGGGCGGACAGCAGCGCGGCGATGTGATCGGTCTGCCAACGGGCTAGCGCGCTCCCGCGGGTGGCGAGGGTGAGTGATAGCGCCGACATCAGTCGAAGGCTACGGCGCCACCGCCGGAACGTGGCCCTGAGGTCGAGGACTCATCGCTCGATCTCATCGCTCGGAGGACTCACCAGTCGGATTCCGACTGGTGAGTCCTCGGCGAGGCGCGATCGACAGCTCAGTCCTCGACCCTGGAAACGGCTGGGGGCTCGCTGTCATCGAGATCGAAGAGGTCGCGCATGGCTTCGGCAAGGCGCTCCCCCCGCGCCGAGCCGACCGCATCTTTCACTCTCACCGTGGGCTCGTGCAGAAGCTTGCCGACGATGCCACGGGTGAGGGCCTCGACAGCCTCGCGTTGACGATCGTCGAGGCCCTCGAGGCGCGGGGCGAACCGTGCCAGCTCGGACTCGCGCACGTCCTCGGCCATCGTCCGCAGTGCGGTGACGAGCGGCGCGGCGCGGCGGGCGCTGTGCTCGTCGGACCACCGCAGGACGGCCAACTCGATCATCTCGTTGACCTTGCTGATCTCCTGGGTCCGCTGCTCGATGCCCTGCTCGGCGAACGCCCGAAGATCGTCCATGTCGAGCAGCGTCACGCCGGGAAGATCAGCGGCCCCGGGATCCACGTCGCGGGGTACGGCCACGTCAACGATGAGAAGCGATCGATCCTCCCGCGCTCGCATGACCGGCTCGAGATCGCCGTGCTCGACCATGATCGACCGTGCCCCGGTGGTGGTGAGGAGCAGGTCGACGTCGCCCAGCGCGACGGGAAGATCGAGGAGTGGGACGGCCCGACCGCCGATGGCCTCGGCCAGCTCGACGGCCCGCTCCCAGGTGCGGTTGACCACGGCTACGTCGCCCACCGAGCTGGAGTGGAGCGCTTGGGCGATGCCGCCCCCCATCTCTCCCGCCCCGAGCACCAGCACCTTGCACCCATCGAGCGAGCCGAGCTGGTGCGCCGCCATCTGCACTGCGGCCTGGGACACCGACGTGGTGTGCCGGCCGATCGACGTCTCGGTGCGGACCGCCTTGCCGACCTCGAGGGCGTGACGGAACACCGTGTTCAGGTGACTCCCCGACGTGCCCTCGGCCTGCCCTCGCTCCCACGCCCGTCGAACCTGACCCAGCACCTCGTGCTCGCCGATGACCGCGGAATCGAGGCCGGATGCCACCTCGAAGAGGTGACGGGTAGCGCCGTCGTCGTAGTGGAGGGCGACGATGTCGGACAGACCGTCGGACGACAACCCGGTTCGATCGCAGAGGAACGAGCAGATGTCGTCGACAGCGCCGTGGAACCGCTCGGCCATGGCGTAGATCTCGATGCGGTTGCAGGTGGACAGCACGACGACCTCAGCCACGTGGTCACGAGAAACCAGATCCGTGAGCGCCTTGGTGAGACCGTCGTCGTCGATGGTGGCCTGCTCGAGCACGTCGAGCGGGGCAGTGTGGTGGGTGAGGCCCACGGCGACCAGCGACATCACGACACCATTGTGGCCGATGAGGGACCCGACGCGTCAGTCGCACCTTCGACCGAAGTGGCACCCGTCACGGCTGATCCCGCCGCGGCGGCGAAGGCGGAAGCCCGCTCCGACGCCTCGGCGTGGCGACCATCACGCAGCAGGGTGACCAGCTCGTCGATGAGCGACGGCCAGTCGAGGTGCTCGGTGCCGACGCCGCGATCTCGGATGTCTCCGCGGACCTCGACGAGCAGGGGCACGAGCCGCTCGACCTCATCGGGGAGGGCTCCCGCGAGCAGATCGCGCAGCCACGTGCTGAGGGCCGGGCTGGCCCCGGCGGTGGCGACAGCCACCGTGATCCCATCGCGCCGGGCGACCGCCGGCAGCGTGAACGAGCAGTGCTCGGGATCGTCGGCCGAGTTGATCCACACACCGGCCACCTCGGCGTCGGCGAACACCGCGGCATCGACGTGGGGCACGCCGGTTGCCGTGATGACCAGCCGGACGTCGGGGGCAGCGACATCGCCGGGGTCGTAAGACCGTTCGTGAAGCACGAGATCGTGGGTGGCGGCCAGCCGGCGGACCTCGGCGCTGATCTCGGGGGCAACGACGGTGACCGTCGCACCGGCCTCGATCACACCACGGATCTTCCGGGCGGCCACCGGCCCGGCGCCGACGACGAGCACGGAGCGACCATCGAGGTCCAACATGACCGGGTAGGACGGGGTCATCCCGATGCCTTCTGGCCGACTCCGGGATGGGTACCGTCGCGCTGCTGGTAGAAGCCCAGGATCTGGAGCTCGACGGCCAGGTCGACCTTGCGAACGGTGACGTCGGGCGGGACGGCGATGACCGCGGGCGCGAAGTTGAGGATGGACCGGACGCCGGCTTCCGCCAGGCGGTCAGCCACGTCCTGGGCGACCTCGGCCGGGGTGGCGATCACAGCGATGGCGATGCCGGCGGACTCCACCAGCGCCGGGAGATCGTCGATGTGGGTGACCGGGTGTCCGGCCACCACCGTGCCGACCTTGGCCGGGTCGGCATCGACGAGTGCCACGATCCGAAAGCCGCGGGCCGAGAACCCGTCGTAGTTGGCCAACGCCTGGCCTAAGTTGCCCACACCGACGATGGCGACCGGCCAGTCCCGAGTGAGCCCCAGCTCGCGGCTGATCTGGAACAGCAGGTACTCGACCTCGTAGCCCACACCTCGGGTGCCGTAGCTGCCCAGATAGGAGAGGTCCTTTCGGACCTTCGCCGCGTTCACGCCGGCCAGGGCGGCCAGCCGCTCCGAGGAGACTGTCCGCTCACGGTCGGAAACGTCGAACAGCGCTCGGAGGTAGATCGGAAGTCGGGCAACCGTGGCATCGGGGACTCGGCGACCTGATCCGGGGCGATCACCGGCGGAGGGGCGCGGACTCACACACTGATCGTACGGGCCGCGTGCACGCGTTCACAAAGTCACGAGCACCATCAGAGCGTTCGAGGGCCATGCCCAGCGAACCATGCTCAGCGAACCCATGCTCAGCGAAGCGCTCGCCGCAGCACCTTTCCCCCGAGACCCCGAGGAATCTGAGGAACGAACTCGATCTTGTCGGGGCACTTGTAGCGAGCCAGTCGGTCTTCGCAGAATCCGATGAGCAGATCCTCTTCGAACGACTGCCCGGGTTCGACGACGACGTAGGCCTTCACGGCCTCACCGGTGTGCGGATGCGGCACGCCGACCACCGCGACCTCCCGTATCCCGGCGTGGCTCGCCAGCACCTCTTCGACCTCGCCGGGAAACACGTTGAAGCCCGACACGATGATGACGTCCTTCGACCGGTTCACCAGGTAGAGGTAGCCGTCGTCATCGGACACGGCGATGTCACCGGTGTGCAACCAGCCCTCGCCATCGAGGACCGCCGCGGTGGCCTCGGCGTCGTCGAGGTATCCCGCGAACACGTTGGGTCCACGCACCCAGACCTCGCCGGAGTCACCCTCCAGGGCGTCCTGTCCGTCGGTGTCCACCAGCCTCACCTCGACTCCGGGGAGCGGGCGACCGACCGAACCCACGCGGGGCTCGTCGCCCACCGACGACGTGACGATCGGTGATGCCTCGGTCAGGCCGTAGCCCTCGCTGAGCCTCAGACCGAAGCGGTCGCGACACGTGTCGGCCACCGCGTCTGGCAGGCGGGCAGCACCCGACAGTGCCAACCGCACCTTCTCGAAGCAGCCTTCGGGTACCTCGGGCATGGCCGCCCACGCGGCCCACATCGGGGGCGCTCCAACCACGGTGGTGACACCGTGTTCGAGGAGGACGTCGAGCGACGACGCCGGATCGAAGCGCTCCTCGAGCACGACCGATGCACCGACGTGCAAGGTCAGGCCGAGCAACACGTTGAGACCGAAGATGTGGAACAGCGGGAGCACGCCATAGACGACGTCGGTGGAGACGAGTGAACGGCCGGGCTGGCGCTGCGCCTGCTCCAGGTTGGACAGAAGGTTGCGATGGGTGAGCATCGCCGCCTTGGGCGAGCCCGCGGTGCCGCTGGTGAAGATGAGGGCGGCGAGGTCGTCGTCGGCCCGATCGACCACTGGGACGGGTTCGGCGCTCATCACCTCTTCGAGACCGACGGCGTCATCGAGACCACCACCCCCGGTGGTGACCACCAGATCGAGGGCGGCGAGCCGATCGCGCCGGACGCCGGCGAAGGCGACCTTGCCATTGGGCCCCACCACCACAGCCGATGCCCCGACCTCGAGCAGCTGCTCCTCGAGCTCGGCCGCCGGGCTGGCGGGGTTCAGCGGGACCGCGACAGCTCCCACGCCGAGCGTGGCCAGATAGCTCACCACGAAGTACCAGTTGGTAGCGCACACGATGCCGACCCGGTCGTCCGGGCCGACGCCTCTCGATGCCAGTCCTCCACGAAGGCGAGCTACCTGGTCTACCAGCGCGCCATAGGTGGTGGTCTCACCCCGGCTGACCATGGCCACGTCGTCGGCGGGGTGCTCATCGATCATCGTGGCCAGGTTCATGAGACCTCCGTGGAGCGGACCGGCCCAGCGTTGTCGGCCATCGCCCTACGCTGCAAGAGCCGGCACGTCGGATGCCGATCACATCCGCGCTGGAGTCTCGGCCTGCACCGACCGATCCATTGAAGTTCGGCCCTTCAACGGCCGATCAAGGAGTGAGAGAGATGTCCGCTCCGCGCCGTCACCCGCGTTCGTTGGGCCACTTCGCGGTGGCCTCGATCGTCGCGCTCGGCGTGATGAGCATCGGCGTGAGCCCCGCCGGCGCCGATCCCGGAGGCCAGGCTGTCGTCGTTGCCGAACCCTCCGACGACAGCTACATGGTGAACCGCATCAACGAGCTGCGGGCGAGCAAGGGGCTGGGATCGCTCAGCGTCGACAGCCACCTCTTCGACGTCGCCCTCAACTGGACCAACCAGATGGCGGCCGACGACCAGCTGTACCACAACCCCAACCTCGCCTCCGATGTGAACGAACGCGACTGGGTCAAGCTGGGCGAGAACGTCGGGCGAACGACCGGCACGGTCCAAGACGTGCAGAAGGCCTTCGAGGAGAGTCCGGGGCACTACGCCAACCTGGTCGATCCCGACTTCACCCATGTGGGCATCGCCAGCCGGCGGGTCGACGGCACGCTGTGGGTCACCCAGGTGTTCATGAAGCCCGCCAACGCCACGACGCCGCCCACGTCGGCACCGACGACCCAGCCGCCGACCACCGAGGCACCACCTCCCGCAACACCGCCTCCGTCGCAGCCGCCGGCCACCAGCCCCGCCACGGTGGCACCACCCCCCGCCCCGGCGCCGGCCGAGCTGGAACCAATCGGTGGACGGGGGCGAGGCATCCGCCTCTTCCTCCTGGGGATGCGCCGGCTAGAGCAGGGCTGAGAGAGATTTTTATCCTCGCCGATTTTTATCCTCGCCGATTTTCTCTCAAGGAGTGCTGGGCCGCCACCGATGGTGATTATGGACCAACCGCGACAAGGGCAACCCCGGGGAAACCCGGAGGACGCAAAGCCACGGGCCTACGGCGGCCTCACTCCACCGCCACGGCAGCCGGGCCATCGAACGGAGACCGTGTGTACTCCCGACCGAGATCAACGAGGGCAACCACGACGGTTGTGCGCCCCAGCGGGACCCCCTACCCGCTGGATCCCTCCCCTTCAACCCCCCAGCGCACAACCGACGTCAGCACTCAGATCGAGGTGGTGGAAGGTCCACTTTCGCCGGCCACAGGTCGGGCGGAGCCCGAGCGGCTCGGGCTCTCCGCCGCGATGCGGTAGTGCGCATCCGGTTCTCCGGGTGCGCATTACCGCCTCAGCTCTCACCGGGTCTCTCACCGCTCACATCTGATCCGCCACGAATCCCACATCGGGCGTTGCAGATGCCGCCCCGCTTGTCACACTGAGTCGACCATGACGGCGATCCACACTGACGCGCTGACCCGCCGGTTCGGCGACGAGCTGGCGGTCGACGCCCTGACACTCGACGTCGCACCCGGCGAGGTGCTGGCGCTGCTCGGGCCCAACGGTGCCGGCAAGACCACCACGGTGCGCCTGCTCAACGGCGTGCTCTCGCCCGACAGTGGCATCAGCCGCGTGCTGGGCCTCGACCCGGCGACGCAAGGCACCGACGTGCGGCGGCGAACCGGCGTGCTCACCGAGAACGCCGGGCTCGATGACCGGCTCACCGCTCGCGAGAACATCATGGCGGCCGCTCGCATCCGCCGGGTCCCCGACGCGGACCGGCGCGTCTCCACGCTGCTCGACCAGTTCGGCATGTCCGATCGGGCCGACGACCGGGTGGCTGGCTTCTCCACCGGGCAGCGCAAGCGGGTGGCGCTCGCTCGATCGCTGGTACACAGCCCTGAGATCCTCTTCCTCGACGAGCCCACATCGGGGCTCGATCCCGAGGCCACCCGCGACGTCGTCGACCTCATCGGCCGGCTCGCTACCGATCACGGCCGAACTGTCCTGCTGTGCACCCACTTCCTCGGTGAGGCGGGACGGCTCGCCGATCGGATGGCAGTGCTCGACCGCGGCCACCTGCTGGCCTGGGGCAGTCCCGGCGAGCTGGCGGCCGAGCTGTTCGGTGACCTCACCGTGGACTTCGACCTCGGGTCGCCAGCCGACCACGAGCTCCTCGGGCGCATCCGCGCCGAGCGCGGGGTGCGGTCCGCCGAGATGTCGCCGGCCGGTGTCGTGACCCGCGTCGAGGACCGCGACGCGGTTCCTGCCATCGTGAGCCTGCTCACCGCCGAGGGACGAAGCGTCTTCGGCGCCACTCCCCGGCCACCGACGCTCGAGGACGTCTACTTCGCGGTCCTGGCCGACCGCGGCGAGGTCGCCGCCCCGCCCCGGGTATCGGATGCCGCCCTGTGGGCCGTCGCCGACAGTCGGGAGGCGATGCCGTGACCACCGCTACCGACGCACCCCCGCTCGGCACCACCCGCTGGCCGGACTGGACGGCGATCGGCGCCGTGATGCGGAAGGACGTGACCGCCATCCGCCGGGCCAAGGCGGTCGTGCTCCCCATGCTGATCGTCCCGATCCTGCTCATGGTGGTGCTGCCCATGTTGATCGGGGCGGCCGCCGTGAACCAGCGCGGTCCTGACATCACCCGGCTGCTCGACTCGCTTCCCGGCGATCTGGCCGCTCCCATCCTGGAGCTTCCACCCGAGGAGCACCTCGTCGTACTCGTGCTCGGCTATCTGCTCGCACCGCTGTTCCTCATCGTTCCGCTCATGGTGTCGAGCGTTCTGGCCGCCGACGCCTTCGCCGGCGAGAAGGAGCGGCGCACGCTCGAGACGCTGCTGCACCTTCCGATCACCGATCGCGATCTGTTCCTGGCGAAGGTGTTCTCGTCGGTCATTCCCGCCATCGTCGTCTCGTGGGCCGGCTTCGTCGCCTTCGCCATCGTGTCCAACACGGTGGCGTGGCCGGTGATGGGCAGGATCTTCGTGCCCACCGGGCTGTGGCTAGTGATGATCTTCTGGGTGGCGCCGGCCGTGGCCACCCTGGGCATGGGCGTGATGGTGCGGGTCTCGGCTCGGGCCACCACCACCCAGGAGGCCAACCAGCTGGGCGGCGCCGTCGTGCTCCCGCTCATCTTCCTCGCCGTCGGCCAGTCCACCGGGCTGCTGCTCCTCGACGCGCCATTCGCCTTGATGGTGGGAGCGATCATCTGGGCGGTGGCACTGTGGCTCACCGCTCGAGGTGCTCGGCGCTTCACCCGGGACAAGATGGCTGCCCGCTCGTGATGGGCGAGGGCGAGTAGGTTGAGCGGTGTCATGAGCGGCGAGATCAAAGTCATGGTGGTGGACGACACTGCCCACGTGAGATCGATGCTCACCGCCATGCTCGAGCTGGATGGCTTCCAGGTCGTCGGTGAGGCCGCAGACGGCGAAAGCGCCCTCGCTCTCCTCGACGACACCAATCCCGATGTGGTCGTGGTCGACTTCAAGATGCCCGGAATCGACGGGCTCGAGACCACGCGGCGGATGGTGAGCAAGCGCCCCGACCAGATCGTGATCCTCTACACCGCCTTTCTCGATGACGACCTCGAACGGCAGGCCAAAGAGGCCGGCGCCACCGTGTGCCTGGCCAAGGTTGCCGGGCTCGCGAACCTCGAGCTCGAGATCCGCAATCAGTGCGAATCGCTGTTCTGAGATCGGGGGTCGTCACATCAGACGCGGCACCACCATCGTCCTCGCCCTCTTGATGATGGCCATCCTCGGCGCCGCCGCGCTCCAGCTCTTCTTCATCGCCCGCTGACTCATCGCTCGCTGATTGATCGCTCGCTGACCGATGCGGTCTCAGCGCCCGGTGTCGGGCCGGGGCTTGGGGTGGAGGTGCACTGGGGTGGAGGTGGGGTCGGCTCCACGATCTCCATCGCTGGGCTCCTCGAGCCGAACGCCCGACCCAGCGTCGAGGCCGAGCTCGGCCGCCGCCGAGCTGCGCGCCGAGGCCAGGCTGACCAGGCCGTAGGAGTCGATGACCAACCCGATGCCCCCGGGCGGGATCTCGTCGTAGGTGTAGGCCGCGGTGGCGGTGCGTGGCCGCCCTTCGATCACGAGGTGGATGGGATCACCGAGGTGAGCGATGTCGTCGGGGCCGACGTTGAGCTGGGCATTGCCGAAGCGATCAACCCACAGGACCTCGGCATCGATCCCGGTGTCATCGACGGATGCCAACGGAACGACACCGGGCACCAGGCTCGACGGCTCGACGGCGGGGCCGAGCTCGGTCAGCTCGACGCCGCGGCACAGGTGGGCCGCGGCCGGGGCGAACACGTCGCGCCCGGCGAAGGTGGGGCCCGGCGCCGGCAGCCCGAAGCGGGGATCGGTGATCTCCACGGCGCGGGTGGCGCCACCCGCCAACGACACCGCCGGCGCCAGCAGCCCGTTGTCGGGGCCGACGAACACACCGCGGCCGCCCGCCACCTCGACGGCAAGGCCCCGTCGCTGGGTGGCCACACCGGGATCGACGACAGCCAGTACAACTCCTTCGGGGAGGTACTGCACGGCCCGGACGAGCGTGAGCGAGCCTGCGCGGATGTCGTGGGGTGGGATCTCGTGGGTGATGTCGATCACCGTGACCTCGGGGGCGAGGTCAGCGATGACCGATCGGCACACACCGGCGAACTCGTCGACGGAGCCGTAGTCGGAGAGAAACGAGATGGTGCGGTAGCCCGCCACCTCAGCCCGCGCTCAGCTCGCGTGAACGCTCGGTGGCGGCGGTGACGGCGTCGAGCACCGCGGCCCGGAACCCGGCGTGCTCGAGCACCCGGAGCCCCGCAGCGGTGGTGCCCCCCGGCGACGTGACCCCGGCCCGCAGGACCTCGGGCCCATCGGTGGACTCGAGGAGGAGTCGGGCGGCACCCCCGACGGTGTGGAGGGCGAGGGTCGTGGCGTCCGGTCGAGTGAGCCCGTTGAGCACGCCCGCCTCGATGAGCGCCTCGGCGAGAAGGAAGACATAGGCCGGACCGGAGCCCGACAGCCCGGTGACGGCGTCGAGCTGGGACTCGGTCGTGCGCACCACCACGCCGACGGCGCCGAGCACCTCCTCGGCCCAGGCCAGATCGTCGTCGCCTCCGCTGGCACCCACCGCGACGGCCGAGGCTCCCGCGCCGAGAAGCGCCGGTGTGTTCGGCATCGCTCGCACCACCACCACCGGTCCCCCGAGTGCCTGCTCGATGGTCGCGGTCGCAACGCCGGCGGCGATGGACAGGACTCGCTTGACTCCTGCCCCGGCGAGGGCCCCACACGCGGCGGCCACCACCTCGGGTTTGGTGGCGATGACGGCATCGGCCACGCCGTCGACCGGCTCGGCGACCACCACGAGCCCGTCGTAGTGAGCGGCCAGCTCGTCACGCCGACCAGCGAGAGGCTCGATGACGACGACCTCGTCGGTCGAACACCACTGGGCATCGAGCAACCCCCCGAGGAGGGCAGAGCCCATGCGCCCGCCACCAACGATCTCGAGTCGGTACGACATGGCGTTGGAGGTTACGCCGTGATCGGATCAGGGCAACGAGTTGCGAGGGTTCTGGGCCTTGCCGCCGAAGCGGGTCTCGAAGTGGAGGTGAGGGCCGGTGCTGCGCCCGGTGGAGCCGACGTAGCCGATGACCTCGCCGCGGCTCACCGCTTGGCCCTCGGCCACGGCGATGCTGCTCTGGTGCGCATACACGGTGGTGAACCCCTCACCGTGGTCGATGAGCACCACGTTGCCGTAGCCGCCCATCCATTCGGCGTGTATCACGGTTCCAGCTTTGGCCGCCCAGATCGGCGTGCCGGACGGGGCACCGATGTCGATGCCCTGATGCATGCGACCCCAGCGCGGACCGTACTCGGAGGTGACACGGCCGCGCACCGGCCAGATGAGCCCCGTCGCCGAGACCCGTCCGTTGTAGGCCTCGGCCTCCTTCTTGGCGATGAGTGCCACCAGTGCGCTCTCGGCCTTGGCCAGCGCATCGACTTCGGCCCGGAACTCGGCGATTCGCTGGTCGACCTCCGCTTGGCGTCGCGCCGCTGTCACTCGTGCCGACTCGGCTTCGATGGCCGCGGCGTCGGCCTCGGCCCGGCGCGCCAGCGCCTTCTCCGAGAGAGCCTCGGCCTCGACCTGGGCGACGACGAGGTCCTCCTCGGCGGCCTTGAGCTGGTCCATCACATCGGCGTCGTGTGCCGACACCTGCTTGAGCATCACCCGCCGCCGTTCGAAGTCGTTGACGTCGCGGATGTCGCCGAACTCGCTGAGCACATCGTTGCCTGGATGGACGTAGGCGGCGACGGCGCGAGCAACGACTTCGCCGCGCAGCTCGGAGATCTCGGCCTGCTTGGAGGCGAGCACCTGGCGGGCCGTGGCCAGCTCGGCGGCGGCGACGTCAGCCGCCTGGTGGGCGGCTGACGACCGGGCTGCCGCCGTGCGCGCCGCGGCGGTGAGGTCGTTGAGCGCCGCCTCGAGCTCGGCGTTGCTTGCCGCGAGGACGTCGAGCTCGGCCGCGGCCTCAGCCTGGCGACGCCGGTTCTCCTCGCGTTCGCGTCTCGCTTCGTCGAGGGTCTGGGCACCGACGGGAACGACCGTGGCGACCACCGTGGCCACGAGCACCACCAACGCGATCCAGTGCGGGCGCGGCCGGGTCGGGGCGGGGGGACGTCCGGCGATCACGGGCGTGATCGTAACGTAACGGCAACATCGAGCGCGGCACTACCAGCCGCGGCGGGCCCACCAGATCGCCCAGAGAGCCGCCAGCCCCGCGCCGGCGGCGAACACCGCGCTGCCACCCCACAGCGCCAACCCGATACCGGCGGCCGCGGGGCCGATGGCCTGACCGAGACGCACGAACCCCACCCACACGGCTATGACGACGGCGCGTTGGTGCTCGGGAGCGCCCCCGGCGACCTGATCCTGGAGGGCGGGGATCAGCAAGCCCTCGCCAAGACCCTGGATGAGCACGAAGGCCACCACCAGCCCGAGCCACGGCGACACCGCCACCCCCGCGAACGACATCGCCATCGCCACGAGCCCCGTGGTGACCATCCGGCCGGGACCGAGCCACGCGCGGATGCGGCTGACGTTGAGAGACATCAGCGTGGAGGTGACCGATGGGGCGGCCATCACTGCTCCGATGGCTCCGGAGGTGAGACCGAACTGAGACGTCAACAGGAACGGCATCGTCGTAAGCGCCACACCGAAGAGGAGGATGAAGACCACCACGCCGGTGGTGAGCGTGGACCGCACCGGTTGCGCGGCGAGCGCAGGTCCGGCGGCGCGGAGATCGGCGAGGAGGCTGGTCTTCGTCGGGGGCCGGCGCGGCTCGGGGGGCAGCGTGACGACCACGGCGACGGCCACCACCAGGCCGAGCGCGAACGGAACGAACGTCAGCCGCCATCCCCCGGCGGCGGCAAGGGCTCCTCCCAGCGGCGGCGCCACGGCGATTGTGGCCGTGAGCACTGCCGCGTTCTGGCCGATGCGGCGGGCGCGCTCCTCCCCGTCGAAGGTGTCGGCCAACAGCACGACGGCCAGGTTGATGAGTCCCGCCGAACCAGCTCCCTGGCCCGCTCGAGCCGCCAGCAGCCATGGCAACGAGGGAGCCGCTGCACCAGCGAGGCCGAAGACGCCAAACGCCACCAGGCACGCCACCAGCACCGGGCGACGGCCGCGGCGGTCGGCGACGAGGCCCACGAGCGGAGCGAGGCCGATTCCAGGAACGGTGGCCGCCGTGATCACCAGCGCCGCTTGCCAGTCGGGGATCGACAGGTCGGCAGCGAGCTCGGGAAGCGCCGGGGCGACGAGCGTGTTGGCGAGGACGCCGGTGATGGTGACGGCGAACACAACGGCAAGGGGAACGCTCCGATCCGGTGGGCCGGACCTGCCTCCCCGCTTCCCCGACGAGGCAGGGGACCGGCCATCACCGGATCGAGATGACATCATAGTGACTGACGATACATGGATGTCAACCATTGCCGGGGGCGTCACGCTCCCCGGCAGCGTGCAACGCGGGCGCCATGCGACGGGCGAACCCCATGTGGAGCAGGGGCCGGAACACGTCCTCGGTGTACTGCCAGACCGAGCCAACGATCCGGTCCAGCACGGCGCGGTCGAGGAACGAGAGCGGAACGTTGCCCATCAGGTAGAGGCCGTCTTCCTCACCGACGGCGAACCCCATCCCGTAGAGGTTGGCGTTGCGGCGCAGCAGGTACTCGTGCACCCGGTGAGTGGCCTCCTCGGGGGCGGGGATCACCTGGCTCTCGAACCGAAGCGACCGCTGGCCAAGGGTGAGCCACAACGCGATGACGTCCTTGGTGTCGCCGTGCAGCCGCACGATCCAGTTGCGGGGCGAAGGGCGCTCGACCCACCCGAACACCGGGTTGTCCCCGTCCATGGCCTCGAGCCACTCGTCGATCTGGGCGGCGAGCGCCTCGAGCTCGTGAGGGGCGGCGATCCGACCGCCCTCGTCAACGGGAACGTTGGCAGCGTCGGTCACCGGCAGGCGACGGGCACCGTGGCGGCTAGGTCGGTGTAGAGCCGGCGAAGCCGGGCTGCGGTGGTGCTCCAGGTGTAGTCGCGGGCCCGAGCGGCGGCGGATCTGGAGAGCGCCCCAGCTCGAGCGGGCTGGTCGAGCAGCAGAGCGACGCGCTCGGCGTAGCTGGCGGGAGCGCGGTCGGCCACCAGGAATCCGGTCACTCCGTCATCGACCAGCGAGGGCAAGCCACCGACGGCCGCCGCCACCACGGGTGTTCCACAGGCACCCGCCTCCAGAGCCACCAGCCCGAAGCTCTCGCTGCGGCTGGGGACCAGACAGACGTCGGCGGCGCGGTAGTAGGTGGACAGCATCAGGTGTGGCTGGGGGTCGACGAAACGCACCCGATCGGTGAGTCCGAGATCGGCGACGAGGGATCCGGCGGCGGCGACCTCGGTCGCTCCCTCGGGACCGGACGGACCGCCCACCACCACCAGCTCGGCCTCGGGGTGGCCGTGATCAGCGAGCTCGGCGAGAGCGGCGACGGCGACCTCGAGCCCTTTCAGCGGTTGGATGCGTCCGACGAAGAGGAGGAGCGGCTGATCGCCGAGGACGCCGAGCGCGGCGCGGGCGGCCCGGCGGTCGCCCGGCGAGAAGAAGGCATGGTCGACGCCGGGGGGGACGATCTCGATCCGGTTGCGGGGCGCGCCGTAGAGCTCAGCGAGCTGATCGACCTCCGCCGCGCACGAGGCGCAGATCACGTCGCTGCACTGCATCACCGCCGCCTCGGCCTCGGCCCGACCCGCAGGCTCATGCAGGTCGACCGCCGCCTTGACCCGAGCGAGCGTGTGGAAGGTGGAGACGAGGGGCAGACCGAGCTCGTGCTTGAGGCGGTGGGCGGCCACACCCGAGAGCCAGTAGTTGGCGTGCAGCACGTCGGAGCACGCCGCGGTGAGGTGCTCACCGACGCGATCGGCGAACTCGTCGACCACCGACGGCAGCTCCTCCTTGGGCATCGGGCCATGGGGACCGGCCGGCACCTGGATGACACGGAACCCCGGCTCGACGACGGTGACCTCCGGAAACGCCGGATCCGCGGCCCGGGTGTACACGTCGGCTTCGATGCCGGCCCGAGCGAGGGCGCCCGCCAGCTCGCGGACGTAAACGTTCATCCCGCCGCCGTCGCCCGAGCCGGGCTGCACCAGCGGCGACGTGTGCATCGAGAGCACGGCCAGGCGTCGCATCGGAGGCCGAAGGGTACCGCCGTCGAGGCGATCCGGCCCACTTGTCCGCCGAATCCCTCGTCGGCTACATCGATGACACCCAGAACCGGGCTAGAGATACGCGTGCTTTCGTGGCCCGAGCGGCCCGCCGCGCTGGGGTGGGGTCTGTTCCCGTTAGGCAGCGTCGTCGGCGTCGACCGCGTCGTCTGCGGCAGCAGCCGGCTTGTCGACGTTGCCGTTCTCAGCGCGGAAACCGTGGTAGACGCGGATCAGGGTGCGCCGTTGGTCTTCGGTGAGAAAGGGATCTCGCTCGATGCCGCCGACCACGTCGGGACCCTCGGGCTTCTCGTCAAGGATGCCGGCCCGCACGTAGAGCGTCTCGGCGCTGATGTGGAGGGCGTTGGCCAGCTGGCGCAGGATCTCTGCCGACGGCTTGCGCAGACCCCGTTCGATCTGGCTGAGGTAGGGGTTGGAGATGCCGGCGGCCTCGGACAGCTTGCGCAGCGAGAGCTGCACGTTGTTGCGGTGCTCTCGGATGAACGCGCCCAGGTCCTCCATCCGAGCGTCGGGTTCGGTCATCGTTTCGCCATCATGGCTTCGCCAGCAGAGAATCGACGGTGGCATCGCCGCTCTTGTAGCGGCGGATCAGCTCACCCTGAAGCGAGTCGATTCGATCATGCAACCTTCGTCGCTGTCCGCTGACCCGTTGCTCATAGTCGGAGAGGTTCTCGGACATGGCCACCAGGTCCTCGTCGGTGACCTCGGCGATCGTGGTGATCTGGGAGGGCGAGACGACCTCGTCGAGCTCGGCGAGCACCACATCGAGAGCGGCGGGCGCCATGAGCTGGGGGAGGCGGCCGTTACCCGGTGACCGAACCCGATCGGCCAGGATGGTGGGAAGCTCAGCGACGATCTGAGCGATGTCGCTGGCCGGGCGACCCTCGTGGCGGCGGGCGACCTCCGCGGCCACGATGTCGAGACGACCCTGGGCCACTCGACGGGTGTAGCTGAGCCCGGCCTCGATCTCCTGGCACTCGGCACGAACGGTGCGGAGATCACGGATGTCCATGTCGGCGATGCCGACGCTGAAATCGGTGTCGAGGATCTGGAGCAAGCGTTCGTGGTCCACTCCCCGCAAGGGTAACGCTGTTGGGCCTCCCGACGCCGATCTCAGGCGACGGCGAGGACCACCGCCGCCCCGAGTGGACCGGCGACGAGCAGCGCGTCGAGCCGGCCGATGCAGGCGGCGGCGAGGCCCCGCGGCTTGGTGGCGGCACCGGCGAGCAGCAACCGTGCCAGCGGACCACCGACGGGAGCCGCCAGCGCGACGGTGGCCGCCACCACCCCGGTGGACGCGGCCCCCACACCGAGGACGTTGAACGAGCCGAGAGCGAAGCCGGCAACGGCTACACAGATGGCGCCGGCGACCGGACCTTCCCACCAGGCGCGAGCTCCGGTACCGATGAGGTAGTTGCCGGTGTCGTGGGCTGCTACCAGAGCGACGAGGCCGAGGCTGGCACCGAGACCGACGTCGGCGGCCACCACGGGGGCGGCGGCCGCACCGCCGATGAGCAGGCTGTAGGCGGATGCGCGCGAGAGGCTGTCGATCGAGGCGCTCGGGTCGGTCAGGAGCAGCGCCATCGCGGTGATGACCATGAGAGGAACCACCACCGTCATCGACCCGGCACCGTCGAGGGCGGCCAGGGGGACGACCGCGGCGGCGGTCACCGCGAACCGGCGGGTCACCGTGGGATCGGTGGCGACGAGCGCATGCACCGGCGAGGCGGCGGTCACCGCCATGGCGGCCGCCAGCAGCATCATCGACCAGCCGCCGGCGGCGACCACCATCCCGAACCACAGCACGCCCCATCGGACGTGGGGGCCGTCGGAGTCGGGTCGCCATGCAGGCTGGGGCGGGAGCGGGGCCACCGCCGCGAGCGGACGGTCACGGCTCGGGACCTCGTGGCTCGGGACCTCGTGCGTCAGGACCTCGTGGGTCAGGACCTCGTGGCTCGGGGCCTCGTGGGTCAGGACCTCGTCACCGCCGGTCGGGAGGTACGAGGGCGCCGGATCAGGCGGCGGCGACCGGTGGTGGAGCGGGACGGCCACGTTCAGCCGCCGGTCACGGGAGGCAGCACCGCCACCTCGGCGCCGGTGACGAGCCGAGTGTCGGCGTCAGCCGGCTCGCCGTCGACCCAGATGCGGCAGATCGGAAGGATCTCGGCCAGCTCCGCTCCCCACCGGTTGACGGCTTCGTCGAGGGCATCGCCGACCGTGGCCGCCGCCACCTCGCCACCGGTGGTCCGGGCCGCGTCGCGCGCCGCCGCGAACAGCCGGATCGTGACCTGCGGAGCCTCGGATCTGACGGACGCCGGCATCGGCGATGACACTACTGGCGACATCATGGATCTGACGCCACCCTCCGAGCTGGCTCCGCCAGGGCCTGGGCTGCTGCTCGTTCGTCACGGCCAGTCCACCTGGAACCATGCCGGCCGGTGGCAGGGCATCGCCGATCCCGAGCTGTCGACCGTCGGCACCCACCAGGCGCGCGATGCCGCCGAGAAGTTGACCCGGGCCGATCCACCGTTCGACATCGTCTACTCGTCGCCCCTGCGCCGGGCAGCCGCCACCGCCGGCATCATCGCCCACCGTCTCGGGGTCGATCCTCCGACGCCGGTTCCCGGGATCGCCGAGCGCGACGTCGGTCAGTGGGCGGGTCTGACCCACGCCGAGATCGACGCCCGCTGGCCTGGGTGGCGCGGTCCCCCACGCCGCGATCCTCCCGGCGGCGAGACCCAGAGCGAGACGGTGGCCCGGCTCCGGAAGGCGCTCGGCTGGCTGGCCGACGATCTCGGCGGCCGGCGAGGCATCGCCGTCGCCCACGGCGGAGTGATTCGTGGCATCGAGACCATCCTGGGCGTCGACCGCGGTGAGATCCCCAACCTGGTCGCCTGGTGGCTGCCGCTCACCAGCGACATCGCCTTCGGCCCGACCGGGTGGCGTGGTGGCGGGCGAGGGTTGCTCGTTTGCTTGGTTTGCCCAGCCGCCCGCTAGCGGGCGCTGGGCAAACCAAGCAACGCGCAACGGCGGCAGCAGCCCACTCAGGACGAGTGCACGGTGCCGTCCGGCTCCCACCAGACCGGTACCGCGCTGGCCTGCTCGATCGAGCCGTCGGCGGCGCTGGACGTGTAGGCCAGCAAGATACCGACCCCTCCGTCGGTGGCGGCGAACGACAGGTCGGTGCTCCACGGCTCGAAGTCACCCATAGAGCCGCCGATGACCGGCGTGATCCCCAGCTGCTCGTTCGACGCACCTCGCGCTCGAATCTCGAGCACGACGTTGCCCTCGAAAGCGCAGCAGCTCTCGCCGGAGACGCGGACCGGGTTGGAGATCTGCTCAAGCG
>Ga0214471_10000735_pt1 | contig 27039 bp, 23 predicted proteins | sample RVTome_5_FD_207665 | JGI IMG/M metagenome (GOLD analysis project Ga0214471, IMG submission 207665) | Soil microbial communities from uranium-contaminated site in the Upper Colorado River Basin, Wyoming, United States - RVT142D155 | ecosystem: Environmental > Terrestrial > Soil > Contaminated >... | reverse complement strand
TGGCGGGCGCGCACCCGAACCCCGCGCGGGGCGCACCCGCACCCCCCACCACCGCCGGACGTGAGGCGCGGAAGATTCCTGCCTTCTCGGCTCCGATTGCCTCCCTGGTATTGCCGAGGAACTCGATGTGATCGATGCCAACGCTCGTCAGCACGGCGCAGTCCGGATCGACTATGTTCACCGCGTCCAGCCGCCCGCCCAGCCCGACTTCGAGCACTAGGACGTCAAGCCTGGTGTCGGCGAACAACCACAGCGCCGCGAGCGTGCCGTACTCGAAATAGGTCAGCGCCACGTCGCCGCGCGCGCGTTCGACCGCCTCGAATGCCGCACACAATAGCGCGTCGTCAGCCTCCCGGGCGTCGATGCGCACGCGTTCGTTGTAGCGCACCAGATGTGGCGACGTATACATGCCCGCGCGGTAGCCCGCCGCGCGCAGGATCGCCTCAAGCATGGCGCAGGTTGAGCCCTTGCCGTTGGTGCCGGCAACGGTGATGACCGGGCAGCGGATCACGGTGCCAAGACGCGACTGAACCTGGGCGACGCGCTCCAATCCCAACGCGATCACTTGCGGATGCTGGCGCTCGATGTAATCGAGCCAGCCGGCGAGCGAGCGGGACGCCGCCACCGGGTGCGAGTTCCTGCGCAGTTCAGGAAGCCTGCTCGGGAGGCAGGCCCTGCAGCATGGCGAGCAGCGTCGCAAGCTTGTCGCGCAGCTGCCGGCGATCGACGATCAAGTCAATGGCACCCTTTTCGAGCAGAAACTCGGCGCGCTGGAATCCGTCCGGAAGCTTCTGGCGCACCGTCTGCTCGATCACGCGCGGACCTGCGAAGCCGATAAGCGCCTTGGGTTCCGCGATCACCACGTCGCCGATCATGGCGAAGCTCGCCGAAACGCCGCCCATCGTCGGATCCGACAGCACCGAGATGAACGGCAGCTTGCGCGCGGAAAGGTCGGTGAGCGCGGCGGTGGTCTTGGTCATCTGCGCGAGCGACAGCAACCCTTCCTGCATGCGCGCGCCACCCGAGGCCGTGACGCACACGAACGGCAGCTTCTGCTCAATGGCGAGGCGCACGCCCCGCACGAAGCGCTCGCCGACTACCGAGCCCATCGAGCCGCCCATGAAATCGAATTCGAAGGCCGCGCACACCACGCCGATTGCCTTGATCGAACCCTGCATCACTACCAGCGCGTCGGTTTCTCTGGTCTCGTCCTGAGCCTCCGAAAGCCGCTCTGAATAGCGCCTGGAGTCCTTGAATTTGAGACTGTCGATCGGCGTTACCTCGGCGCCGATCTCAAAGCGCCCGTCGGGGTCGAGCAGGCCGTCGAGCCGCGCGCGCGCGCCGAGGCGCTGATGATGCGCGCATTTCGGACACACATTGACGTTCTTTTCCAGATCGGTGCTGTAGAGCACCGCGTCGCAGGCCGGGCATTTGGTCCACAGGCCCTCGGGCACCGTCTTGCGCCCGCCCCCTTCGGAGCGCTGAATCTTGGGCGGCAGCAGCTTTTGCAACCAGCTCATGGTGTCCTCAGGCGTCCAGCGCCGCGCGGATCGGTCCGAGCAGCGCCTTGACCCGTGCCACGGCTTCGCCCGGACCCGCCGACTCGATTTCCTGGATGATGCGGCTGCCGATGACCACCGCGTCCGCGCACTGCGCCACGCGGCGCGCCGATTCCGCGTCGCGGATTCCGAAACCAACGCCGATCGGCAGCTTGGTCGCTGCCCGGATCAGCGGGATGCGCGCCGCGATTTCCCCGAGATCGATGTTGCCGGCGCCCGTGACGCCCTTGAGCGAAACGTAATAAATGTATCCGCTGCCGACTCGCGCGACCTCCTGAATGCGACGTTCGGTCGAGGTCGGTGCAAGCAAGAAGATGGGATCGATGCCGTGACGCTTCGCGAGCTCCGTAAACGCAGCCGCTTCTTCCGGTGGATAGTCCACCACGATCACGCCATCCACGCCCACGTCTGTTGCCTGATCTATAAATTTCTCGACGCCCATCGATTCGACAGGATTGGCGTAGCCCATCAGCACCAGAGGAGTGCGGGCGTCGCGCGCGCGAAAAGCGCGCACCATCGCCAGGACCTTGTCGAGCCCCACGCCCTTGGCGAGCGCGCGCTCCGAGGAACGCTGGATCACCGGCCCGTCGGCCATCGGATCGGAGAATGGCACGCCGAGCTCGAGAATGTCCGCACCGGTCTCGACTAGAGCGTGCAACAGCATCACGGTGAGCTCCGGATCCGGATCGCCAGCGGTAATGTACGGGATCAAAGCCTTGCGCTTTGAGCCGCGCAGTGCCTCGAAACACGGCCCGATGCGCGACATCGTCAAAATTCGATGCCCGAGTGCTTGGCGACGGTGTGCATGTCTTTGTCGCCGCGCCCAGAGAGGTTGACCAGAAGCGCGGCGTCCTTGGGCAGCGCCGGCGCAAGTTGCATCGCGTAGGCGACAGCATGACACGACTCGAGCGCGGGAATGATTCCCTCGTAACGGCACAGATCGTGAAACGTATTGAGTGCCTCATCGTCGGTCACGGCGACGTACTCGGCGCGCCCCGAGTCCTTGAGCCAGGCGTGCTCGGGGCCCACGCCGGGATAGTCGAGACCGGCAGAAATCGAGTGCGTCTCGATGATCTGTCCGTTCGCGTCCTGCAGCAGGTAGGTCCGGTTGCCGTGCAGCACCCCGGGCCGGCCGGCGCATAGCGACGCCGCGTGCTTGCCGCTGCCCAGGCCTTCGCCTGCGGCTTCGACGCCAATCAGTCTCGTCCCGGCGATTCCGATGTACGGATAGAAGATGCCCATCGCATTCGAACCACCGCCAACGCATGCGATAACCGCGTCCGGTTGCCGCCCCGCAAGCTCCGGCATCTGAACGAGGCACTCTTCACCGATCACTACCTGAAAGTCGCGCACCATCATCGGATAGGGATGCGGGCCGGCCACCGTGCCGATAATGTAGAACGTGCTCTCGACGTTGGTGACCCAGTCGCGCATCGCTTCGTTCAGCGCATCCTTCAGGGTCTTCGAGCCTGATTCCACCGGCACGACCTCTGCCCCGAGCAGCTTCATGCGATAGACGTTGGCGGCTTGCCGCTTGATGTCCTCGGAGCCCATGTACACCATGCACTGCATCCCGTAGCGCGCGGCCACGGTGGCGCTCGCCACGCCGTGCTGGCCGGCGCCGGTTTCGGCGATCACGCGCTTCTTGCCCATACTGCGCGCCACCAGCGCCTGGCCGATGGTGTTGTTGATCTTGTGCGCCCCGGTGTGGTTCAGATCCTCGCGCTTGAGATAGATCTGGGCACCACCGGCGCGCTGCGAGAGCTTCTTCGCGTGGTACACCGGGCTCGGGCGGCCGACGTAGTGCTTCAGCTCGGAGCGGAATTCGGCGAGAAACGCGGGATCCTTGCGGCAGCTCTCGTAGGCGGCACGCAATGCGTCCAGCGCGTAGGTCAGCGTTTCGGCGACGAATGCGCCGCCGTAGGGTCCGAAGTGCCCGCGGGCGTCGGGAAGCTCATACATCTGCATTGCAGACCTCTGCGATGAACGCCGCGATCTTCGCCGCATCCTTGATGCCTTTCGCGGATTCGACTCCGCTCGAGACGTCCACCCCCCAAGGGCGCACGCGGCGGATCGCCTCGGCGACATTCTCGAGGGTGAGCCCGCCAGAAAGTATCAGAGGCCGGGCGCGCTGCGCTGGAACGACCGACCAGTCAAAGCTCCTGCCCGCGCCCCCATAGCCTTCCACGTAAGCGTCGGCGATCCAGCCGCCGGCGCCCGAAAATGGCCGCAAGTATTCTAGCAAATCGACCCCCTGCCTCACCCGGCAGGCCTTGACATAGGGCAGTCCGAATCCGGAACAATACTCGGGCGACTCCTCGCCGTGGAACTGCAGCATGTCCGGCGCGACAGTCTTGATTACACGCTCGACCTCCTCGCGCGGCGCGTTCACGAACAGCGCCACCGAGGACACGAACGGTGGCAACGATTGGCGGATCGCACGCGCCTGCGGCAGCGCAAGAAACCTCGAACTCGGCCGATAAAATACCAAGCCAATGGCGTCGGCCCCCGCCTGCGCCGCCGCCTGCGCATCCTCTACGCGAGTGATGCCGCAGATCTTGACTCTCGTGCGCATGGCCTCAGATCTCCAGCGCGAGCGGCGCTCCGACCCGCGCGCCCACCGGCAGGCTCCACCGCGGAGGATACTCGATCCCCTCAAGATAAAGCCCTTGCGGTGCAAACGTGGGCGCCGCACGCGCGCGATCGCCCTGCTCCAGCACCTCGCGCGCCCAGCGCGGTGGATGCTTGCCCTTGCCGACGTAGATCAGAGTGCCGACGATGTTGCGCACCATGTGGTGCAGGAACGCATTGGCGCGCAAGACGAAATCGATGCGCTCGCCCCGGCGCTCGATCTCAAGCGCGTGCAAGGTGCGCACGGGAGACTTCGCCTGGCACTCGGCCGATCGAAACGCCGAGAAGTCGTGCTCACCGACGAGCTGCGCTGCGGCCTCGCGCATTGCGTGCATGTCGAGGGCCAGGTGGAACCAGCCCGCGCGGCGCGCCGCAAGCGCCGGGCGCATCGGGCGATTGAGCAATACGTAGCGGTAGCTGCGCGCGGTTGCGCTGTAGCGCGCGTGAAACGAGTCCTCCACGGGGCACGACCACAGGACGGCGATCGATTCCGGCAGCAAGGCGTTTACGCCCCGTACCCATGCCGATTCCGGCCGTGCCACCCCGGTATCGAAATGCGCCACCTGCTCGCGCGCGTGAACGCCCCGATCGGTGCGCCCGGCGCAGACCACCGTGACGGGCTCGCCCGCGATCGTTCCGAGCGCCCCCTGCAGCGTATCCTGCACTGTGCCCCCTCCAGGCTGCGTCTGCCAGCCGAGAAAGCGGCTGCCGTCGTATTCGAGGCCTAGTGCGATTCTCATGCAGGAAAAATTAGCCACGGTCAGCGGCGCCCGAGCGCCGTTGACCGTGGCTAACGCGTGCGTGGGCCGGCCTCAGCCCAGATTCGAGACCATCTGGCGCGCCTGGGATTGCTGGGCGGCGTCGCCTTCCCTCAGCACTTCGTTCAGCAGTTCGCGAGCGCCGTCCTTGTCGCCCATCTCCTCGTAGGCCTTGGCGAGGTCGAGCTTCGTCGCGACCTCCTGCCACTTCGGGTCGGTGCTGGTGGTCGGCTCGCCACCCGGCTTGCTGGGCGAGTCCAGATCTAGGTTGATCGAGGACAGATCGACAGGCGGTGTCGCCGCGGTCCTGGGTGCCTCTTGCTTCGGTTCGCCCGTATCGATGTCAAGTTTGAAATCCAATCCGGCCTCGGCTGCGTCAGCCTTTTCCTCGGTTGAGGCTTCACTGCCTTCAGTCGTCGGCAGCTCGAAATCGAGCACTGTATCGCTCGGCTTGCTCGCAGCGCCGAGATCGAAATCAAGACCGGCGTCCGTCGCTTTCCTTCCTTCGGTAATGAGCGTGCCCTCGGGCGTGAAATCGCTCTTCTCCTCGGCCTGGTCCGAGCCAAGATCGAAGTCGACTGTTTGCGCGCTCTCATTCTGCTTCTCGCCAACGTCGAGCGGAATATCCGTCTCGGTCATCTCTCCCGGGACGGAATCCAGATCGAAGTCGACCGCTGGCGCAGCGCCGGGCGCCGCGAAGCGCGGTAGCGTGGAGTCCGGCGTTCCGCCGTAGACCGCGTTCTGCGGATCGATCGAGCGGCCAAGGCTGAGTGCTTTTCCCCACTCCGGCCCGACCCCGCCAGTAAGCGAGCGCAACTGCAGCGCGGTTTTCTCAAATGCCGGACGATCGCGTCGGTTGGCGAAGATATCAAGCAACTTGGTAAGCACGGGTACCCGCCCCGGGTCCTTCTGCAGCGCCTCGCGCAGAATCTCTTCGGCCTGTGCGTCCCGGCCGTAAGCCATGTAAACGTCGGCCTCAGCGATCGGGTCCACCTCGTCGGCCTCCACATCGCCGGCCGGGCCCGCGGCTCGTGCCTGCGGGCCCGAGGTCTGGGACGACGGTCCGCTCGCCGCATTAAACACCGATGCCGCGCCGACCGATGCTGCGCCGAGCAGGCCGGCCTGTGCCTGCGCGCTCTTCTTGCGCCGCCATGACCACGCGCCGTAGAGGCCCAGCAGAACCACTACACCGCCAAGAGTGGCCAAAGCAACGGGGTTATCGAGGAACTCATCGACCAAGCTGGTCTCCTCGATCATCGGAGGTGCCGGCTTGGGCTTGGGTTTGGGCGCTTCAACAGCCGGCTTGGGTGCCTGGGCAACCGGCTTCGGCGGCTCGACGGCCGCCTTGGGTGCCTCCGACGGTGCCGTCTTGGGCGCCTCGGCAACTGGATTGGGTGCGTCCACGGGCGCTGGTTTTGGCACCACTGCGACCGGCGCGACTGCACCGGGTTTCACGCTCGCCTGCTTTTCGAGCTCGGCGAGTTGCTGGTTCTTTAGCTCGAGCAGCTTCTTCAGGTCGCCGACGTTCTTCTCCAGCTCCGCGACTCTCGATTGGGCCTCCTTGAGGGCACGCTCGCGCGCAACATTGTCGTCCTGGCGCGCGGCCGCCGAAACATCGGATGCGGGCTTCTTGGGATCGGCCTTGGCGAGTCGGAGCTGGTCTCCTTGCGCGCCCGGGGCTACCTCAGGTGGTCTTGCGGTAATCGGTCCGCTCGCGGCGCGATCCGTAGGCGTGGTGGTTGCAGGCGCCGCGGCCACCGCGGATGCGAGCCTGCGCCCATACTCGGCAAACTCAGCCATGTGCTCCGCCACCACGCGACCGGCCTCGCCGCCGTCGATCCCACTCGCCGCATCGACGTCGGGTATGGTCAGGACGCTCCCTGCGCGCACCAGATTGATGTTGTCGTTGATAAAAGCTTCCCGATTCGCGCGGAACAGAGCGATCAGCATCTGGTTCTGGGATACACCCGGCGGCGCGTTGCGCATCGCGATCTCGCCCAGCGTATCGCCCTTCCGCACCTCGTGCGTGACAGCACCCGAGGCCACCGCAGGCGCCACCGCAGTACCGCCACCCTGCCACCCCCAACGCGTCTCCCAACCAGTCAAGTTTCGGCGGGCGGTTTTCTCGAGCGTTTCGCCCGTCATCGACTCGGCGGGTGCCGCGGCCGCGGTGGGCGCTTGCGGTGGTGGGGCGAGTGGACGTTCCTCGGCGCGGGGCAGTGGGGTTTCGGCGGGCGGCGCAGGCTGAGTGATCCGCTGAGTTATGACCTGGGGCGCAGGTGCAGCTATGGGCGCCGGAGCGGCTACGGGTGGCGCCGCGGCGATCGGTTGCGGCCCTTTGTACTCGGGCGGATCGAGCAGAAACGTGTACTCGCGCACCAGGCGTCCGGTCGCCCACTGCAGTTCGACCAGAATCTCGAGAAACGGCTCGTTGATCGGCTGAACCGTGCTGAGTTGCAGCAACGGCTTGCCGTCACGACGAACAATGTTTAGCCGAACACCGAGAAGAAGCGGGTTGAATTCCACGCCGGCCTGACGAAATGCTTCCGCATTCGCGAGCCGGGCATTGAGCGAATCATCCTCTCCGGGTCGCAGGGAAACGATTTCGACCTCGGCATTCAGGGGCTGACCGAGACCCGAAAGTACTTTCAATTGGCCAAGACCCGCAGCGTGGGCGAGTAACGGCAAGCTCAGCAATACCGCCGCAAATATTTTTATGGACTTTAGATTGCCCACGGTTCCACCCTGAGTCCTTTTTCCTCGGCCAATGAACATAACATCATGGCCTTAGGCTTGCAAGTTGAGACGATTTCTGAATTGGCATGTGTTGGCGCCGAAACCAGTTATGAATTTCTTCCTGTTTAAGAGTGACAGCCCACTCCTCCTCCACCCCTGGTCGTCAATGCTGAACGCCCTTGTCCAAGAGGATGTGCAACATCCTGCGCAGCGGCTCGGCGGCCCCCCAAAGCAACTGGTCGCCCACCGTGAACCCCGCCAGATACTCGCCGCCCATCGGCATTTTGCGCAGCCGGCCGATCGGCACCGAGAGCTTGCCGGTGACCGCCGCCGGGGTGAGCTCGGTAAGCGTCTCCTCCCGGCGGTTTGGCACCACCTTTACCCAGTCGTTCGCCTCCGCGATCATGCCTTCGATCTCGTCCAACGGCACGTCCTTACGCAGCTTGATGGTCAGGGCCTGGCTGTGGCACCGCATCGCGCCAACACGCACGCAGATGCCGTCGATCGGGATCGGACGCGACGAGCGCCCGAGGATCTTGTTGGTCTCGGCCTGCGCTTTCCATTCCTCGCGGCTTTGGCCGTTGCCCAAGTCCTTGTCGACCCATGGCAGCAGACTGGCGACCAGCGGGTAGCCGAAGTTCGCCCTCGGCAGCGCGCCCGAGCGAACCGTCTCCGTGACCTTGCAATCGATGTCGAGCGCGCTCGTCGCCGGATCGCCAAGCAACGACTTCACGCCCTCGCCCACGACCGACATCTGTTCGACGAGTTCGCGCATGTTGGCGGCGCCGGCGCCCGAGGCGGCCTGGTAGGTCATGCTCGTCATCCACTCGATGAGGTCGTTCTTGAACAGCCCGTCGACGCCCATCAGCATCAGGCTCACGGTGCAGTTGCCGCCGATGAAATTGCGCGTGCCATTGGCAAGCGCCTTCTTGATCACCGGCATGTTGACCGGGTCGAGGACAATCGCCGCGTCATCGTTCATGCGCAACGCGCCCGCCGCGTCGATCCAGTAGCCTTTCCAGCCGGACTGGCGCAGCTTCGGGTAGATCTCGTTGGTGTAGTCGCCGCCCTGGCAGGAGAGAATCACCGGCAGCTTCTTCAGTGCGTCGAGGTCGCCGGCGTTTTGCACCGAGCCGACCTCCTTGCCGACCGCGGGACCCTTGCCGCCCGCCTGCGAGGTAGAGAAAAACACCGGCTCGACATGGTCGAAGTCGCGCTCCTCGCGCATGCGCTGCACAAGCACTGAACCCACCATCCCCCGCCAGCCGACGATTCCTACTCTCAACACCGCCCTGCTCCTGTCACCCGATCTCCCACGCAACCGTACGGCCGCGGCGCCACGCCGTGCGGCACCGCACGATTCCTATAGCGCCGCCGCCACCGCATCGCCCATCTGCTGCGTGCCGACCTTGCGCGTACCGGCCGTGTAGATATCGGCCGTGCGGTAGCCGTCCCGCAGAACCTTCTGTACGGCCTGCTCGATGCGCTCGGCCGCACCCGCCTGATCGAGAGAATAGCGCAACATCATGGCCGCCGAGAGAATCGTCGCCAGCGGGTTGGCCACCCCCTTGCCGGCAATGTCAGGCGCCGAGCCGTGGATCGGCTCGTAGAGCCCCTTGCCACGCTCGTCGAGTGATGCCGAGGGCAGCATGCCGATCGACCCGGTCAGCATCGAAGCCTCGTCGGAAAGGATGTCGCCGAAGATGTTGCCGGTGACGATGACGTCAAACTGCTTCGGGTCGCGTACCAGCTGCATGGCGCAGTTGTCCACGTACATGTGTGACAACTGCACGTCTGCGTACTCCTTGCCGACCTCGCTCAGCACCTGCCTCCACAGTTCGGTGGTCTCGAGGACGTTCGCCTTGTCCACCGAGCACAGGCGCTTGGCGCGCCTGCGCGCCGCCCGGAAGGCGACGTGCGCGATGCGCCGGATCTCGCTTTCGCGGTAGCGCATGGTGTTAATGCCTTCGCGCTCGCCGCCCGGCAGCGTGATGATGCCGCGCGGCTCGCCGAAATAGATGTCGCCGGTCAGCTCGCGAACGATCAGCAGGTCGAGCCCGGCCACCACGTCGTGCTTGAGCGTCGAGGCGTCGCTCAGCGCGTCGTACACCTGCGCCGGTCGTAAGTTCGCAAACAGCCCGAGCTCCTTACGCAGGCGCAGCAGGCCGCGCTCGGGGCGCTTGTCGCGCGGCAGCAGATCGTACTGCGGACCGCCGATCGCGCCGAACAGGATCGCGTCGGCCTTCTTGGCGAGCTTTAGCGTTGCCTCGGGAAGCGGATCTCCAGTCGCGTCGACTCCCGCGCCGCCGACCGGCGCCTGCTCGAACTCGAGTCGCAGGCCGTCGCCCGCCAGCCGGCGCAGCACCTTCAGCGCCTGTGCAACGATTTCCCCCCCGATGCCGTCTCCCGGCAGGACCGCGATCTTCATCGCAGACTACCGGAACAGCCAGGGAAACTGCAGGCGGCGCTGCGCCTCGAAAGTGCGGATCTTGTCCGCGTGGCGCAGCGTGAGGCCGATGTCGTCCAGGCCATTCAGCAGGCAGTACTTGCGGAACTCGTCGACCTCGAAACGCATGACGAGCGAGCCGTCCGAAGTCGAAACCGTCTGCTGCTCCAGGTCGACCATCAGCTTGAAGCCCGGAAACGACGCGCAATCGTAGAATAGCCGATCGACGTCGGCCTCCGAAAGCACCACCGGCAGCAGGCCGTTTTTGTAGCAGTTGTTGAAGAAGATGTCGGCGAACGACGGCGCGATCACGCAGCGAAAGCCGTAATCGAGCAGTGCCCACGGCGCGTGCTCGCGCGACGAGCCGCAGCCGAAATTCTTGCGCGCGAGCAGGATCTGCGCGCCCTTGAAGCGCGCTTGGTTGAGCACGAAGTCCGGATTGAGCGAACGCTTCGAGAGATCCATGCCGGGCTCGCCGTGGTCCTTGTAGCGCCAGGCGTCGAACAGGTTCGGGCCGAACCCGGTGCGCTTGATCGACTTCAGGTACTGCTTCGGAATGACCTGATCGGTGTCAACGTTGGCGCGATCGAGCGGCGCGACCAATCCGGCGAGAACGGTGAACTTGTCCATGAGCTGTCTCTTCCTTGGCCAGTTCGCTCAGCGCCAGTCGCGCACGTCGACGAAATGCCCAGCGACCGCCGCGGCCGCCGCCATTGCGGGGCTGACGAGGTGGGTGCGGCCGCCGGCACCCTGGCGCCCCTCGAAATTTCGGTTCGACGTCGAGGCGCAGCGCTCGCCCGGCTCGAGGCGGTCGGCGTTCATCGCCAGGCACATTGAGCAGCCGGGCTCGCGCCACTCGAAGCCCGCGTCGCGGAAGATGCGGTCGAGCCCCTCGCGCTCGGCCTGCGCCTTCACCGGCCCGGAGCCGGGTACCACAAGCGCGAGTCGGATATTCGAGGCGACGCGGCGGCCTTTCACGACCGCCGCCGCGGCGCGCAGATCCTCAATTCTGGAGTTGGTGCACGAACCGATGAACACCTTGTCGAGCGCGATGTCGGTGATACGGGTGCGCGGCTTGAGCCCCATGTACACGAGCGCGCGCTCGATTCCCTCGCGGCGCGTCGCGTCCTTTTCCTTGTCCGGATCCGGCACCGCACCGTCCACCGGCACCACCATCTCGGGGGAGGTGCCCCAGGTCACCTGCGGCAGGATCGTACGTGCGTCCAGCGTCACCTGGCGATCGAACTTCGCGTCGCGATCGCTCGTGAGCGTGCGCCAGTAGGCGACGGCCTGATCCCACTCGGGGCCGCTCGGCGCGAATGGTCGTCCCTTGAGGTACTCGATGGTTGCGTCGTCGACCGCGATCATGCCCGCACGCGCGCCGGCCTCGATCGACATGTTGCACACGGTCATGCGCCCTTCCATCGACAGCGCGCGGATCGCGCGGCCGGCAAATTCGATTGCGCAGCCGTTGCCGCCAGCCGTGCCAATGCGCCCGATGATCGCGAGCGCGATGTCCTTTGCGGTGACGCCGCGCGGCAGCGGGCCCTCCACGGTCACGCGCATGTTCTTCATCTTCTTCGTGATCAGGCACTGCGTAGCGAGCACGTGCTCTACTTCCGACGTGCCGATGCCGTGCGCCAGACAGGCGAAAGCGCCATGCGTGCTGGTGTGGGAATCGCCGCACACGACGGTCATGCCGGGCAGGGTCGCGCCGGTCTCCGGACCGATGACATGCACGATGCCCTGGCGCTTGTCGAGGAACGGGAAGTACGCTTTGGCGCCGTACTGTCGCATGTTGGCGTCGAGTGTCTCCACCTGCAGGCGCGACACCGGATCGGTGATGCCCTCGATACCGCGGTCCCAGTCGGTCGTCGGCGTGTTGTGGTCCGCCGTCGCGACCACCGACTCGATTCGCCAGGGCTTGCGCCCGGCGGTCCGCAGGCCCTCGAAGGCCTGCGGGCTGGTCACCTCGTGCACCAGGTGGCGGTCGATGTACAGCAGCGCGGTGCCGCCTTTCTCGACGTTCACCACATGGCTGTTCCAAAGCTTGTTGTAGAGGGTCTGGCCCATCGCGCGATGCTGCTCTATTGAAGCTTCGAATTATTGCACGCGTGGGCGGCTCCCTGGTACCCCGGCGGGGGACGGGTTCAGCGTCGGCGCTGCGCCTCCCGGTAGAGCGGCATCACCCGCTCGGCGTACACCCGCAGGTCGTTGATGCGCGTGGCATGCGAGGGGTGCGTCGACAGGAATTGCGGCGACTGGCTGGCGCCCAAGCCCTGCATCTTCTGCCACAGGCTGATCGCGGCACGCGGGTCGTAGCCCGCTCGCGCCGCAAGCTCGACTCCCAGCCGGTCGGCTTCGGTCTCGTGGGTGCGCGAGTTTGGCAGATTCACCGTGACGTCGAGCACCACCTGCGAAAGATCCTTCGCTATGCCGGAAAGCCCGAACGCGGCGCCAATCACGTCGACCGCGATGCTTTGTCCGACCGCACGGGAGGCCCGCTCCCGGCCATGCTCGCGCATGGCGTGCGCCATCTCGTGGCCCATCACCGCCGCCAACTCGTCGTCGCTGGGCTGAAGGCGCTCGATCAGGCCGGTGTAGACCGCGATCTTGCCGCCCGGCATGCACCAGGCATTGACGTCCTTCGAGCCGATCACGTTGGTTTCCCAGTTCCAGCCCGGCGCATCGGCTCGCAGGGCACCGGACTGCGCGATTAAACGCTGCGCGATCTGCCGCACGCGCTCGACCTGGGCCGGATTCGGATTGAGCCGTCCGCCGCGCGCCGCCTCGCGCAGCTCCTTCTGGTAGGCGCGCGCGGCGCTCTCATTGACCTGGCGCGACGAAATGAGCATCGTCTGCTCGCGCTCCACGCCGACTACGCCGGACTCGGTGGTGCGCACCGTCTGGCAGCCGGCCGCCAACGCGACAGACGCACCGATAATAATCAGGCAGATCTTCGAATTCATCGCTTCATGCTCTCCTTTGTCCGTATAACGCCGCACATCGCCCTGCGCCGACCCGTTACAGCCCCGCGCGGCGTATGCGCATCACGAGCACGGCCCCCAACAGGGCGACCGCGCCGGCGCAGGTAAACGCAAGGACCGCACCGGCTGTGTCCCATGCCCAGCCTGCCAGCAGCATCCCGGCCGCACCTCCGGCACCATAGGACAGGCTCGAGAACAGCGCCTGCCCCCGGCCGTGCGCCGCGTCCGGAAACAGCCGGTGAACGGATGCGACCGAAGCCGCGTGATAGGCGCCGAAGGTGAGTGCATGCAGCAGCTGTGCCAGCACCAGCACCACGAGCAGCTCCGAAGCCCAGCCGATTGCCACGAAGCGCAGCGCCGCGCACAGAAAGCTTGCCAGCAGGATGGTAGAGAGCGCAAATCGTCGAAAAATCGCGGGAAGGTAAAGGAACACCGCGATCTCTGCCAGTACGCCAAGAGTCCAGAGCGCCCCGATCGTGGCGCCCGCGTAGCCGAGGCGCTCCAAATGCAGGGTGAAGAACGCATACAGCGCGCCGTGCGCCACCGCCATGCAGAACCCCGCGGCGAGCAGCGCGCGGATCGCCGGCCGCGCAAGCTCGGCGCCGAGCGCCTCGCCCATGTCGGCAGGTCGCGCGGGCGTGCGCCGCGGTAGCAGCAGAGAAACGAGCAGCGCAGCGAGGCTAAGCGCAAGCAGCGTCGCCGGCAGCGAGTCCACCGAATGTGCATCGAGCCAGCTGCCGAGCGCAAGCACACCGGCGATAAAGCCGATGGAGCCCCACAGCCGCACTGGACCGTAGCGACCGCTACGGCCGGCGAGCGCGGTGAGTGTGATCGCTTCAACCAGCGGCAGCGCGCCGGCCGAGAGCACGCTCATCGCCGCAACCAGCATGGCGAGGCCAACGAGGCCGACCGCGAATGGCATCAGCGCGAAGCCTGCGACAAGCGTTGCGCAGGAAAACACCGCGATGCCGCGCCAGGCGCCGCTGCGATCCGCCAGCCAGCCCCAGAATGCCGGTGCAAAGGTGCGTGCGATCGCCGGTAGCGCGAGCACCAGCGCGATCTGGCGCGCATCGTAGCCGCGTCCCGCAAGATACAGTGGGAAATACGGCACGAACGCGCCGACGTATGCGAAGTACGCGAAATAAAATGTGGCGAGTCGCGCGGCGACCGGCATCGTGGACAGAGCGCAGCGCAGCAGGCAAGATCGTCCTATCCGCGGCGCAGCGCGAGATTAGCATCATTGCGCATTGCGTCCGCGGCAGTTCAAGGCGCGCGCTCGAAGGAGGCCATGGCTAAAGTCCTGTGTCTGGGCGTTGCCACGCTCGATCACATCTTCCTTGTCAAGTCGCTCTCGGCGCAGCCGACCAAGCTGCGCGCGTTCGATTACGCGCGCGTCGGCGGCGGCATGGCGGCCACTGCCGCGGTCGCGGTGGCGCGGCTCGGCGGCAATGCGGAGTTCTGGGGCATGCTGGCCGAAGACGATCGCGGGCTCGAGATCGTGGCCGATCTCGAAGCCGAAGGCGTCAAGTGCGGCTTCATTGCTCACGGCGCGCGCGTCTCGCCTGCCTCCGCGATTCTGGTCGACGAAGTCGGCGAGCGCATGGTCTGCGGCTACTCGGATCGCGCGGCGTTCGAGCAAGACGCAGATCTACCGCTCGAGTGCGTCGCGCAGTGCGACGCGGTGCTGGCCGATCCGCGCTGGCGACCCGCGGCGCTCAAGCTATTTTCCGCCGCGCGCGCACGCGGCATCCCCTCGGTGCTCGACGCGGACATCGCGCAGCGCGAATTTCTTCGGGAGCTCGCGACCGCGGCGAGCCATCCGGTGTTCTCCGAATCCGCACTTGAGATCCTTGCCGAGGGCAGCTCGATCGAACAGCGGCTCGAGGCAGTCGCGCGGCTGGTGTCCGGAACGGTCGGCGTGACGCTCGGGCCTCGCGGCTCGCTGTGGTGGATCGAAGGCAGGATCGAGCTTGTTCCCGCGCCCGAGATCAAGGCGATCGACACGCTCGGCGCGGGCGACGTGTTCCACGGCTCATTTGCGCTCGCGCTGGCCGAGGGCAAGCCGGTGCTCGATGCCGCGCGCTTCGCCACGGCTGCGGCGGCGCTCAAGTGCCTGCGCTTCGGCGGGCGGCTCGGCGCGCCGAAGCGCGCAGAGCTCGAGGCGTATCTCGCACAGGCGCGGACCTAAGCCGGCGTCGATTCTCCCGTGCTATAACCGCGCGCCATGAGCCGCCTGCCGCGCGCTGCTTTCTACGTCCTGTTCACGGCCTCGGGATTCGCGGGCCTCATCTACGAGTCGATCTGGACACATTACCTGAAGCTGTTCCTTGGCCACGCGGCCTACGCACAGTCGCTGGTGCTGATCGTGTTCATGGGTGGGCTCGCCGCGGGCAGCGCATGGTGCGGGCGCATCTCCACCCGCATCCCCAACCCGCTGCTCGGCTATGCGCTGGTGGAAGCGATCATCGGCGTGTTTGCACTGGTGTTTCACGACGTCTTCGTCGCCGCGACGAACTGGTCTCACGCATCGCTGCTGCCCATGCTGGGCTCGGAGTGGCTCGCCCTCGCCGCCAAGCTCGGCGTCTCGTCGCTGTTGATCCTGCCCCAATCGGTGCTGCTCGGCATGACCTTTCCGCTGATGAGCGCGGGCCTGGTGCGCGCGCACCCGGCGAGCTCGGGCGAATCGGTCGCCATGCTGTATTTCACCAACAGCCTGGGCGCCGCGCTCGGGGTTCTCGCGAGCGGCTTCGTACTGATTGCGTGGGTCGGCCTGCCCGGCACATTGCGCACCGCCGGCGCGATCAACCTCGCGCTCGCCGCCGTGGTGTGGTTCGTCGCACGCCCGCTGCGCGATGCGCCACTCGCAGCTCGGCGCGGCGCCGGCGAGCAGACCACGGTACTGCTTCTGGCCGTCGCATTCTTCACCGGGCTCGCCTCGTTCGTCTATGAGATCAGCTGGCTGCGCATGCTGGCGCTGGTGCTGGGCGCCTCGACGCACGCCTTCGAATTGATGCTCTCGACGTTCATTCTTGGCCTCGCGCTCGGCGGCCTGGCGGTGCGGCGCACCGTCGATTCGGTGGCCAACCCGGAGCGCCTGCTCGGCTGGGTTCAGGTGGCGATGGGCCTGCTGGCGGTTGCGACGCTTCCGGTGTACGACGCGACCTTCGGCGTCATGGAGACTCTGATGAAGGGGCTGGCGCGAACCGAAACCGGATACGTGCTGTTCAACGTGTCCAGTCAGGCAATCGCGGCGATGGTGATGCTGCCGGCAACCTTCTGCGCCGGCATGACGCTGCCGCTGATCACCGCAGCGCTGCTCCGCTGCGGCGCCGGCGAGAGCGCGATCGGCCAAGTGTACGCCGCCAACACGCTCGGTGCGATCGCCGGCGTGCTGCTCGCGGTGCACTTCGGGTTGCCGCTCATCGGTTTGAAGGCGACGCTGATCGCGGGCGGCGTGATCGACGCCGCGCTCGGGCTGCTGCTTCTGTATCGCTTTGCCGCAACGCGGCGCGCTTTCGCGTTCGCCGCTCTGGCCAGCGTTGTGGCGTTCGTGCCGCTCAGCAGCCTGTTCCAGCTCGACGCGCGCAAGATGACCGCTGGGGTGTATCGCCACGGCGAGCTCTCGAGCTCGCGGGACGTGAAGATCCTGTTTAACAAGGACGGCAAGACCGCCACCGTTCACCTGGTGCTCTATCCGGACGCGACCAGCATCCGCACCAACGGCAAGTCCGACGGCTCGATCTACGCGCCTTGGGCGCGCCGCGGCACCGACGAGATCACCATGGTGCTCACCGGCGCGCTGCCGCTCGCGCTCAAGCCGCAGACAAAGAGCGCCGCGGTGATCGGCATCGGCACCGGGCTCACCACCCATACGCTGCTGCAGAGCCTCAGGCTCGAGCGCGTCGAGACGGTGGAGATCGAGTCGGCGATGGCGGAGGCCTCGCGCGGCTTCCTGCCGCGCAACAGCGCCGCGTTCGCCGACCCGCGCAGCGCGATCCTGATCGACGACGCCAAGACCTTCTTCTCGACGCACAACCGGCGCTACGACATTATCGTCTCGGAGCCCTCGAACCCTTGGGTGAGCGGTGTCTCGGGCCTGTTCACCCGCGAGTTCTATCAGCGGGTGCGCACGCACCTCGAACCCGGCGGGCTGCTGCTGCAATGGTTCCAGCTCTACGAGATCGACTCCTCGTTGATCGCCTCGGTGATGCGCGCGCTCGGCGAGGTGTTCCCGCACTACGCGGTGTTCGCGGCGAGCGACCATGACCTGCTGATCGTCGCCGGCGAGCTGCCGATGCCTCTGCCGCCTCAGGCGGGGATCTTCGACCAGCCGCTACTCGCCCGCGAGCTCTGGACAGTCCACGTGCTCACGCCCGGGGACCTGGACGCCCGTTACCTTGGAAATCGCGCGACGCTCGAGCCATTGTTCGCGAGCTACGGCACGCCCGCGAACTCGGACTACTGGCCGGTCCTGGACCTTAACGCCGCCAAGCACCGCTTCATGGAGCGCAGCGCCACTGATCTCGTAGGTCTCGCGGCGCTTGGCGTGCCGGTGCTCGAGATGCTCGAGCCCGGCCGCAGCCGCCGGCCGGTGGATCCTGAGTTCCGCGGCGCCTACGCGTTCACGCCGCTCGATAAGGCGCGCCTTGCTCGCTACGCATATCGCTTCCTGCTCGAGGCGGTTGCGCCTGCGCCGCGGTCGGTTCCGCTGAACCTGCAAAAGGACCTGGAGATCCTAAAGACGCGGCTGATCGAGTGCCGCGAACCGCGCACGCTCGATGTGTGGCTGCACAGTCTGATGCGCGTTTCGCAAGCGCTCAACCCCTTCCTGGAACCCACCGAAGCGGGGACGGTCTGGAAGCGCATCGTCGAGGCGCCCTGCCATGACCGGCTGCTCGCGATCCAGCAGCGCTGGATCGCGCTCTCCAGCGCGGTTGGCGCACGCGATGCGGGCCGCATGGCCGAAGTAGGTGCGCTGCTGCTCGCCACGCAGAGCGAGCTCGGCAGCGAGGCAATCGAGTATCTGCTGATGGCGTCCATGACCGGGTACCTCGCCGCGGGTTACCCCGATCACGCGCAGACCCTGTGGCGGTACTATGCGAGCCGCATTTCGGCGGCCGCGAGCGGTCCCGCATTCCGTCTGTTGCGCTGCCACGCGCAGCGCGGCGCGGCGGAGGGCTGCGCCGCGGTGTTCGCTCCCTACGCGGAGCGCTGAGCGCCGAGCGAGAAGCGCGCCGCGCCGATCACATCGCGAACGAAGCGCGCGGTTTCCTTGCCACCTTGCGTAGCGGTAATGAAGTGACCCTCTAGCAGCAGGTGGGACAGTCCGTGCACCAGCGACCACGCAGCCGCTGCGGCGATGCGCGCGTCGCGCTCCCCGCCAAGCGCCGCGTACGCCGCGGAGAGCGCGCCGAATGCCCGCCCGGCATGCTCGGACAGCTCCGGGTAGGCGCCAAGTGGCAGCAATCCGCCGAACATGAGCCTGAAGCGCTGCGGGTGCTCGAGTGCGAAGCGAACGTAGGCTTCGCCCGTTTCACTCGCCCCCGGCCGCAGGCCAGCGCCGAGCGAGCGTGCAAGCAGCGCGAAGCCGTCCGCCGCGACGGCCGCCAGCAGCGACTCGCGGTCCTTGAAGTGCCGGTACGGCGCGGCATGGGAGACCCCGGCGCGGCGCGCCGTTTCACGCAGGCTGAGCACCACCGCGCCATGCTCCTCTAGCAGGTCGGCCGCAGCGCGCACCAGCACGGCGCGCAAATCGCCGTGATGATAGGGGCGGTGGGAGGGTCCGGAAGGTTTTGTTGACATTGGCTACATTCATCTCTAGACTAATGTTACCATTGTTAACATAACCCCTTCGAAGTCGTTCGTCAAGGAGACCGTCGTGGAATCCGCCTACCTGTGGCTCAAGACCCTGCACGTGCTGGGCGCCGTACTGTTCCTCGGCAACATCATCGTCACCGGCTGGTGGAAGCTGGCGGCGGATCGCACCCGCGATGCGCGCGTCATTGGCTTCGCGCAGCGTCAGGTCAGCCTCACCGACTACATGTTCACGGCCGGAGGGGTCGCCCTGCTGCTCGGCGCGGGGCTGCTAAACGTCTACCTACACGGGATGCAGATCTCGGCGCTCCCCTGGCTGGTCTGGGGCATCGCGTTGTTCGCCGCCTCCGGGGTCATCTGGGTCGCCGTGCTGGTCCCGGTGCAGTCGGCGCAGGCACGCATGGCCCGCGAGTTTGCCTGCGGCGGGCCGATTCCAGAGGCCTATTGGCGGCTATGCCGTCGCTGGAACTTCTGGGGCGCGCTCGCCACGCTGCTGCCGGTATCGGTCCTCTACTTCATGGTCTTCAAGGGCGCGAGCTGAGTGCCGTTTTCCTCTGCCCAGCATGACGATTTCCCCACCGCTGCCTATCGTGCACGCACAACTTGCGCAGCGTTTCCCTAGCGCCGCGCATACGGATTGCGGCCGGTGCGGAACTCGACTGCAAGCGGCGTGCCTCTGAGCGAGAATGCCTTGCGGAACACGCCCTCGAGGTAGCGGCGGTAACTCTCGGGCACCCTGTCGAGCGCGTTGCCGTGAATGATGATGCGCGGCGGATTCCTGCCGCCCTGGTGCGCGTAGCGCATCTTGGGCCTGATCTGGCCGCGGCGCGGCGGCTCCTGGCGCTCGACCGCCGCGATCATGGCGCGCGTCAGTTTGGGCGTCGAGAGCTTGGCCATCGCTGCCGCGTATGCCGCGTCGAGTGACTTCATCAGCTCGCCGAGCCCCTTCGCGTTTTTCGCCGAGATGAAATGCGTATCGGCGAAGCCCAGGAAGCCGAGCTTCCAGGCGAGCTCCTGCTTGATGCGCTCGCGCGCCTCCTGGTCCGCGGCGTCCCACTTGTTGACGGCGAGCACCACGGCACGCCCGCGCTCGAGGATATAGCCGGCAACGTGCGCGTCCTGCTCCTGCACCCCCTCGAGTGCATCGAGCATCACGACCGCGACGTTTGCCTCGTCGATCGCCTGCAGCGTCTTGACGATCGAAAACTTTTCGACCGCCTCGCCTTGCTTGCCGCGCTTGCGGAGCCCCGCCGTATCGATCAGCGTGTAGCGTCGCCCGCCGCGTTCGAACGGCACTTCGATCGGATCGCGCGTCGTGCCGGGTTGGTCGAATGCGATGACGCGCTCTTCGCCCACCAGCGCGTTGACGAGCGTCGACTTACCGACGTTCGGCCGCCCCACGATTGCAATGCGCGGATGGCGGTCGCGGTCCGGCTCGGACTCATCCACCGCCGGAAAGGGCTCGAGCACCCGCTCCATCAAGTCATGCATGCCGTCGCCGTGCGCCGCCGAGATGGCGAGCGGCTCGCCGAGACCGAACTCGTGGAACTCCGCGCCCGCGGTCTCGGCCAGAAGCCCTTCGCACTTGTTGACCGCCACTTGCACGCGCGCGCCAAGGCGCCGCAGCCGTTCGGCGATCGCACGATCCGCGCTCGTCAGGCCGCTGCGCCCGTCGACCATGAACACCACGGCGTCGGACTCGGCGATCGCCCGCTCCGTCTGGCGCGCCATCTGCGCGAAGATGCCCTCGGTCGCACCGGGCTCCAGGCCGCCGGTGTCGATCACCAGAAAGGGGCGCGGGCCGAGCCGGCCGTCGCCGTAATGCCGATCCCGAGTGACACCCGGCACGTCGACCACGATCGCATCGCGGCTGCGCGTGAGCCGGTTGAACAGCGTCGACTTGCCCACGTTCGGGCGTCCGACCACGGCAATGACGGGTTTCACGGCGCCGCGTCGCCCTTAGCGCGCCAGCGCGTACAGGCCGCCGTTGTGCGTCTGAACGACCAAGCCGGCGGGCAGTCTGAGCGGCGCCGCGCGCACCGGGCTGCCGTCAGTGGCGATGCGCGCTACGAACGCGCCGGAATCGCGCGCCAGGAAATGGACATACCCCTGCAGGTCCGCCACGGCGATTTCCGAGCCGAGCGGCAGCGGCACAGACAGCCTGCGATGCGCCAGGCGATCCTGCTTCCAGACGCTGCGGCCGTTGGTTCGATCCAGCGCGTGCACCGCGCCGCGCTCGTCGCTCACATACGCGTAGCGCGCATCCAGGCTGACTCCTGTGAGCGAGGCCACCTCGCGCGACCAGAGCTGATTGCCGCTCGCCGCCTCGTAGCAGGCGACGCGACCCTGATAGGCAGCGGCGCACACCTCGCGTCCCTGAACGACCGCGTCGCCGACTACGTCGGTGACACGCTCGAGATCAGTGGCGCCGCGCGGCAAGGCCACGGTTGCTTCCCAGCGAACGCCGCCGTTCGACAACGCGATCGCCACCAGCTTGCCGCCCGAGAACCCCGAGTAGGCAGTGCCAGCGTGCATCGTTACGCCGGTGGCCGAGCGCACCAGCAGCGGCGAGGCCGCCCGCTGATAGACCCAGCGGCGCTTCCCGTCCTCGGCGCCCAAGGCGAAGATACGGCTGTCGCCGCTGCGCACCAGCACCAGTCCCTCGCCGACCGCCGGCGCGGCCAGCACTTCGCTCGAGACCCGAGCGCTCCAGCGTTGCTTACCGCTTTGCGCATCGAGCGCGTAAACCTCCCCCTCGTCGGTGGCGACGACCACCAAGTTGCCGTCGGTGCCGACGCCGCCCGAAAGGCGGCGCTCGACCTGGACGCGCCAGCGCGCCTTTCCACTCGCCCCGTCCAGGCGCACCACCGTGCCATCGCGCGCGGCGGCGTAAACGTCGTCAGCGGCGCGCGCCGGCGAGAATATGAAGCGCTGCTCGGCACTGCCCACGCTCGTGCTCCACAGGACGCGCACGCCCAGTGCATTGTCGAGCAGCGGGAGTTCGGCAGGCTTGGGCCCGCTCGAGTCATCGCCGAACCAGCCGAATGGGTTGCAGCCGCTAAGCCCCGTCAGGGCGATGAGCGCCAGGAGCGCTCGCCGCATGCTCATCCGCCGAGCGCCTCGAGACGCAAGCGCACGCTGTCGCGGAACGCGCTGTTGCGCTTGTCGGCCTTGTCGAGCGCGAGCTGGTAGGCGAGCCTGGCCTGCGCGGCCTGGTTCTTTGCGACCAGCACGTCGCCCTTGAGCGCGGCGACCTGAGCGGCGAACGCCTCAGCGTACTTTGCCTCAAGCACCTTGAGCGCCTCGTCGTATGCGTTCTCGTCGAGCAGCACCGCCGCAAGCCGCAGGCGCGCCAGATCGCGGAACTCCTCGGATGGCGAGCGCTCGATCACCCATTGCAACTGCGCCTTCGCGTTCTTCAGGTCGTGCCGATCGAAGTAGTGCCGCGCGGAAACCAGCGCGCCCATCGAGGCATAGAGCGTGCGCGGGTAGCTCTCGGCGAGCGCTCCGCCCGCGTCGCGCATCGCCTTGGCGTCATCGGCCTGCACCGCCCGCGCCAGTGCGTCGTACAGATTGCTCGCCTGCAGTGCCTGCGTGCGCTGGTAATAGCGCCAGCCCTGCGTCCCGGCGATTGCGAGTGCAGCGGCGACCACGACGAGCAGCACGAGGTTGCCGTATTGTTTCCACCACGCCTTGAGCGCGTCCAGCTTTTCCTGCTCTTCGAGATCGAGTGCCATATTTCTTCGCCTATGCCTTGAGCTGCTGCAAAATCTGCGCAAATTCGCCGATCAGGCGATCGCGTCCCATGCGCTGCTGCGGGCGCGCGCTGCGCAGGGCCTTAAGCGACACTTCGCCGGCCCGCAGCTCGTCATCTCCGACGATCAGTGCGGTCCATGCGCCACTCGCGTCAGCCTTCCTCATCTGCGACTTGAAGCTGCCGCCGCCCGCATGCTGCACCACCGCGTGGCCCGCCGCACGCAGCACGTCGGCGAGCGTAAACGCATACTCGAGCGTCCCCTCGCCTTGCGCCACGACATACGCCTCAGGCGCCTTGGGCAACGGAGTGCGCCCCGCGTCCTGCAGCAACGCGATTAGGCGCTCGTTGCCCATGGCGAAGCCGGCCGCTGGCGCCGGCTTGCCGCCGATTAGCGCGAACAAGCCGTCATAGCGGCCGCCGCCGCACACCGTGCCCTGCGCGCCAAGGCGATCCGATATCCACTCGAATACGCTCAGGTTGTAGTAGTCCAACCCGCGCACCAGCCGCGCGTTGAACTTGTAGCGCACGTCCGCGGCCGCCAGCAGGCGCTTGAGCCCCTCGAAATGCGCGAGCGAGGCCTCACCGAGATAATTCATCAGCGACGGCGCCGAACTCACAACCTCCTGTACCATCGAATTCTTTGAATCGAGGATGCGCAGCGGGTTGGTATGTAGGCGGCGCTTGGCGTCGGCGTCTAGCCGCTCTATGTTCTTTTCCAGATGGCGCGCCAGATCGGCGCAGTGGCGCGAGCGCTCCTCGGCCGATCCGATGGTGTTCAGCTCAAGCCGGATACCCTCGAGGCCAAGCTCGCTCCAGAGCCGGGCGCACATTACGATCAGCTCGGCGTCGACGTCCGGGCCGGCGAAGCCGAGCGCCTCGACCCCGTACTGGTGGAATTGCCGGTAGCGGCCCTTCTGCGGTCGCTCGTGCCGGTACATGGGCCCGACGTACCACAAACGCTTCGGCCCGTCGTAGAGCAGACTATGCTCGATTGCGGCACGCACGCAGGAAGCGGTGCCCTCCGGGCGCAGCGTAAGGTCCTCGCCGTTCAGCTCGTCGCGCCAGGAGTACATCTCCTTTTCGACGATGTCGGTGACTTCACCGATCGCGCGCCGAAACAACTGGGTCGGCTCGACCAGCGGCATGCGAATGTTGCGATAGCCGTAACGCTCGAGCCATGCCCCGACTTTGGCCTCGAAGTCGAGCCACAAGCGGGCCTCCTCGGGCAATATGTCGTTCATGCCACGCACGGCTTGGATAGTGTTGCTCATGGGCGCGAAGGCGGCTACCGGACCGTCTTGACCGCGATGTTTTTTGATGCGACCGATCGCGCCTGACGCGCGCGTACCGCGCCAGGAGCGAAGTTGCGCCGCACGTAGTCCTCGACGAGCACCTGGAACTCTTCGGCGATATGCCGGCCCTTGAGCGTCACGGTTTTCTCGCCGTCGACGTACACGGGTGCAACAGGGTTCTCGTTGGTGCCCGGGAGGCTGATGCCGATGTCGGCATGCTTTGACTCGCCGGGGCCGTTCACCACGCACCCCATGACCGCGACGCGCATCTCGGCCACACCGGGGTAGCGCTCGCGCCACACCGGCATCTGCGCGCGCAGGTAGCCCTGGATGCGATCGGCAAGCTCCTGAAAGGTGGTGCTGGTGGTGCGCCCGCACCCAGGGCATGCGGTGACCATGGGCGTAAACGAGCGCAACCCCATCGTTTGCAGGATTTCCTGCGCCACCACCACTTCGCGAGTGCGATCGCCGCCCGGCTCCGGAGTAAGCGAAACACGGATCGTATCGCCGATGCCTTCCTGCAGCAGCACCGCAAGCGCCGCGCTCGAGGCGACGATGCCCTTGGAGCCCATGCCGGCTTCGGTCAGCCCGAGGTGCAGTGCGTAATCGCAGCGTTGCGCCAGCGTACGGTACACGGCAATCAAATCCTGCACGCCGCTCACCTTGCACGAGATCACGATGCGCTCGGCGCCTAGGCCCAATTGCTCGGCCTGCGCCGCCGAGTCGAGCGCAGAGCGAATCAGCGCCTCGCGCATGACTTCCTGCGCGTCGCGCGGTTCGGCGAGCCGGCCGTTCTCGTCCATCATGCGCGCCAGAAGCTCCGCATCGAGGCTGCCCCAGTTGACGCCAATACGTACCGGCTTGCCGTAACGCATCGCCGCTTCGATCATGATTGCGAACTGCTCGTCGCGCCGCTTTCCGTGACCCACATTGCCGGGGTTGACGCGGTACTTGGCGAGCGCCTGCGCACAGTGCGGGTACTGCGTCAGAAGTTTGTGGCCGTTATAGTGGAAATCGCCCACCAGCGGCACCTCGCAGCCCATCGCGTCGAGGCGTTCGCGGATGCGGGCCACTTGCGCCGCGGCCTCGGGGCTGTTCACCGTGATGCGCACGATCTCGGAGCCGGCACGCCACAGGTCGAATACCTGGCGCGCGGTGCCTTCGGCATCTGCCGTATCGGTGTTGGTCATCGACTGCACGACGATCGGGGCACCGCCGCCGATGGCGATCGGTCCCACCATCACGCAACGCGAAATGCGGCTCGCGGCCGCTGATTGTGACGGATTCATTCGAGCGTCAGGCGCGCCACTTCAACTCGGGTATGCGGCGTCAGGTCGACGATCTTATTGCCGTAGACCACCTGCACGTGCTGAGCGTTGCCGATCACCAGCGAGAACGGCGCCTCGCCTCGCACCACCCTCACGCTTCCCGCCGGGTTGAGCTGCGCCATCAGCGTCCGGCCCGAGCCGTCGCGCACCTCCACCCAGGACTGCTCCTCGAAGCGAAACACAACGCGGGGCCCGGTGGTTTCGGTCGGGGCTTTCGGCGCCGCGTCCTTCGCCGGCCTGGCTGCGGATTCCGCGGGCGCTATGGGCGCCGTTTCCGCGAGCGGCTTTGCTGGGACCGCCGCGGCTTGCTTGGGCACGGCGGGCGCGCTCGCCTCGGCCACCCCGGGTACTGCGGCTCGGGGCGTCAGCGGAGAGGCGGGTGCAGTGCTCGCCACCGACGGGCCAACCGGCTGGTCCGGCGCACGAGCCGCCGGGACGAACGGCAGTCGCGCCGCGCTGTTGCGTTCCTGCTGCCATCCGAACGCCACCGCCGCGACCACCACCAAGACGACGATCGAGAGCACGACATATGCGACGTTGGATCGCCGCGATTGATCCGAGAACGGCACCGGTTGACGGTAGCGGGCGAGCAGCTGGTTGGCGTCCGGTATCTCGAATCTGCCTTCGAGCTGCGCGAGCAGCGGCTCGGCATCGAGCTTGAGCAGGCGGGCGTACCCGCGCACCATGCCACGCGCAAAGGTGCTGCCGGGAAGCTCATCGAAGCGTTCCTGCTCAAGCGCATCGAGCTGGCGCGCGCCGAATTTTAGCTGATCGGCGACGTCCTCGAGCGAAAGCCCCTGCGCCATGCGGGCCCGCGCCAGCACCTGCCCGATGCCGGACCCGCGTGGCGACCCGGATACCTGCGCGTCGTCATGATTGTACGGCTCGCGCTGCATCGGACCTCGTCAGTCGAACTCCCCGCGCTGCAGCGCCTGGAATTCCTTCGAATCCGGGAAATTGCGCCGCAGCTGAGTGGCGAAGCTCGCCTCCGCCACGCGCTCGCCGAGCTTGCGCTCCACGCGTAATGCGAGCCATAGCGACTCCGGATTCTGCGGGTACAGACGATTGAAGCGCGCCACCATGCGCCGCGCCTCCCCGAAATTGCCCTGCCGGTAGCGGATCTGCGCGAGCTGCACCAGCGCCGCGGGCTCGTCGGGTTCGAGCTTCAGTGCCCGCTGGAAGAACTCCTCGGCGTCCTTGAGTTTGTTGGCGCGCATTGAGCACACGCCGGCCGCCGAGTAGGAGCGCCACGGCGTTTGGTATAGCGGATTGCGGATCGCCTGCAGAAAGAACTTGATCGACTGGGTCTCGCGCTCGGTCTGGCACAGGAACGAGCCGTAATTGTGACTGATGTCAGCGTTGTCCGGCGCAAGCTTCAGCGCACGATCGAAGCTTTCCTGCGCGAGCTTGTTCTCGCGCAGCTCCATATACACCAGTCCGAACATGCTGTGTGCAAGCGCATAGCTCGGTTCGGCCTCCGTCGCGAGGCGCAGCTCCTCGAGCGCCACTGCCAGGTTGCCGCGGCTGTAGTAAAGCGAGGCAAGCTCGGTGTGTAGGCGCGCGCGATTGCGCGGCTCGCCGACGTCTCCTGGGATCGTCCCGGTATCAGCGCTCGGCCCACGCTGCGGCTCGCCGGCGCAGCTTGCGACTAGCACGGTCAAGGCGATGTACAGCAGTCGTTTCATGAAGGCCGCTCGCTAGGTTGCGGGGAGCCGCGGCCCCCGAATCGAG
>Ga0214471_10000734_pt1 | contig 27054 bp, 25 predicted proteins | sample RVTome_5_FD_207665 | JGI IMG/M metagenome (GOLD analysis project Ga0214471, IMG submission 207665) | Soil microbial communities from uranium-contaminated site in the Upper Colorado River Basin, Wyoming, United States - RVT142D155 | ecosystem: Environmental > Terrestrial > Soil > Contaminated >... | reverse complement strand
GGCCGCCGATCTGCGTCGGGGGCGGGGGGCCGCGTCGCACCCTGCCGCTGGCAGCGCGATACGCCGACGAGTGGAACGCCGTCTACCTCCCGCCCGAGACCTACCGCGCGCGCGCGGCGCGGCTCGACGAGCTGCTCGTGGAACAGGGCCGCGAGCCGTCGGCGGTGCGCAAGACGATGATGACCGGTGTCGCGCCGGGCGCTTCGGACGCCGACGCCCGCGCCGCGCGCGGCCAGATCGCCGGCTCATCCGCACAGATGCGCGAGCAGCTCGCCGCCCTCGAGGCGGCCGGCTGCAGCGAGGTCATGCTGCAGTGGCTGGCGCTCGATGATCTGGATGGGCTGCGCGCGCTCGCCGACGCGCTGCTGTAAGGCCCGTGGCTCACGCGGCCACCGACGCGTAGCTGTACCGCGCGCGCTGCTGTACCGGTCCCCGCGGTACCGCCCCCCCGACACGGTCAATCTCCCCACGGCTGCAAGGGCACGCCGTGGAGCTGCTCGCGCATCCCCAGCTCGTAGGTCGCGCCGTGGGCGACCTTCAACGTCTCGGCCGGTCCATCGTCGCGTGACAGCTCGACCGTCATCCCGGCGATCGAGCAGTTGATCACATGATGCTCGGACCCGTCGGGGTCTCCGTAGCGCCATCCCACAGAACGCTGCAGCGGTGCCGCGACCACCAGCCGCGCGCGCGCGCCCTTCGCCGGCAACTCGATCTCGGCGCCGTCAACGCGCTCGCGCACCTTGGTGGCGCGCGCGCGCTCGATGCCGCCGAGCCGAAGGCGCGTGCCGTCCAGCGAAAGCACGCCGTTGGCGATCCACGGTGTGGTTGCCGGACCGATCTTGATCCGGCCGAGGACCACGTCCAGCCAGGAGCCGGATCGGCCGTCGAAGGATGCCGCGTGCAGCCAGATCCAGCGCTCGGCGTGCTCGGCGCCCCAGTTGTGGCCGAGCATCCCCGGCCATCCCCGCGCCTCGAGCGCGTGGTCGCCGATGCGCACGACCCCGTCGAACGACGCCAGCGGCATCGGTGAGATCGGCTTGGTTCGCGGGAGCTTCGCTCGATACATCCACGCGCGCGGCAGGTGATACAAGGGCTGCTCGTCGGACGAGAAGCGTAGGTCCCACGCCGCCTCGACGCCGTCGCGCGTGGCCGTGCCGAGCAGTCCCGTGGAACCCAGCGTCGCGTCGCCGATGGCGATCCACGCCGGCGCATCATGGTTCGGTACAGCCTCTGCAGCCTTCAGCGCGACCGGGCCGTTACGGTCGAACATCGCGACCCACAGCGAGCCCGCAGGCGGCGCGTCCCGCCGGCGCATGACGGTGTAGCGGATCCAGAATCCGCGCGGAGTATCCGGATCGTGCGCCTTGACGTAGAAACTTTCGTATCCGGTCTCGAAGCCGCCGTAGCGCGCGCGTGTCGGGTCGATGTCCATGGCTCCTCCCCGGCGCGCATCCTAACGCGCCCCGTTTCGTCGATCGGGGGATGGGCACGATCCGGGTCGAGACGGCGACCGTCGTGTTCGGACGTGAGCGCGGAGGGATCGCAGTGGTATCGTGCCGCCGATGACCGACGACGCCAGCGCTCACGTTCAGATCCGCGCGCTCGAGCATCACGCCGGCGACGCTACCAAACCGCGTTATCGCTATGCCGTCGAGACCCGCGACCGGGCCGGTCCCGCGTACAAGGCCGGCGTCTTCTCCGACGATGTGGTGTGGATCCAGCTTCGAGGCGGGTTGATGGTCGCGCGCGCGCGCGTCAAGATCGCCTGGAAGGGCGAGTACTCGCGCATCGACGAGATCCGCCGCCGCACTCCCGGCTGGGGCATCCCGGAGTCGTTCTGGGAAGGAAGGCCGCGCGCCGGCTACGCGATCGTGGCCGAGCTGCTCGACGAACGGTGGATCGAGCCGTACTGGGCGGGGCCCCGCACGTACTCCTACGAATGGATCGTGCTCGAGAACGACGCCAAGCGCTCGGCGTGGCTGGACAAGAGGGAGCCACCGCGCTCGGGCGACTCGCTGCTGAGTGACTTCGAGCGCGCGCGCGCTTCCGGGTTCGCGTCCACACGCACGACCTGATCGTGGAGTGGTCGCTGCTCGCGCGTCAGCAGCGTTAGGATGCTTCCACGCTGGGATCGAGGAGGGCACCGATGACCGTCGAGCGAGCAGCGCCTGATCGGAACCTGGCGCTGGACCTGGTTCGGACCACAGAGGCGGCCGCGCTCGCCGCCGCGCGCTGGTCCGGCCGCGGGGAGAAGAAGGCGGCAGACCAAGCGGCCGTCGATGCGATGCGCCTGATGTTCAACTCGATCCCGCTGGACGGCATCGTCGTGATCGGTGAGGGCGAGAAGGATGAAGCGCCGATGTTGTTCAACGGCGAGCACCTCGGGACCGGCGAGCTTCCTGCCGTGGACATCGCCGTCGATCCGATCGACGGAACCACGCTGCTCAGCAGAGGTCAGGGCGACGCGCTCGCGGTCGTCGCCGCATCGGAGCGTGGAACCATGTTCGATCCCGGCCCGTGCATGTACATGGAGAAGATCGCGGCGGGACCTCTGGGCGGGAGCGCGTTGGATCTGGACGCCTCGATCGAGGACAACGTCCGCAACGTCGCGAAGGCGCGCAGCATGGATCCGCAGGACATCACGGTCACGATCCTGGATCGCGAGCGCAACCAGGACGCGATCGATCGGGTGCGTGCGATGGGGTCGCGTGTTCGTTTGATCGAGCACGGCGACATCGCCGGCGCGATCAGCGCGGCGATGGAGGGCACCGGCGTCGACGTGCTGTACGGCATCGGCGGCACGCCGGAGGGCGTGACCTCAGCGGCGGCACTGAGATGTATAGGGGGCACGATCCTCGGTCGCTTGTGGCCCCGCAACGACGAGGAGCGTGCCGCAGCGATCGAGCAGGGATACGACCTGTCGCGCGTGCTGACCACCGACGACCTGGTCGCAGGCGACAACGTGTTCTTCGCGGCGACCGGCCTGACCGATGGCCCGCTGCTCCAAGGTGTTCGCTATCTCCCCGGGGGTGCGACGACCGAGTCGATCGTGATGCGCTCGCGCTCGGGCACGATCCGCCGGATCGCATCGCGCCACCGCTGGGAGAAGCTGACCAAGATCTCGAACGTGGAATACCGCGACTGACCTCCCGAAGTGCTTTGACATCCGCGGGGGACTCCGTAGGATGCGCGGGACCTTCCCCAGCTTCCAGCCTTGCAGAGAAGCACGCTGTTGGTTCGCACACGAGGGAGGATCCCCCTGCGACGATCTCGTGTCGTCATGGTCGCGCTGCTCACGTTCGCGGCGAATCTCGCGGCGGCACCCGCGGCCCTCGCGGATGCGGAGTCCGACTTCGTCGGCCGGATCAACGCCGAGCGGCGCGACAGGGGGCTGCGCTCGCTCCAGGTCCGCGGCGATCTGGCGGCTGCGGCCGAGCGGCACAGCGCGCGCATGGCCCGTGACGGCCGCATCTACCACAACCCTTCGCTACGCTCGGAGGTGAGCGGCTGGACCGTCATCGGCGAGAACGTCGGGCGCGGCTCCAGCGTCGGCCAGATCCATCGTGCGTTCATGAGCTCGTCGTCGCATCGCGCGGTGATCCTCAACGCGAAGTACAACCAGATCGGCGTCGGCGTGACCCTGCGGGGAGGCACCATGTACGTCTCACAGATCTTCGTCCGCCGTGGCACGACCTCGACGCCCACGACCTCGCGCACGCCCCGGCGGGCAACGCGCGCCGCACGGCCGGCCGTTGTGGCGTCACCGCGGGCCGATCCGCCGAGGCGCCCCGTTCGTGAGGAGGCGCAGACCGTCGCGCTGCTCGTGCGGATGATGCGGCAGGACGCCGATCTGCCGCCGGCTCCTCCGCCGCCCGAGCGACCCTAGCCGCGCTGTGAAGATCGGCGGTTGAGCCACAGGCCGATCGCGACGCCGGCCGAGAACAGCCCGGCTGCGGCGATCGTGGAGGGGATGCCGATCAGAAGCGCGCGACGCCGCGAGCGCAGCTCGTGGACTGGCCAGCCGCGCGCGCGCGCGAGGCGACGCAGCTCGTGGTCCGGGTTGACCGCGTGCGGCTCGCCGACCGATTCCAGCAGGGGCATGTCGTTGATCGAGTCCGAGTACGCGTGCGACTCGCGCAGATCGATCGACCGATCGGCGGCCAGGCGCTCGACCGCCTTGGCCTTCTCGGGCCCGTGGAGCAGCTCGCCTGCCAGCCGCCCCGTGTATATACCTGAGTCGTCGAGCTCGGAACGTGTGCCGAGCCCGCCGGTCATCCCGAGGCCCTCAGCGATCACCTCGGCGAGCTCCTGCGGCGCCGCGGTGATCAGCCAGGTCTCGTCGCCGAGCTTGTGATGGTGCTCGATCACGCGTGCGATGTCCTCGTACACGCGCGGCAGGATGCGCTCCTGTGCGATCTCACGCCCGAGCTGGCGCAGCTCGTCCTGGTGGCGTCCCTTCACGAATCCGAACGCGGCCTCCTGGATGTCGTCGACCTCGCCCATGCGCTCGCGACCGAGCGCGACGAACAGGAACTGCGTCCAGGCAAACTTCGCGATGTGGCGCGCGCGCAGGAAGTCCCGCTCGTACAGGCCGCGTGCGAGCAGGAACAGGCTCGAGCCGGGGATCAGCGTCTTGTCGAGGTCGAAGAACGCCGCGCGGTTCATGCGCGAGAGTCTAGCGGGTCATGCGCGAGAGTCGAGCGGGGGCTGCGCGGAGCCCTACTCGAGCGGCCGGATGATCAGCTGGGTCAGCGCGCCGGTGAAGACCGCTTCGGCGTGACCGGTCGCGTCCTCGGCGTGGGTCTCGCTGAGGAAGGTCGCGTACAGCGTGGCCGGCAGCGCGTCCAGGTCCGCGGCGAACACGAACGGACCGCTCCGGGTGTGCCCGCCGCAACCGTCGCCGGCGCACGACGCACTCACGATCGTTTGCCATCCGCCTTCGACGCTATCGTCCCCGAGCCGCACCTGAAGGCTCGCGGAGAGGCCGGTCCCCGAGCCGGATGCCGTCGCCGATGCCTCGCCGTCGAAGATCGCGATCACCTGTGCCGGCTGTCCGGCGAGCAGCGGGAGGACCTCGCCGAGGTTCCACTGCCGGTACTCGGAGCGTCCGTGCAGCGAGCAACCGGTCACCGTGACGCCGGCAGACAGCGGCTGGAAGGTGCTGGTCGCCGGATCCGAGGCGGTCGCCGGCACGCCGGCGTCGCCGATCTCGCAAGGAAGCCTGAGGGCCGAGAGGCCCGTCACCTGTTCGGTGAACGGCGGGACGAACAGCACTGCGACACCCTGCGCCTGCGCAGCCGGCATCGCCGCGCTCGCCGTGAGCGCCGCAACGATGATCCCAAACGTGATCTTTCGCATCCAGATCTCCGCACGTGGTGCCCGTGGTAACAATCGAACCGGACGTTCGGTGACGTTCCGGGCGTTCCACTCGTCCTGCTGTCGATACAACGAGCGTACGGACCGCCACGGAGCGTGGCTATAGTCCGTTCGTGCCGGTTCACGGTAGACCGTCTTACCCGCGCTCGATCGACCACTGTTCGATCGACAACCGTTCAATCGACAACCGGCAGCCGCAACCACGAGAGATCAACCATGTGGATGTTGGGCTTCACGATCGTCAGGTGGTTCGGGGTGTCCGCCGAGTAGATGTCCAGCCGCAACCGATGGCCCACCGCGAAGGTCTTCGCCACGGGCCAGATCTCGATGTCGTAAGAACGCTGCTCGCCCGCGATCGGCGGATCCAGCGCGGCCGCGGTGTGGAGATGGAACGGCGCCATCAGCGTGCCGTCGATGTAAACGCTCTGCTCCGGGTCGTAGGCCCGGTGGGATGCACGCAGGTACCCCTGGGTCACCAGCCGCACCGAGCCGTCCGGCGCGACATCCGCAAGCTTCACCACGAAGTCGGTGTCCAGCCACGACGGCGTGATCCCGGCGATCCCACCGGTGCCCTCGGGATCCACGGCGCCGGCGTCGAGGCCTTGAACCGCGACGTTGAGCGTCAGCCCGATCGGACCGGCGATCGACAGCGGTTCCCCGAGCGTTGCGCTCTGGTAGGTCAGCCCCTTCCCTGAGTCGAGGCGCTGATCGTGCTGGGGGTGCGGTGTCCCCGCCGCGTTATCCCAGCGTGACAGGATCTCGGCGATGCCCGCGCTCTGGTTGGAGGCGTAGATCCGAGGCTCGTCCGGCGTGATGCCGACGCACACATCGTTGCAACGTGTCATCCCCCCTGCGTTATCCAGACGCCACGTCGCGGGCTCCGCCTCCGAGGGGGGCCAGGAGGAGGTGGTGTGCCAGGCACCATCAGACGCGCTCTGCGCGTTGATGGTGCCGGTCGTCATTTGGAAGTAGCGCACGCGTGGTTCGGAGAACCACGCGGGCGCGGTCGCCCCGCTCGCCTCGCCCTCCAGCCAGTACAGGTACCAGTCCGCGAGCTGCTCGCGGAAACCCTGATCCGGCGTGATGAAGTGCGTGCCCGAGTGGTTCCACGGGCCGACGATCAAGAAGTTCGGCCCGCGGTCGCCGAGTTGCTGCTCGAGCTCGTGCGCGCGCTGGAACGTCAGCAGCTGCCCGCGTGTGAACGCGTCGAACCAGCCCGCGAGGTGAAGCGCCGGCACCCTCATGTTCTCGATGCGCGGTAGCGCGCTCGAGTCCTCGTAGAGCTTCTGCGTGAAGGCGGGATCCGAGTCGTCGCTCGTGTACTCGGCGTCTGCGAACGGCTCGGTCAGATAGGGCACCATCATCGGGTCGTTGTTGCTCAGGTGATCGAGCCACGCGGCTTGCCCCGCCGGCGTGTCGATATCAGTCGGGGGTTGCAGGTAGTACGCGCTGGTGCCGCTGGACCAGATCAGCCCGAACGACCCGATCACCTGTCCGCCGTGGTAGACGATGTCGCGGTACAGGTCACCGTACGCGCGCTGCGGTGCGATCGCGGCGAGGTGCGGCGGCGCGGCGGGCACGTCGCCCTGAGCGGTCTCGGGCAGGCTCGCGACCAGGTACTGGATGATCCCCGAGTACGAGCCGCCGTACATCCCCACGGTGTCCTCGCACAGCGGCGCGTCGTCGGGACCCACCGCCTGGGTCGCCGCCCACTCGACCCACGCGGCCGCGTCGGCCTGCTCGCGCACGCTGAACACGATGTCGTACTCGCCCTCCGAGCCGCCGGTGCCGCGCGCGTCCACCTCGATCAGTGCGATGCCTTGCGCCGGCAGGAAGCTCGCGCCTTCCGAGTAGCGCGACTCCTTGCGGTACGGGGTCACCTCGACTACGCACGGGTACAAGCCGTCGTCGTCGGCATCCTCGATGGTCGGCACATACACATCGGCGGTCATCACGACGCCGTCGTCCATCGCGACGCGCACGTCGGTCATCTTGACGTAGTGGTTGTCGGCGCGCGCGACGCCCAGCACGGACACGGCCAGCGCGACGACGAGCAGCGATGCGATCCGGCGCACGAGAACTCCCCTCTGACGGCTCGGTGCTCGGTTCTCGCCGCAGGTGTCGGAATCCTGCCTCATGCGCCGACGGCGTCTACCGGAGGCTGGCGACCCCCGGCCTCCCTAGCGCTCGGGCGCGAGCAGCGGCACGAACGCCGCCACCGCGAGCAGCACCGCCGCGACGCCGGCGGTCGCGAGCCCGCCGCGCACGGTCACGACCGTGATCGCCGCCCCGGTCGCCATGGCGGCCAGCCCGGCGCGGAGGAACGGCATGCCCCACAGGCCGCGGCCGAGCAACGAGCGCCGCCGCAACGCGAGCAGCAGCAACGGCGCCGCGGCCAGAACCAGCATGGGCAGCCAGATGCTCGAGAGCTGATCGACGAACACATCGACCCGCCTGCCCACCAGGTTCGGGACCGCGGCCTGCGGGATCAGCGGATCCTGATCGACCCACAGCGCCGGGCCGAACGTGAGCGTGACCAGGCCCGCGGCGGCGATCGTCGCCGCGACGACCCCGGCGATCGCGAGCCGTTCCAGCCGCGCGCTCGCGACGATCACCGCAAGCATCAACGCCGCCGGCGCGAGCGCGAGCACCGCCCCGACGTCGCCGCCCGCGCCGTGGGTTCCCGCCAGGAACACTGCAGCCGCGCCCCACGACAGCGGCCACAGCGGCGCGCGCTCGTCTGATCGCATCCGATCGAGCAGCGCGCCGATCCCCGCCACGCCCGCCAGGATCATGCCGAGCGCGACCGGGTCGAGCGCTCGCACGCGCAGCCCGCCGGCGATCGGCGTCGGCAACGCTGAGGCCGCGATCAGGCCGCCTCCCGAGGCGATGTCCGCCATCGTCAACGCCGTGCACGAGAGCAGGGCGAGGATCAGCGCCCGCTCGCGCCCCATCACCACGCGCGCGGCCATGCCCGCGCCTATCGCGATCATCGCGGCGACAAGGGGCGGCGCGAGCAGCAGCGCCGGGGCGTACAGCACGAAGGCGACCGATGCGGTCGCAAGACCGTCGCGCCAGCCTCGCGGGAATCGATGTGGTCGAGGAGGTGCCCCGCGTCCCGACAGCACCGTTCCGGCCGCGAGCAGCGCGAGCACGATGCCCGCGATCGCGAACGATCGCGCCGCGCCGTTGTGTGCGCGAGCAGCCTCGATCAGGTCGGCCTCGAGCGCGCGCGCGCGCTCGAGGCCCTCACCCTCGACCCCGCCGATCGCCGACCCGGCGAAGCCGGGCGGCGCGTCGGCGTACCGCGGCAACGCCCCACGGTCCACGTCATCGCGTGAGAGACCGAACCACGCGAGGATTGTCGGTGCCACATCGGTCAGCGAGACCAGGCCGTCTCGCGATGTGGTCGGGCTTCGCAGCGGCCCCGACGGGACGCCGTTGCCGGCGATGGTGATCGCGCCGAGCGCGATGTGCTCGGCGCGCCTTGGCCCCGACGGGGTCGGGGACACCACTATCACCAGGTCGGTGCCGTCGGCGGCCTCCTGCATCGCCGCGAGCACCGTCTGAGCGCGCTCGACGGTCTGCGCGACCCAGGATGCGCGCGCCGTCGCGTCGGAGCCCAGCGACAGCTCCGCGACCAGCACGTCGGGGATCTGGGCGATCACCACGTCGGCGCTGGATGCCGTGACCGCGTCCGCCATGGCGGTGACGTTGGTGCGCGCGCCGCCGGGGAACTGCGGATCGGCGCGCGCGAAACGCTCGGACGTGACCGCGTCGACGGGACCGAAGGCTCGCGCGACCGTTGCCGGGATGGTCTCCGGCGCGCCGCTGAGGATCGCGGACTCGAGGCCGAACGCAGCGAGCCCGATCAACAGGGGCGTGCCGCGCCTGTCCGAGGTCGGAGCACCGTTGAGGATGCGCCCGGCGCCGAGGGTCTCGGCGGCGGCGAGTGCCGCTCGGATCGGATCGAGGATCGCAGGCGGGGTGGCAACCGACGCGACGCCGGCATCGGTCATGGTCGCGAGGGGGCCGGGTCCGGTAGCAGCCCAGTCGTCGAGGGTGGTCGCATCGAGCCAGAGCACGAAGACGCGGGGATCATCGATCTCCTGGGCCGACGCGCTCGCAGGCAGTGCGAGCAGCGTCGCGGCCAGCGCGAGCACGGCGGAGCAGCGTCGGGGCACGCGGGGAGTGTATCTCTTGACGATGTGACATCGGATGTCGTACTGTCATATGGATGTCGGTCCCGGAGGACCTGACCCGCGCGCGCATCCTGGATGCAGCGTTCGCGTGCGCCGAACGTCACGGTCTGGCGCGTACGACCATCACCGACGTCTCGAAGCAGGCCCGGTTGTCGCGCCAGACCGTGTATCGGTACTTCCAGAACAAGCATGACCTGTGGTTCGCGCTGGTCCTCCGCGAGGAAGAGCGGATCATCGCGACCGTGCGCGAGGCGATCGAGCCGCATCCCGATCTGCGCCCCGCGCTCGAGGCCGCGTTCCTGACCACGCTGCGCTGGCTGCGCTCGCACCCGCTGCTCGACCAGGTGATGGCGTCGGAGCCGGCCGAGCTGCTGCCGTTCCTGACCGTGGAGGCCAGCCCGATGTTCGGCCTCGCGATGCGTCTGATGGACGATGTGTTCGCGGCGCGCGCACAGACCGCGTCGCCGATCCTGATCCACCGTGCGTCCGAGACCTGCGCGCGCCTGTTCATCTCGTATGCGATCACGGTGCCGGCCGACGACGCCGAAGAGGTCGCGGAAACGCTCGCCGAGCTGCTGTGTTTCGGATTGACCAAACCGCCCGGGAGGGATCGATGAGCAAGGACTTCTACGCGCTTCCCGTCGATGAGTCGACGTGGCAGATCCCGACAGGGTTCGGCACCACGTTCCAGTGGGAGTACGACCAGCGGCGCGCGCAGCTGCTCACCCTGTACGGCAAGGGCAAGGACAAGCAGTGGAACGCCGAGCACCGGATCGACTGGTCCTTGGACGTCGATCCCCGGCGGCCCGACATGCCCGAGTACTACATCCCGATCTACGGCTCGGACATCTGGGAGAAGATGGCCGAGCCGGACCGGGCCGAGCTGCGGCACCACATGACGGCGTGGCTGAACTCGCAGTTCCTGCACGGCGAGCAGGGCGCGTTGGTGTGCACGTCCAAGATCGTCATGAGCGTGCCGGACATCGACGCCAAGTTCTACGGCGCGACGCAGGTGATGGACGAGGCGCGCCACGTCGAGATCTACGACCGCTATCTGCGCACCAAGATCGAGATGGCGTATCCGATCAACCCGTTCCTGAAGACGCTGCTCGATCAGGTGATCCAGGATCCGCGTTGGGACTTCACGTATCTCGGCATGCAGATCATGATCGAGGGGCTCGCGCTGGCCGCCTTCGCGTTGATCAGGGACTTCTCGGAGGAGGGCTTGGCGAAGCAGTTGAACACATACGTGATGCAGGATGAGGCGCGTCACGTCGCGTTCGGCCGCCTGGCGTTGCGCGATCTCTATCCGTCGCTGACGGATGCCGAACGCGCCGAGCGCGAGGAGTTCGTGGCCGAAGCATCGCGGCTGATGTACGGGCGGCTGATGGCGCGCGAGGTGTGGGACAACCTCGGGATCGGCTGGGAGACCGTGCGCCCGTACGTCGAGCACTCGGAGATGATGGGCAACTTCCGCAAGCTGCTGTTCACGCGGATCGTGCCGACAGTGAAGGACATCGGCCTGTGGGGTCCCACCGTGCAGCGTTGCTTCGAGCAGCTCGGCGTCATCGAGTTCCAGGACATGCTGCCCGATGAGCTGTCGGATGCCGACGAGCGCATCGCCGTGGAGTTCGACGCGCGCGCTCGCGAGGTGGACGCGGCGATCGCGCGCGGCACTACAGACTGATCCGCGCGCGGCGGCTCGATCGCGCCGGTTGCGTTCTCAGATCCGATCGCGCCGGTCGTCCGAGCCGCCCTTGAAGGATCCCGCGCGGCGCGTATCGTGGACCTGCCGGGCCGTCCCCGAATGGCCGTCCGCGCATGGCCGTCCCCCGCCAGGTAGTCGTTTTCGAGTGTTACATCTCTGATCCAAATGATCGATATCTTGAGTTCAACTGGATCAGAGTTGTAACACTCGATCTCGGATCTCGGGGCACCGTTGTGATCACTCAACGCTGAAAGGAGATCTCAACGAGCGGTCAGATGACCCTCACTGGCTCAGGATCGGGGACGTGATCCGAGCGAAGCGCGACCCGGAGATGCTCGCGGAATGGGAAGAGGCCAAGGCACGCGACGAGGCCGAAGGTCGCAGCACGCACAAGATGCTCTTGTGGGATCGCATACACACCGGGGCCTACCACATCGAGAAGCGGCGCCGCGAGTTGCGTCAGAAGGCTTCCGAGCGCCGCGCGCGCGCGTTGTCGCTGCGCCCGGACAAGGACGATGGCGAGCTCGGGGCGCGGAGGATCGGAGACGCCGTCGCGGTCGCGCGGCGTAAAGGTCGGTTGACCCAAGCGAAGCTCGCCGAGGCGGTCGGGTTCACGCGCAGCTCGCTCGCCCATATCGAAAGTGGACGGAAGCGTTTGACGTTCGATGAGGCGTGCAGGCTCGCCGACGCGCTCGCGATCCCACTCGAGCAGCTCCGCCCCACCTAGCCGCGCTGGATGAACCGAACCTCGAGGCCATCGGATCCGGCACCGATCCCGATGGTCTCGGTCACGCCGCCGGGTTCGAGCAACACGGTGAACTCGCCGGAGTTGGCGTCACCCTCGGCGCTCGCGGTCACCTCATAGGAGAGCAGAGCCTCACCGTCACTCGTGTAGAGATCACCCTCGTACGGGTCCCCGAACGCGGGAGAGAGGAACTCTTCGGCGCCGCCACCATGGACCCGCGCCTCCAGGAACAGGACCAGCAACTGGACGCGATCGTCGACCGCTACGCTCCCGTCGATCACGCCGCGCCGCGTCACGACCCGCCCAGCAGGCACGTCGGAGGGCGATGCGGTCGCCCTCAAACCCTCGACCGCCGTGACGGCCTCAGCGCTGTAGGACTCCCAGCGATCAGGCGTGGAGGCGACGATGTGGATCATCAACGCGTTCGGCTCGTTCGTGCAGCCGGCGAGGCTGCAGAAGCTGCTCGGCCAATCGACGGTGTAGATCACCCCGCGTCCGGTGCCTCGGTGCGATCCGTCGTATTCCACCTTGTATGCAGGCCGTCCCGCGAGCTCGGTCTCCTCCTCGCTCGAGTCTCCGGGTCGCGTGACCAGGTCCATGTAATGCTCGCCCATCCGAAGCTGGATCTCGACGGCGAACGTGTCCTCGCCCGCCGACAGGCCGATCTCACCCGGCGGAAGCAGCTCGATGACACCTTCGAACTCGGTCACCCGCCACGGGTCGGGCATCAACAGGGCGTACCCCGACGCCGAATCCCAGAACGTGACCGAGTCCGGACCGGGCAGCGGCGTCGGCGACGCTGACGGGGCGGGAGCTTCGTCCTCGCCCGGGCCAACGAAGCCCTGATCACGGTCGCCGCGTAGCGCCACGACCGCGGCCGAGGCGGCCACCAAAAGCATGACCACGAACGTCCCGGTCGCCGCGAGGCGCCGTTGGTGCGCGCGACGGACGCGCTGCTCGACCCCGGCAAACGCGTCGGGATCCGTGCGCACGTCGTCCTCGTGCCGCATCAGTGCCTGCTTGATGTCGTGATCCAGGCTCATGACTCGCTCCTCTCGCCGAGCCGCGCGCGCAATGCCTTCATCGCGCGGTCGGTGTGCTGCTTCACGCTGCCGACGCTCATGCCCAACGCCGCAGCGACGTCCTCCTGCGACATGTCCTCGTAGTAACGCAACGTCATCACCGCGCGCTGCTTGGGTGAAAGCTCGAGCAGCGCGCGCCACACCTCATCACGCGGACCGGGATCGTGGGGGGCAACCTCATCCCGATCGACGCGCCGGAGCGCGCGCTGCTCGGTGCCGCGACGCCGGAACGAGCTGCGCGACAGGTTCACGATCGTCCGGCGTGCGTACGCGCGGATGGTCGCCTCCTCGGTGCGCGCGCCCGCGCGGTACAGCCGCACGAACGCTTCCTGCACGAGATCCTCGGCCTGCGCGGCATCGCCACACACGAAGTAGGCGAACCGCAGCAGGCCCGGGTACTCGAGCTGGAACCACGCGCCGAGCTGCTCGAGCCGCTCGCTCGACGGCTGGAAGATCCCGATCGCCGGCCTCCTCAGCACCTGCGTCATCCCGTCCATGCCCTGTATACGCGCAGAACGGCTCGCCGGGGTGACACCCGGGGCGGCGAGATCGGTCTTTCAGGGGCTGGGCGAGCAGCTCACCGACGGCGACGGCTGAACCTGCGGTTCCGAGCCGTCGCCGATCGCCCGTCCGGTCTCCGTGAAGGTGCACGAGGCTTCGCGCTCACCGAACGCCCCTTCGGGCGCGTCGGCGACCTGTGATTCCGCCGGCAGTTCGATCTGAACCCGCTCGTTGTAGTCGAAGTATTCGATGACGGTCGCGAACGTGCCCGAGGCCACCGTGAGGTCGAAGGTCTGCCGGTACGGCAACCCGTCCTCGCCGATCCAGATGGTGGCCGGCATCGTCTCGCCACCGATCTCCTTGAGCGCCTGGCGCACGTCATCGTCGGTCGTGCTGGGCAGGCTCAGCACGAACTGCTCGACGTCCAAGGTCAGCTGGTAGCGAGTCGTTTGGGTGCCGCGCACGACTTCGGAGCCATCCTCGGTCACCTCGGTGGCGAAGGACGAGAGCTGCTCGAAGAACCCAAGCGGATCATCCGGCAGCCCCATCACGCCACCGGCCTGTCGGAACGCGGCGAGCACCTCGGGGCTCAGCGGCGCGCGGATCCACTCCCTGTCGGAAGGGAAGCCCACCCGCAGCTCCCGAGGAAGCCTCATTAACAGGTGGGTCGCCGTGCCGATCGACTCGAAGCTCAACTCCGGCTGTCCTGCCAGCGCCGCTCCCCCCAGGGTTGTGGTGATGGACAACAGCTGCCGCTCCAGGTCGAAGGCGCCGTCCATGGTGAGCTCGAACTCCGCTCCGTCGGGGCCGACACCGGTCGTGGTGATGAGCATGCGGAATGTGCGGATCGCGCGGGCGGCGGCGAAGTCCAGCGGCGACGGCTCGACGCGACGGACATTGCCGATCACGACCGCGAGTCCCGCGGTTGCGAGGGCGATCACCACGACGCCGGCGATCGTCACCATGGTCCCCTTTCGGGGATCCGGCGCCGGCGGCGTGTCAGACACCTGCGTCGGTGCCTCGTCGAGGATCTCGGTCTCGTGATCGCTCATCGGTCCCCCAGCACGTAGAAAGTAAAGTCCGTTTCGTCACTTTCGCCCAGGCGACCGGGTCCGTCAACCCCGCGCCCCGAAGCATTCAGCCCCGCGCCCGAAGCATTCAGCCGCGCGCCAAAGCCGTGATCAGCCCGGCCGTCATCGCCAGGATCAGGTACACGCCGAACGGCCGCAGGCCGCGCCGCGAGATCACGCCGATGAACCACCGTACCGCCACGAACCCGGAGACCCCCGATGCGACGATGCCCACGAGGAACGCGTCCCCGTCGCCGGCGAGGCCTTCGCCGGCCATGTCCGGCAACTGCGCGAGCAGCGCGCCCAGCAGGATCGGCACCGACAGCAGGAACGAGAAGCGCGTCGCCGCCACCCGATCCAGCCCCATGCGCATCCCCGCGACGATCGTCGCGCCCGACCGCGAGATCCCCGGCAGCACCGACAGCGCCTGCCCGACGCCGACCACTCCCGCGTCCACCTCGCGGATCTGCGACTCGGTGCGGCCCCGCTCCTCGCGGTGCTCGATGATGGATTCGGTGGACATCAGGAAGTAGCCGGTGAGGCCCAGCAGGAACGACACCAGCACCGGCCGCTCGAAGACCGACGAGACCGGGCCCTCCAGCGTGATGCCGACGATCACCGCCGGGATCGTGCCGATCACGATGAGCTTGAGCAGGCGCTGCTCGAACGCGGTCGCGCTGCGGTAGTGCAGCGCGGTGCGGAACAGGTCGGCGACGCGTTCGCGGAACACCCATGCGACGGCCGCGAGCGTGCCGGCGTGTACCGCGACGTCGAAAGCGAGCGAGGGTTCCTCCCACCCGACGATGAACGGCACGAGGGTCAGATGGCCGCTGGAAGAGACCGGGATGAACTCGGTCAGGCCTTGCACGAGACCGAGGATCAGGGCCTGGAACAGGCTCACGGGCGCGAACCTATCAACGGCCGACGCGCGCGCCCTGCAACGCGGTCGCGCAGGGACAGGGCCGTTCGGTGGGCAAGGCCGGCACGATCGCGGTGAGCAGCGCGCGCAGCCGCCCCATGTTCTCGTTGAATACCTTGATCACCTCGGGCACGCTCACCGGCGCCACGCCCTGCACGCCCGCGTCGTAGTCGGTGATCACCGAGATGTTGCAGTAACACAGCTCCAGCTCGCGGGCGAGCGCAGCCTCCGGGTACTGGGTCATGTTGATCACGTCCCATCCCATGTTCGAGTACCAGCGCGACTCTGCACGCGTCGAGAACCTCGGGCCCTCGATGACCACGACGGTGCCGCTCTCGTGCACCTCGACGCCTGTCGCGCGCGCGGTCTCGATCGTGATCTGCCGCATGTCGGGGCAGTACGGGTCGGCAAGCGACACGTGCATGGTCTCGGGCCCATCGTAGAAGGTGGCGTCGCGGCCGCTGGTGCGGTCCACAAGCTGGTCGGCTACGACCAGGTCGCCACGCCGAACGTGCGGTTGCAGCGAACCGGCGGCGGTCGGGGCGAGCACGCGTGTAACCCCGATCTCGCGCATCGCCCACAGGTTCGCCTTCGCCGGGATCCGGTGGGGCGGTAACTCGTGGCTGAGCCCGTGCCGGGGCAGGAACGCGACGTTTCGCCCCGAGAGCTCGCCGATCACGACCGGGGCCGAAGTCTCGCCGTAGGGAGTGGAGACGTGATGCTCGGACACCTCGGAGAGGAACGAGTAGAACCCCGATCCGCCGAAGACGCCGATGTCCGCGCGCGCGCCTGCCATCTAGGAGGCCGCCGACCCGGACGCAGGGTCGGCCTTCTTCGTCTCGGCCTTCTTCTTGGTCTCGGGTTTCGAGCTGCTCGACCCGGAGTCCGAGGGATCCGATGACGAGTCCGAGGTATCCGATGACGAGTCCGAGGAGCCGGCTCCGTCCTTCTTGGTGGGGGTTAGGCTCTTGCTCGAGCGGTTGTCCGTCGAGTAAAAGCCCGAACCCTTCAGCAGGATCCCGACCGGATGGAAGACGCGCTTGAGTTCGCCCGAGCAGACCTCGCAGGTGGTCAGCGGGGCGTCGCTGAACGACTGAACGACCTCGAAGGTCCGTCCGCAGCTGGAACACCGATACTCGTACGTGGGCATGGCGGAGGGGATTATAGCGACCCCCGTGCGAGGCCCCATCGCTGCTGAGCTGGGTGTTCAGGTGCGCGAGCAGCGGATCGCTCGCTCCTCGGTCACGATGATGTCGACCGGTTCGTCGTGCGGCTCGACCGGGATCTCCTCGAACAGCTGCGCCTCGAAGCAGACGCCGACGCGCGGCACGCCCGGTGCGGCCGCCAGGTAGCGATCGTAGAATCCGCCGCCGTAGCCGAGGCGCGCGCCGGTCGCGTCGAAGGCGACGCCGGGCACGATGATCACGGCCGGCTCGGCCTTCACCAGGCGGAGGCGCGGTCGCGGCTCGGGGATGCCGCGGTAGCCGGGCTCGATCTCGGCCAGGGAGGACACCGGCGCCGCCCGTAAGGAGCCGTCGTCGGCGACGTATGGCAACAGTAAGGTCTTGCCGGCGTCGAGCACGGCCGACAGCATGACGTCGGTCGGCACCTCCGAGCGGATCGAGACGAACGCCAGTACGGGATCGGCTCCGGCCACTTCGGGAAGCTCGAGGAGGCGCCGCACGATCTGGGCTCCGCCTCGCGATCGCTCGGCCGGGTCGAGCCGGCTCCGGCGGGCCAGCGCAAGACGACGGATGGTCGCCTTGCGGGTATCCGAGTCCATCAGGGAGAACTCTAGGGCCGTGGGGGCCCGGATCAGGGGAGGTACAGTTCCACTCCCCCCCTGCCGACCACCTAAGCAAAGCGGAATTTCCGCCCGATGGTCGTCGTCCCCGCGAGGGGTCGGCCGCCGCATAAGCGGGAACGGTAGAAAGTGGGACCTTGACGGCGAGGGGCATGCCTCGATGATGTGGCGTCTGCGACTGGTCGCCGCGTTCGTATTCGCGCTCGCGGTGCCGCTGGGTGTCGCGCTGCTGGTCGTCGACGCCCCGATATCCGACGAGCTGATCGTCTTCGGCCTGACCGTGCTCCTCGGCATCGCGGTCGCGATCGCACTGTCAAGGTCGCTGATCCGGCCGTTCCGAACCCTCACCCAGGCAGCCGAGCGCCTCGCGGCGGAGGATCCCGCGACGGCACCGCTGGACGAGGAAGAGCTCGGCGAGCTGGCGTCTGCGTTCAACCGGCTGCGCGAACGGATGCTCGAGCAGCGCGCGAACGTCGCCGCCACACACGGCGAGATCCGCGAGTCGGTTCGCCGTTTGGGAGAGGCGCTGCGATCCACGCACGACATCCGTCAGATGCTCTCGGTCGTGCTCGAGACCGCGCTGGTCGCCGTGCAGGGTCGATCCGGAGCGGTGTTCCTGTTGTCGGCTCGACGCTCGGAGCTGTACGTCAAGATCGGTCGTCACATCGAACCGTCTGTGGCCGAGCGACGCATCCCCGTCGGACAAGGCCTGGTCGGCTGGGTGGCCGAGCAGCGCACCGCGGCGCGTATCCCCGGCAGCGACGCGCCGCCTCCTGTCGATCCAGAGCCGATCGCTCCGACCGCGCTCGCCGTGCCGCTTGAGTCGCAGTCGCAGCTGCTCGGCGTGCTTGCGGTCTACGGCCGCACGGTGCCCGCAGCCTTCGACGTGGATGACTTGGACGTGATCACCTCGCTCGCGCGGCAGGCCGGCGTGGGGATCGAGAACGTGCTGCTCCATCAGGAGGCGCAACGCCTGTCGATCACCGACGGCTTGACCGGCGTATGGAACCGCCGCTTCTATCAGATGCGTGTGACGCAGGAGTTCGAGCGCGCGAGCCGGTTCGACCGCCCCTTCTCACTGCTGATGATCGACATCGACCACTTCAAGAGCCTCAACGACCGCTACGGCCATCAACGCGGCGACTCGGTGCTGATAGAGCTGGCTCAGCGCATCGTCAGTCACACGCGTCTGCAGGTGGACACGCTCGCTCGCTACGGCGGTGAGGAGTTCGTGCTGATCCTCCCCGAGACCGCCGCCGAAGGCGCCCGGATAGTCGCGGAGAAGATCCGGGCCGAGATCGCCGGCGTGCCCTTCGGTAGTGGGGACGAGCAGGCGATCAACGTCAGCGTCTCCATCGGCTATGCGATGTATCCGCATCACGGCGCGACCGCGGAAGCTTTGCAGCATGCGGCCGACCGTGCGATGTACCTCGCGAAGTCGCGGGGCCGCAACACCGTCGTCGGCGCCGACGAGCTCGGCGAAGATTTGACCCTTGCCCCCGACGGGGTGCGTCCGTAGACTCGCCTCGCCTCCCACCGAGAGGAACGATCATGCGGGTCACGAAAGCGGTCATCCCCGCGGCCGGGCTCGGCACGCGGTTCCTGCCGGCGACGAAAGCGTCTCCGAAGGAGATGCTTCCCGTCGTGGACAAGCCCACGATCCAGTATGTGATCGAGGAAGCCGTCGCCGCGGGCATCACCGACATCCTGATCGTGACCGCGCGGGGCAAGCGCAGCATCGAGGACCATTTCGATCGATCCTTCGAGCTGGAGCGTCTGCTGGAAGCCAAGGGGGAGACAGACACGGCCGAGGCGATGCGCGCGATCGGCGACATGGCCGATATCCACTACATCAGGCAGAAGGAAGCGAAGGGCCTCGGGCACGCGGTGCTCGTCGCGGAGCGCCACGTCGGCGGCGAACCGTTCGCGGTGCTGCTCGGCGACAACATCATGGCCGATCCTTTGCTTCAGCCGATGATCAAGATCTACGAGGAGTACGGCCGCAGCGTCATCTCGCTGCAAGAGGTTCCACGCGAGGAGATCCGCCACTACGGCAGCGCCGCGTGCGAGTCGGTGGGTGAGAACCTGGTCAAGATCCTCGACATCGTCGAGAAGCCGACGCCCGAGGATGCGCCCTCGAACCTCGCCTCGCTGGGCCGATACATCCTGACGCCCGAGGTGTTCGAGGCGCTGCACAAGACCTTACCGGGCGTGGGGGGCGAGATACAGCTCGTGGACGCCATCACCGCGCTGGCCGTCGAGCAGGCCGTCTACGGGTACCTCTACGAGGGCAGCTACTACGACATCGGGAAGAAACTGGACTACCTGCGGGCGACGGTGGAGATCGCAGCCGAGCGGGAAGATCTGGGGGCGGAGTTCCGATCCTTCCTCGCCGATTTCGCGATGAGGCGGAAGTTGGTGTAAACCGGGGGGCGACACGGAGGCTTCCCCCAGCATCCAGCCGCCTCCCGTGGTCCTTGAATCAAGGTTTGGGGGTGTTACTCTCGCCGTGAGCCAACATCTTGTGGCTCTTCGCTCGATCTTCGAGCCGGAAAGGGGGCGCGCCGCTGGGCCTCGTGGTGATCGTCCTGCTCGTCCTCGCATGGGCGATCGTTTTGGGCCCCGCGATCCTGCGACCCCGGTTCGAGGCATCCCCGGAAGCTGGGATACGTGATTTCGAGCGAACATTGGGCATCCTCGCAGGAACCAGACACGGTCAGCAGCCGGCCAACGTGCCCGGCCGCTGGGTGATGGTGCCAAAAGACCTGCCGCAGGCGCCCAAGCGGCGCCGGAACCGGGTGATCCGCCGCCGCCGCCAGATGCTGGGGCGCCTGGTGATCGCGGCGGTCGGGACGCTGGTGCTCGGGCTGTTCCCGCAGATGCGCGTGCTGCTGCTCGTGCACCTTGGGATCGACGTCGTCATCGCCGGCTACGTCGCGTACCTGCGACGGCAGTTCGTGCTCGAGCAGCAACGCCGCGAGGTGGTCCGTCCGCTCGTGGAGGAGCCCTCTCCGGAGGCCTCGCCCACGTCCTACGCCGAGGCGCGCAACCACGATGAGGACGTTGTGGTCTGGGGCGGCTGAGCCCTCCCCGCAGCGGCCTGGGTAGGATACGCGCGTGGACCTCTCCCAGATCTCTTCCGACATCCGCAAGCGCCTCGACGCGAAGAACGCCGCGCGCGAGAAGGGCTTGACCTCCTCACGCAAGGCCATCCGGTTCTGCGCCAACTCGATCCGCGCGGTGCACCGCGACGAGATGGATGTCGCGCGGAGCCTGCAGGCCGAGGCGCGCTCCGAGCTTGATCACGCGCGCGAGCAGATGCGCGACTTCCCCGACATCTACTACGCGGGCTATCTGCAGGACGCCGAGAAGGAGTACGCGGAGGCGCTGGCGACCTACGCGATCATCAACGGCGATCCGATCCCGAGTCCCGAGGACTGCATGGTGGGCGACGCCCCGTACCTGAACGGGCTCTCTGAGGTGATCGGCGAGCTGCGGCGGCACCTGCTGGACATCATCCGGCACGGCCACCTGGCGCGCGGCGAAGAGCTGCTCACCGCGATGGACGACATCTACTTCGTGCTGGTGTCGATGGATTACCCGGACGCGATCTCCGGCGGCCTGAGGCGCTCGACCGACGTTGCTCGCTCGATCATGGAACGCTCGCGCGGCGACCTGTCGCTGACGATCGTGCAGGATCAGATCCGAGCAGCGATCGAGCAGCACCGCGCCGGCCTCGCCGGCGAATGATCCGCAGGTCCGGGCCGGCAGGACTTGGCTGCTCGGCCTCGAAGGGTTCGGGATGCGACGCTCCATCCTGATGTTCCTGGTCGCCGCCTCGCTGGCGGTGGTACCGGCGATCGCGGCGCAGGACGATGCGGGCTCGGGTGGCGATGCGGGCGACACGTTCGAAACCGCGACGGTCGTGACGCCGCGGGGCGCGTACGAGGGGACGCTGGATCCCAACGGAGACGACCGACACGACTTCTTCCGCTTCGATGTTCCCGAGGGCTCGTCGATGTCGGTGTTGGTGACGGTGAGCGCGCAGGCGACCGATCCGGTGGAGCTGCTCGATCCGAACGGGATCGTGGTGGACGCGGGCGTGCGCGCGCGCTCGAGCAGCGCGTCGGCCGGCGGCGTCATCACCAGCGAGGGCACGGTGATGCGCCTGTCCGTGCATCGGTCGATCGGTGGCGAGTACCGGCTGCATCTTCGGTCGGAAATGTCGTTCCTGGATCGGTACCGGCTGTGCTTCATGAACTGCGAGGGCGTCGTCTCGGCGACGCAGGATCTGATCTTCGGCGGGTCGTTGCCGTTCACGCGGACGCGCGTGCTGCTGGTGCCGCCCTCGCACGGTGATCTGGGGAACCCGCTCGGTCCGACCGCGGTGGACTATCTGGATGCGACCCTGCGCGGCATCCACGGGTGGGTCGATGCGATGGATGCGTTCGCGGACGACTATCCACGTTACGCGTACCTGCGTGAGATCGGTGTTGAGATCGAGGTGTTCGACGGCGTGGATCCGATCGATCCGGCCGGGTACGAGGTGATCATCGGGTACGTGGCGGCCGGACCGGTGTTCCGCGGTGTGGCGAGCGACGCCGACGACGACGTGCAGTATCTGCTGAACGAGTTCGGTTTGGGGGAAGACGTTCATTTCAGCGGACGCGTGATCGCGCTGAGCCTGTTCGGCGGGTCACCGCGCGCGGGGCAGGTCGTCTACGACTTCCCGGAGGTGAGCGATCTGGAGATCGTGACGCTGCACGAGTTCGGTCACACCTTCGGCTTGGGGCACACGACCACCTGGCACCCGACGCTGGGGCCGGATCTGATGAACAGCCCCGCGCCGTTCGTCTACGGCGACGGGTTCGCGGCGGGGGACGGCGGTGAGCGCACCGCCATGAAGTGCCTGTCGTCGCTGAACCTGTACGGGATGGCTGAGTTGTATTCGTGGGTGCCGAACGGTCACTGGCAACCCTCGGGTGGCTCTGTCTCTGCCCCGGCCGATATCCCGTACCGCTGGTACTGCCCGGCGTAGCGTCGTCCGCCCATCCAAACCCTCGCCGCCGCCGGCCGTATCCGGATCGCTCGACGGACGCTAAGGTCAACCCTCGTTGCGCTGAACGGGAGGATCGAGCGGAACGCGCCGAGCCGGACATGAACCATCCGCTTGGGCCTGTTCCTCCCGTTCTCGCAACCTTCGTTGACCATAGCGTCCGTCGAGCAACCCATCGGTGCGCGCCGCCCGCGCCGGCCTCCCTCGCGCGCGCGCCGGCCTCCCCCGCGCGCGCGCCGGGCCCCAGGCTGGAACAATGACGCCTCGGTGTGGCGTTGACGCCGGGCAGGACGGGGGAGGAGGGTGTTCGGATGTCGCAGGCTGAGGATGCAGCGCGCCCGGTGATCAGGCTCGAGAAGGACGGCCCGCTGGTCGTTTCCGGCCTCGAAATCTTCGTGAACTCGCGAGGCGAGCCGATCCGAGCGGGCGGCGAGATCCGCCTGTGCCGCTGTGGCAACTCGAAGCGCAAGCCGTTCTGCGACAACACCCACAAGACCGTCGGCTGGACCGACGAGAAGAGCGACGATCGAGTCCCGGACGCGCTCGATCGGTACGAGGGCGCCGAGGTCACGATCCTGGACAACCGCGGCGCCTGCTCGCACGCGGGCTTCTGCACCAGCGAACTGGCGAAGGTGTGGCGTTCCGGTGTCGAGCCGTGGATCGATCCGAACGGCGCCACCGCCGACGAGATCATCGCGCAAGTGCGTCGCTGCCCGTCGGGCGCGCTCAGCTACGCGCTCGGCGACCGGGTCGAAACCGTGTTTCACGACCGGCCCGAGATGCAGGTCTCGCGCAACGGTCCCTACCGGGTACGCGGCGGCGTCGAGCTGGAAGGCGTCGAGCGTGACCCAGGCGCGAGCACCGAGCACTTCGCGTTGTGCCGCTGCGGGCGCTCGCGCAACAAGCCCTTCTGCGACGGCACTCACTGGTATGCGGGGTTCAAGGACGACGAGGCGTTGACGATCGCCAGAGCTGCTCGCGCCACCGAGGAGACGACCGAGAAGTGGGTCGCCGTCGGCGCGGCAGGTGACTTCGACGAAGGGGCAGTGCATCCCGTTCAGGTTGGGGAGCGCGGGGTCGCCGTGGTGCGCACCGCCGATGGGCTGCGCGCGCTCGACGGCATCTGCCCGCATCAGGGCGGTCCGCTGACCGAAGGCAACATCTGCGACGGCGCGCTGCGCTGCCCGTGGCACGGGTATGACTTCAACCTCGACACAGGCGCCGGCGTCGGCAACGACATGCAGGCGGGAACGCTGAAGGTGCGAGAGGTGGACGGGAAGGTCGAGATCGCCGTTCCCAAGCCGAAGCGATCGAACTGGACGGTCAGCCATGTGATCGCCGAGACCTTGGTCGATTGGGGCCTCGACACGGTGTTCGGCATGGTCGGGCATTCGAACCTCGGGCTCGCCGAGGCGATCCGCGTCCAGGAGGAGCGCGGCGCGATCCGCTACTACGGCATCCGCCACGAGGGTGCGGCCGCGTTCGCGTGTTCGGGCTACTCGAAGGTGACCGGCCGGCCGGCCGCATGCTTGTCGATCGCCGGCCCCGGCGCGACCAACCTGCTGACCGGACTGTGGGACGCGAAGATGGATCGCACGCCCGTGGTCGCGCTGACTGGGCAGGTCAACACGCAGGTGCTCGGGCCGGGCGCGTTCCAGGAGATCGATCTGGCGAGCGCGTTCTCGGCAGTCGCGCGCTTCAGCCAGACCGTGCTGCACGACAGCAACCACGCCGAGCTAGCGTCGCTGGCGATGAAGACCGCGATCGTCGAGCGCGACGTCGCGCACCTGATCGTCCCCGACGAGGTGCAGGTGCTCGACGCGGGCAAGGCCGGTCCGGGGACGCCCGACGGGCGCGTCGGCCCCACGACCATCGAGCCCCCGGCGGAGGCGGTTTCCAACGCGATGTATCGGCTTGGCCGGGCGAAGCGGCCGGTGATCATCGTCGGTTACGGCGCGCGCAGAGGCATGGACGAGGTGATCGCGTTCGCCGAGGCGCTGGGCGCGCCCGTGATCACCACCTTCAAGGCGAAGGGACAGATCGCCGACACGCATCCGCTGGGCGCCGGGGTGCTGGGCCGCAGCGGCACGCCGGTCGCGAGCTGGTTCATGAACGAAGCCGATCTGCTGATCGTGTTCGGCGCGTCGTTCTCCAACCACACCGGCATCGAACGTGCGAAGCCGATCATCCAGGTCGACTTTGACCGGATGCAGCTCGGCAAGTTCCATCCCGTGGACGAGCCGGTCTGGGGCGACATCGCGCGCACCGCGCGCACCTTCCGCGAGCAGCTCTCCGCGGGCGCCGCACGCGCCGACCAGCGAAACGAGCTGGCAGAGCGGTGGCGCCTATGGCGCGACGAGAAGCAGGCGCGCGCGGCCAAGGACCGCGGCCACGGCCTGAACTCCGCGACCATCTTCGCGGTGCTGTCCGAGGCGATGCCCGCCGATGCGATCATCCCGGTCGACGTCGGCAACAACACGTACTCGTTCGGGCGATACTTCGAATGCGCGCGCCAACAGATCCTGATGAGCGGCTACCTCGGTTCGATCGGGTTCGCGTTCCCCGCCGCCATGGGCGCGTGGGCGGCGCGAACCGGGCGCAAGGTCGTGTCGGTCTCGGGCGACGGCGGCTTCGGCCAGTACATGGGCGAGCTGACCACGGCGGTCAAGTACAGGATGGACATCACCCACGTGCTGCTCAACAACAGCGAGCTGGGCAAGATCTCGAAGGAGCAGCGTGACGGCGAATGGAAGGTCTGGCAGACCGGCCTGCACAACCCCAGCTTCGCCGAGTATGCGCGCATCTGCGGCGCCGCCGGGTTCCGCGTCGAGCGGCCCGAGCAGCTGCGCGCGGCCATCGACGAGGCCCTCACAACGAGTGGGCCGGCGATCGTCGAGGTGATCGCCGACCCGTTGCTGACCTGAGGGAAGGGGATCTCGACTCAGCGCGGGCCGTCACCGAAAGGCTGGACGCGTTCGCGCGCGCGACGGCGCATGCGCGGGTCGAGGCCGAAGCCGCGCGCGCTGCCGGAAGGATCGCGGCAGCGGGGGGCGAGGTAGAGGCCGCGCGCGCCGATCTGGAACGAGCCCTGCAGCTGTTCGAGAAGATCGGCAAGCCGCTCGAGGAGGCGCGCACGCGCGTGCTGCTCGCACATGCGATCGCGACCATCGAGCCCGAAGTTGCCGCGGGGGAAGCGCGGACGGCCATGGGTATCCTCGAGCGCGTCGGCGCGGTGCGCGAAGCCGACGCCGCAGCATCGCTCGTGCGCGCGCTGTCGGGTGAGGGACGGTCCGGACCGCGCGCGAGGGCGACGCTCAGCAGGCGCGAGCAGGAGGTACTCGACCTGATCGCGGAGGGCCTGACCAACGCCGAGATCGCCGCGCGCCTGTTCATCAGCACAAAGACCGCCGGGCATCACGTGAGCAACATCCTCATGAAACTGGGTGTTCGGAGCAGGGCTGAGGCCGTCGCCTGGGCGATGCGTAGCGGCCGAAGCGGGCAGCCCGCCTAGCGGCTGCGTGGTAGCATCCGAGTTTCCGCTCGGGGGTGTAGCTCAGTTGGTAGAGCGCTGCGTTCGCAACGCAGCGCGCTTCCGAGGAGAATCTCCTGGTAGAAGGGCATGTGACAACTGAACAGGTAACACCACAGGTAACACACGGGGGTGTAGCTCAGTTGGTAGAGCGCGGCGTTCGCAATGCCGAGGCCGACGGTTCGAGTCCGTTCACCTCCACTTTCAACCTCTTATTCGAACTCGGGCGCGCGAAGAGCGGCTCGAATATCTCGGTGAACTCCGGGCGGTGGATGTTGCCGTCGAGGATGTAGACGGCGCGGAACGCGACGTCGTTGAGTCGTCGCCGCACGGGCGGGCGCGCCTTGCGGTAGGCGTCGTGGCAGTTGCCGGCGAGCCGGATCGCCATGGTGAGGACCTCGTGCCAGCCGGTGAGGTCGCCTTCGAGGTCGGCGAGCTCTGTCTTGGCTGTGCTCTCGGCGGCGGTGATGCGGTCCTGGTCGGCTTTGAGGAGCTCGAGGGGGATGGCGTTGGCGTAGTAGGCGCGCAGGAGCTTCTGGCGTTCGTCGGTGAGCCTGGAGAGCTTCTTGGTGAGCACGACGCGGCGCTCGGAGGCGTCGGCTTGGCGCGCGACGATCTCGTCTTCGAGTTCGGTGGTGAGCCGGTCGACCCAGGTCTCGGGGAGTTGGATCTTGCGGTAGAGGTGCTCGACGAGGCGTTCGGCGTCGTCGGCGAGCACGTAGGGCTGGGCGCAGCCGGTGCGGGCGATGCCTTTCTGGCCGAGGCAGTAGAAGTAGAGATACTGGCCTTTGGCGAGCGTGAGCGAGAGCCTGCGCCCGCACTCGGCGCACATGAGCAGGCCCTTGAGGTAGTGGTCGTGGCGTCGTTCGCGCACGCCGGCCTTGTCGCGGGCGCGCAGCATGTCCTGGACGCGAGCGAACAGCGTCTCGGAGATGAGCGCCTTGTGCTGTCCGGGGTAGCGGGCGCCGTTCCATTCGACGATGCCGGAGTAGAAGGGGTTGCGCAGCATCTCGGCGAGCTTGGACAGCGCCAGCGGCGCGCCGGGCGTGCGCGCGTACGGCG